>OFDN01001239.1_pt1 | contig 17497 bp, 19 predicted proteins | sample 1520971 | NCBI WGS metagenome assembly OFDN01 (sample SAMEA94257418, study PRJEB24077) | hot springs metagenome | biome: Aquatic biome; feature: Geographical feature; material: Water | place: India | collected 2012-06-12 | depth 5 m
CAGCCCGCCCCCACCCGCGACCGCACGCGTCCCGACCGCACGCCGCCCAAGCAGACGACTTCGCCGCCGCGGCCGACCACCCCCAAGCCCGGCGGCGCGCCGCGTATCGGCGACGACTTCCTCGCCGGCAAGGGCCCCTCGCCCACTGCGACCCAAACCGGCGCGCCTGCCGCGAAGATCGGTGCGAGCGAACGCGCCTCGATCCAGCAAGCACTGGCCCGTCAGGTCAAGCCGCATTGGACCTCGCCCCAAGGGCTTGATGTCGATAAGCTGATCTCGCTGGTGGATTTCAGTCTCAACCCTGACGGGACCCTCAAGGGGCGGCCGGTTTGCAAGACCGTTCCCGGAAGCATCACCGAGGGCAATCGGACGCAGGCTGCGCTCCATTGCGAACGCGCGATTAGAGCGGTGCAGCTGGCCGCCCCTTTCAAGTTGCCCGCAGAGTATTATTCGGTCTGGAAGACAATCCGGGGCGCCCGTTTCGATAGGAATACATCACGATGAAGACCGCGCTGATTGCTGCCCTCATGTTCACCGCCGCGATGCCCGTCACTGCCTTCGCGCAGGACCTCGGTGCGCCCATTGGCGAGGATCAGCCGGTCGAGAGGGTCGAAGCCGAAGGCGCGCAAGAGACCGACGAAGGCATCTCCTTCACCGTTACCGACGAATCCGCCTGGTCCGACATCGGCATCGCCATCCCCGCCTTCGCCACCGATCGCGAGCGGCCCACCCCCGCGAACGAAGCCGGCACGGGCGCGCTGGGCCGCGAGATTGCGCGGGTGATCACCGCCAACCTCCGGAACAACGGCCTGTTCAAGCCCGTCGGCCCCGACAGCCTGCCGCAGCCCGCCTTCGCCGCCGTGCGCGCGCCCACCTATGCCACGTGGAGCGGGCAGGGCGCCGAGATGCTGGTGCAGGGCTATGTCACCGCGCGCGACGACGGGCGCCTGACCGTCGGTTGCTACCTCTACGACGTCCAGCTCCAGCAGCAGCTGGTGCGCGAGGGCTGGGTGGTCGCCGCGGCCGACTGGCGGCGTGCGGCGCACAAGTGCTCGGACCTCATCTTCTCCCGCCTCACCGGCGAGAGCCCGTTCTTCGACAGCCGTATCGCCTATATCGCCGAGACCGGCCCCAAGGACCGCCGCGTCAAGCGCCTCGCGGTGATGGATTCGGACGGGGCGAACCACCGCTTCCTCACGCTTGGCAGCGCCACCGCGCTCACCCCGCGCTATTCGCCCGACTATTCGAAGATCCTGTATCTCTCCTATGTCGACGGCAACCCGCGCATCTATGTCTATGACATCGGCAGCGGCAAGCAGACCCTCGTCACCGAGAACCGCAACCCCACCATCGCCCCGCGCTGGTCGCCCGATGGCAAGTCGATCCTGTTCTCGATGGCGGTGGCGGGCAACACCGACATCTACCGCATCCCGGCGAGCGGCGGCACCGCCACCAAGCTCACCGACACGCCGGGGATCGACGTGGGCGGCTCCTATTCGCCCGATGGCAGCAGAATCGTGTTCGAGAGCGACCGTTCGGGCAGCCAGCAGTGCTACATCATGGACGCCGACGGCAAGAACCAGAAGCGCATCAGCTTCTTCGGCGGGCGCTGCGCCACCCCCGAATGGAGCCCGCGCGGCGACCAGATCGCCTTCACGCGGATCGCGGGCGACTTCAACGTCGCGGTGATGAACACCAGCGGCGGCGGCATGCGCGTGCTCACCCGCGGCTGGCAGGACGAAGCGCCGACCTGGGCGCCCAACGGCCGCATCATCCAGTTCTTCCGCACCGAGAAGAACACCGGCCGCTCGGGCATCTGGCAGGTCGATCTCACCGGCCAGAACGAACGCCGCCTGCCCACGCCTGTCGATGCCTCCGACCCCGCCTGGGGCCCGATCCGCCCCTGATATTTTCCACGAAAGGAACTCGAGCGATGAACACCAAGCTTGCGACGATCCTGCTTCTCGCCTCGGCGAGCGCGCTTGCGGCCTGCGCCAAGAAGGCGCCCGAGGACATTCCGCCCCCGCCGCTCGACACCACGCCGACCCCGACCCCGGCCCCGCGTCCGACCACTATCGCCGGCCCGGCGGTGGGCACGCAGGCGCACTTCGCGCAGGCCGTCGGCTCCTCGACCACGATCTACTTCGAGACCGATCGCTACAATGTCGACACGCAGGATGCCGCCGCGCTCCAGGCGCAGGCGCAGTATTTCGCGCGCTTCCCGCAGATCACCTTCACCATCGAGGGCCACGCCGACGAGCGCGGCACACGCGAATACAACATCGCGCTCGGCGAAAAGCGCGCCAATGCGGCCAAGGCCTATCTGGTCAGCCTCGGCGTCGATGCCAACCGCATTTCCGTGGTGAGCTACGGCAAGGAACGCCCCGTGGCGCTGGGATCCGACGAATCCTCCTGGGCGCAGAACCGCCGCGCCGCGAGCGTGATCATCAACTGATCAGCTCTGGAGCAGGCCGGGCGAAAGCTCGGCCTGCACCGCGATCGGCGCATCGATTCCCGCCAGCTCGCGCGCGCCCGTTACCACGCACAGCCCCGCGAGCGCGAGCACGCAGAACAGGCTGGAGAGGGTCAGTTGCTGGCTCATGATATGCGATCCTTTTGCAATGCAACATTTCACATTGCAACCGGTTCCCGGCTTCTCACGCCTTCCCATCCGCAGCCATAGCGCCTAGATTGACCGTGTGACCCAATCGACCAACGACATGACCCGCGGGCAAGCCCGATGAGCCGCGCGCGCCGGTCGATGGACTGGGGTTTCCCGCGCTGGCGCGGCTACGGCTCCTCGCAGGACGCGGCCAATGTCCGCATCTGCGACCGCCATGGCTGCGACGAGCCCGGCGATTGCCCGGCACCCAAGGCCCCCAACAGCCGCGACCGGTGGTATTTCTGCCAGAAGCACGCGGCCGAATACAACGCCAAGTGGGACTATTTCGAAGGCCTCGACAAGGCCGAGAAGGAAGAACGCGCGCGCGCCGAGCGGCAGGAGAGCGCGGGCTACGCTGAAAGCGCCCATTATGGCTGGGCGGGTTCGGGCGACGGCTCGCGCTCGGCGGACGAGATGCGCGCGTTGGAGGTGCTGGGCCTCGAATCCGATGCCGATTTCGCTGCGATCAAGAAGGCCTATCGTGCGCGCGCCAAGGAAGTGCACCCCGACGTGAAACCCGGCGATGTCGAGGCCGCCAAGCAGTTCCAGCTGATCCAGACCAGCTACGAAGTCCTGCGCGCGGCGGAGGAACGCCGCGAGTGGCGGGGGTAGGGCTGGCGCGGCCTATTCGGGGAAAAGGTCGTAATATTCGTTGCGGTCGGCATAGCCGCCGACCTTGCGGCCGGGGATCGAGAGCCGCATCAGCTCGGGATGGAGCCTGATCGTGGGGTCGTCGAAATCAGCCTGCTGCTCCAGCAGATATTCGATGTCGCGGCGCCGGGACGCGCGATCGCGCTCTGCATGGGCAGCGATGTTGAGCCCGTGGCTCCCGCGGCAATCATAGGCGATCTCGGAGCGCGGGTAGCCATCCGTGTTGAAGCGCTGCACGATGTATTTGAGCATGGGCGCGACGGAGAATTCGTTTTCGCCCATCGGCTCTTCGCAATCCTGCCAGTCGTAGCCGGTCGGCTCCCCTTTCCAGAAGGTCATCACTGCCGTGGCCCTGTCGCAATCGGGCTGGCTGACGATCCAGTAGAGCCCGTCGAGCCGGTCGTCCCAGTTGAGGTTGTCGGCATAGCGGTGCCAGTCGTCGGGTGAACGGCTGGCGAGGAACGCCATCTGGCGCTGGAACAGCTCTTCCTGCTGGCGTTCGAAATCATCGTAGGCTTGGTTCATGGCGGCGGGTCCCGATCTGCGGCGATGGTGCCAAGTGCCTAATCGGGAATGATAAAAGATTGCTGAAGCTGCGTCTGGCAGGCGGGTCCGCACGCACCCCCGGCGTCCCCCGGCGCGGGAGGAGCGAAAGGACGTTCCTACTCTCGCGCTGTCTGACAGCTTGCCGGAATGACCTGCCCCGCGCTCCTTCCCGCCTACTCTCGTGCCGCCTCGGGCGGCCTCACGCGGGGGAAGGAAATTTCACAATATAGAGTGTCTCTCGTGTCTCATGGTTCAGCCTTGCGCGCTCAGGGCTGAACGGAAGGGGGCGGGCCGGCGAAGCCCTTGCCCTTCGGGTCGATCTGCGGATCGGGGTTGTCGTTCCACCACGGCACGTCGGTCCAGGGGCGCACGTCGACCTCGTGGCTCCAGCAGTTGCGCGGCTGGTGGGCGAGGTGCCAGTAGGTCTCGGCCAGGGCTGAGGGGTAGATGAGGCCATCGCTGCCCTTGCCCTGCTTGAAGGCCTCGAACCTGTCGCCCAGCAGCTTGCCGAGGGTGTCGGGGGCGTCGACCGGGCCGTCGACGATGACGTGGGCGACGTGGATGCCCTTGGGAGCGAACTCGGCGTTCAAGGTCTGGCAAAGCATCCGCCGCCCGCCCATCGCCGCGGCGTGGCTGTGCTGCCCGGCATTGCCGCGCACCGCGGCGGTGGCCGAGGTGACGACGAGCGTGCCGTGGGGGCCTCCGTCGCGCGCCCGCTCGACCATGTGCGGGAACAGCGCGTGGGCGAGGCGGAAGACGCCGAAGGTGCCGAGCCGCCAGCCGAGCTCGAAGATGCGGTGCGGGGTCTGCTCGAGCGCGCGGTTCCCGATCTGCGCGCCGAGGTTGTAGAGCGCGGCGCGGATGGGGCCGATATCGGCTTCGGTGCGCGCGACCAGCTCCTCGATGCTGCCGTCCTCGGCCGCGTTGAGGAGGGTGCCGGTGGCGCTGCCGCCCGCCGCCTCGATGGCGCGGGTCATGCGGGCGAGGCCCTCGGCGTCCGAACGGCGGGCGAGGACGGCGTGGTAACCTCCGGCGGCAAAGCGCGCGGCGGCGCTGCCCCCGATTCCGGCGCCCGCGCCGATGACAAGGAACACGGGCTTGCGGCTGTCGGTCATCATCAATCTCCCTTGCGCCGCCGGTCACACCAGCGCGGCAATCCCCCATACCACGGCGACGATCAGCACCGCCCCTGCCACATCGAGCAAGGCGCCCGCAGTCACCATCGCGCCGATGCGGATGCGCCCCGTCGCCCAGGCGATGGCGTTGGGCCCGGTGCCGGCCGGCAGCATGAAGCCCCAGCTTGCCGCCAGCGCCGCGGGGAGCGCGAGCAGCACCGGATCGACCCCGAGCGCCACTACCAGCGCGGCGACCACGGGGACGATGCCCGTGGCGGTCGCGACGTTGCTGGCAAACTCGGTGACCACGATCACCAGCACCGTCACCGCGAGCGCGACCAGCAGCAGCGGCCAGGCCTCGAGCGGGAGCAGCGCGGCGCCGATCCACTTGGCGAGGCCCGAGGCCGACATGCCGGCGGCGAGCGCGAGGCCGCCGCCGAACATGAAGATGACGCTCCACGGCGCGCGATCGGCCTCGCGCCACACCAGCAGCGGGCGGCCAGTGCCGTCGGGCAGCAGGAACAACGCCAGCGCGGCGATGATGGCGATGGTGCCGTCGGTCCACGATCCCGGCGGCAGCAGCGTAGCGACCAGCGGCTGGGTGACCCAGGCAATGAAGGTGACGATCGCGACCGGCACCAGCCGCTTTTCGGGCGCGGTCCAGGCAGCGTGGGCATCGATCGCAGCCCGCGCGGCGGCGACGTCGAAGGGGTGTGCCGCCACGCGCTGCACCCGTGCGACGATGAAGGCGGCGAGCGGCACGCTCAGGAGCACCAGCGGGATGCCGTAAAGCGACCACTCGGCAAAGGTGATGCGCACGCCCGCCAGCTTGTCGAGCAGCCCCACCGCTATCGCATTGGTGGGCGAGCCGACGATGGTGCCGAGCCCGCCGATACTCGCGGCAAAGGCGATCCCCATCGGGAGCGCGCCCGCGATGCCGTCTTGCGGCACCTGCGCGTCACCCTCGGCGACACTCCCACCCCCTTCGAGCACCGCCAGCGCCATCGGCATCATGATCAGCGCGGTCGAGGTGTTGGAGATGAACATCGAGAGCAGCGCGGACGTCAGCATGAAGGCGATCAGCAGCCGCACCGGCCCGCCGTCCGCGCCCACGCCGCGCAGGATCGCCAGCGCCAGACGGCGGTGCATGCCGGTGCGCTCGATCGCCAGCGCGATGAATGCGCCCCCGAGCAGCAGGAACAGGATCGGCGAGTAGTAGGTGCTGGCGGTCTTCTCGGCGTCCGAGACCCCGGCGAGCGGCAGGATCACGAAGGGCAGCACCGCCGTCACCGCGAGCGGCACTGCCTCGGTCATCCACCAGGCGGCCATCCACAGCGTCAGCCCCGCGACGAGCCACGCGCCCTCGCCCATCTCCGCAGGCGGGGCGGTGAACGCGGTGAGGGCGAAAGCCAGCGGGCCGAGAACGAGACCGATGCTGCGCGCTGTCATGCGATGCCTGTCTCCCCCGGTCATGGCGGGAGGGATTATCAGCACGGGCCGGGGGCGGGCAAGGAAAAGGGGCGGCAACCTCGCGGCCCGCCCCCTCTGGTCCTGCGCAGCGAAGGCGCGCCTACTTCGGCGCGAGCACCATCAGCATCTGGCGGCCTTCGAGGCGCGGGAAGGCCTCGACCTTGGCGATTTCGGCGACATCGTCCTGCACCTTCTTCAGCAGGTCCATGCCGAGGTGCTGGTGAGCCATCTCGCGCCCGCGGAAGCGCAGCGTGATCTTCACCTTGTCGCCATGTTCGATGAACTTCGACACGTTGCGCATCTTCACGTCGTAATCGTGCGTGTCGATGTTCGGACGCATCTTCACTTCCTTGATGTCCTGCGTCTTCTGCGTCTTGCGCGCGAGGTTGGCCTTCTTCTGCGCCTCGTAGCGATATTTGCCGACATCGAGGAACTTGCAAACCGGCGGGTCCGCGTTGGGGGACACTTCGACGAGGTTCAGGCCCTTCTCGTTGGCCTGCTCGATCGCTTCGCGCGTGTACATCACGCCGAGGTTTTCGCCTTCGTCATCGATGACGCGAACCTTTGGGACGTTGATCATGAAATCAAAACGAGGGCCGCTTTTGACAGGCGGGGCCAACGAGCGCCGGGGTGGACGTGATATGGGGTGTTCTCCTGTGGTAGCTTCGTGCTGGCGGCTATGTAGTGCGAAACGCGGGCCAGCGCCAGATGGAGTCTTGCACGTCGCCGTGCGCGCCGCTCCGGTCGGGTGCCGGTCGGGAGGGTCGCGCAGGATTGATCCGATATGGATGCATTGCCCTCCCTTTCGGAGCGATCGCCTGCATCCTTTGCGTTCGCCACATAAGTAAGTTAATGTGTATGAGCGATTTTTCGCGGAGTTCGGTTCGGCACGCGTGCACCAACGCAGCGAGGGCGAAGTGGAAGTTCAGGATCTCCTCGACAATCTCGAAGCGAATATGTCGCCTTCGTCCTTGCGCGATCTTGCGGCAACAATCCTGAGGCTGGCGGATTCGATCGACCAGAATTGGGACCCGGGTCTTCTGCGGCCCAACTATCCGGTCTTCTCGCGCGCCGCCCGGATCGAGCGCAATGCCCTGACGCTCTCGTTCGCGGCTACCAAGGAAGAATATCGCGCCAAGTTCCGCGACGAAGCGCTCGGCGGCGATCTGGTCGGGATCCCGGCCTGGAACATGCTGCTGGAGCTCTTCAAGCAGTTCTCGGGCGGGGCGAGGGTCACGACCAAGTCGCTCCAGATCATTGCCCGCTGCCCGGAGACGACCGCGCTGCGGATCATCGACAAGCTCGAGGATCGCGGGCTCGTGACCAGGATTCCGTCGGACACCGACCGGCGGGTGACCTTTGTCGCGCTGAGCCGCGAGGGCCTCGCCAAGGTCGGCTCGGTGCTCGAACGCTTCGGCAGCTAGGCAGCACGCTGCCACAACGGGAAGCGGGCGATGCGCCCGGCGGCGAATGCTGCCGCTCGGGCTGCACGAAAGGTTCAAACTGAACCTAAATCCTATCAAAAGTTAGCTTTACGACTTCCTGCTAAATGCTCCTCTGCTATAAACCCTTTTCGACAATAGGTTTTCCATCGAGCAGGCTCTGGCGGGGCTGAGGGGCGCTATGAAAGTCGAGGAAGTGCTCGGCCAACTTGAGGCAAACATGTCGCCGTCCTCATTGCGCGACTTTGCTGCAACTCTTCTTAGATTGGCAGATTCGATCGATCAGGATTGGGATCCGGCGCAGGTCCGCTCCGTCTTCCCGTGGTTTTCTCAGGCAGCAAAGATTGAGAGGAATGCCGTGGTGCTCGCATTTTCGGCCGCCAAGGAAGAGCGTCGCGCCAAGTTACGGGAGGAAGTCATAGGAGCCGATCTCGTTGGCATCCCGGCTTGGAACATGTTGCTCGAACTCTTCAAGCAGTTCGCCGGTCAGGCTAAGGTTTCAACCAAAACCCTCCAGATCGTCGCCAATTGCCCGGAAACGACGGCACTACGGATTATCGACAAGCTCGAGGAACGCGGCTTGGTCGTTCGCTCCTACTCCGAAGGCGACAGGCGCGTGACATTTGTGGAGTTAACCCGCGATGGCATGACGCGAGTCGGATCAGTTCTCAAACGGTTGAGCGACTAAGCCGCTGCCTGCCACAACGGGAAGCGGGCGATGCGCCCGGCGGCGGGCATCAGCGCCTCGATCGCGTGCGCGGGTTGCAGCGCGCCGAGGATCTCGGGATGGCCAGCATCGAGCCCGCCGGTGAGGCTGCCGAAGGCGGGGAGGATCATGCGCTCGGCGCCGCCCTTGCTGCGGCCCATGACCGCGCAGGGGCGGGCGATGTGGCGATTGCGGACATTGACCCTGAGCTTCGGGTGGTAGTGGCCGGATAGCTCGGGCGCGGTCTCTCCCGCGCGGGCCTCGTGGCGCAGGATCACGCCGCCCAGCTCGAGCTCGGGCAGGATCGTCCCGCCGAAGCCGCGCGGCAATTGCTCGTCGTGGTTGCCGGTGATCCACACCCAGTCGAGCGCGCGGGTGAGCGCCTCGAGCATGCCCTTGCAATGGGCATCGAGTCGCAGCGCGCCGGCATCATCGTGGAAATTGTCGCCCAGCGTGATCACCCGCCGCGCGCCCGTGACCTTCACCGCGTCGGCCAGCCGCTCGAGCGCGTCGCGGCTGTCATAGGGCGGGAGCATCTGGCCCCTTGCGGCAAACCAGCTCGCCTTCTCGAGGTGCAGGTCGGCGGCCAGCAGCGCGCGCTCGGCCGGCCAGTAGAGCGCGCGCCCTTGCCCGAGCGCAAGCTCGTGTCCGGCGAAGGGAAAGGGGGTGAACATAGCGCGAACCATGTGCTCTCTCTGCCGCCAATTCCGCCGCTTGGCAACAGCGCCGCGAAGCCTTGGCGGGGCTTGTGCCCCGCGCGCCTTCGCCTATGGTGCGCAAGGATTACGGACGGGGATGTATGACGGACTGGACACCTTACACGGACCGCGCGCGCGTGTGGTTCGAAGCACTGCGCGATGACATCTGCGCCGAATTCGAGAGGATCGAGCGCGAGGCGGGCTCCGACGCCGCCTTCCAGTACACTCCCTGGCAGCGTGAGGAGGAGGGCAACCCCGATCCCGGCGGCGGCACGCAGGGGCTGATGAAGGGCAAGGTGTTCGAGAAGGTCGGGGTCAATGTCTCGACCGTGCGCGGCAGCTTTGCCAAGGAATTTGCCGCCAGCATCAACGGCGCGAGCGCGGAAGCGCCCGGTTTCGTCGCAACCGGCATCAGCCTCGTCGCGCACATGAGCAATCCGCATGTGCCCGCGGTCCACATGAACACCCGCTTCCTCACCACCACCAAGGCGTGGTTCGGCGGCGGGGCGGACTTGAACCCGCCGCTGCCCTACGACGAGGACACCGCGCAGTTCCACGATGCAATGCGCGCCGCGTGCGATCCGCACAACGAGACCTATTACGAGCGCTATTCCAAGTGGGCGGAGGAATATTTCTACATCCCCCACCGCAAGGTGCATCGCGGCGTCGGCGGACTGTTCTGCGACCACCTCGAATGCCCCGACGATGCCGCGTGGGAGCGCAACTTCGCCTTTATCCAGGACATCGGCAGGCAGTTCCTCGAGGTGTTTCCGGCGATCGTCAGGAAGCGGATGAACACGCCCTTCGATGCGGCCGACGAGGCGCAGATGTTCGAATACCGGGGCCGCTATGCCGAATTCAACCTCGTCTACGACCGCGGCACGATCTTCGGCCTGAAGACCGGCGGCAACATCGACGCAATCCTGATGAGCCTGCCGCCGCGCGCGACGTGGAGCTGAGCGGGCCGTCCGTGGTCAGGGCCCTGAAGACAGAGGGGCCTTCGCCCCTCTGTCCACGTAGCGATCAGATCGGTGCCGGCGCGTAGAAATTGACGTCCGGCAGCACGATGTAGCTGAGGATGGGGTTGCCGGTGATGGGGTCGTAACCGGTGACGATGTAGCCTTCACAGGTGACGCCATTGCACCAGAAGTCGGCCGGCGGGCCAGGCGGGCTTTCCTGCGCGGAAGCGGGAACTGCAGATGCGACGACAAGCGTTGCAGCGGTGGCGGTCAAGGCTCTTTTCAATATGTGCATTTTCGCGACCCTTTCAAAGCGCTGCCAGGATTGGGCAGCGCTGGAAGAGTGTGTCGTAACAATATCATGTCAAACAAAATTTTGACGGATTGGGATTTTGACCGGAAATTTGGAAAATGATTACAATAAAATCCTAACAAAATTTCGTGCTAATATCATTTCATATTTTATAAAATACAAAATATTATTTTAGTTGCTCGGTTTAATAGTTAGCTAACTTGTCAGAAAGTTGGCCATGATTCGGAACAGATCAATGAATTTTACCGGATAAATCCTGATCCCGCTTGGGATTGCCGCCCCTTTCATGAGGAATTTGAGCCCCTCCGCTGCAGCTCGCGCAAAGCCTTAATGGCTTGCCCAGCCGCCTGCGCGCCCCCATATTCGGGCACGATGCTCCGCCAGTATGAACTCGTCGAGAAGGTCCTCGACTACGACCCTGACGCCGACGAGGCGATGCTCAACCGTGCCTATGTCTACACCGTGCAGAAGCACGGCTCCCAGAAGCGCGCCAGCGGGGACCCCTATTTCTCGCACCCTGTCGAAGTCGCAGGGTTGATGACTGACCTCAAGCTCGATCAGGCGACCATCATCACCGCACTGCTCCACGACACGGTGGAGGACACCCTTGCCACGATCGACGATATCGAGGCCCATTTCGGCACCGAGGTCGCGCGGCTGGTCGATGGCGTCACCAAGCTCTCGAAGATCGAGACCATGCCCGAGAACGAGCGCGCGGCCGAGAACCTGCGCAAGTTCCTGCTCGCCATGTCCGAGGATATCCGCGTGCTGTTGGTCAAGCTCGCCGACCGGCTGCACAATATGCGCACGCTGCACTTCATCAAGAACCCGGAGAAGCGCAAACGCATCGCCCGCGAGACGATGGACATCTACGCCCCCCTCGCCGAGCGGGTGGGGATGTACGAATACATGCGCGAGATGCAGGCGCTGGCCTTCCGCGAGCTGGAACCGGAAGCCTGGGCCACGATCACGGGCCGGCTCGAACAGCTGCGCTCGCAAGGCGGCGGGCAGGTCGACGACATTGCCCTCAAGATCAAGCAGCGCCTCGCCGAAGCTGGGCTCAAGGTCGAGATCTGGGGGCGCGAGAAGCACCCCTTCTCGATCTGGCACAAGATGGCCGAACGCCATGTCAGCTTCGAACAGGTCACCGACATCATGGCCTTTCGCGTCCTCACCGAAAGCGAGGAAGATTGCTATCGCGCATTGGGTATCCTCCACACCACATGGCAATTCCTGCCCGGGCGCTTCAAGGACTACATCTCGACGCCCAAGTCGAACGGCTACCGTAGCTTGCACACCTCGCTGATGTACGAGAACTCGATGCGCGTGGAGGTGCAGATCCGTACCCGCGAGATGCACCGCACCAACGAATTCGGTCTCGCCGCGCACTGGGCCTACAAGCAGGGTGACAAGCCCGACGGTGCGGTCGGCTGGCTGCGCGACCTGATCGAGATCGTCGATGCCAGCCACGACGCCGAGGAGCTGCTCGAACACACCCGCATGGCGATCTATCAGGATCGCATCTTCGCCTTCACCCCCAAGGGCGCATTGTTCCAGCTGCCCAAGGGGGCGACGGCGGTTGACTTCGCCTTTGCGGTCCACACCAATCTCGGGCTTCAGACCGCGGGCGTGAAGATCAACGGGCGGCACATGCCGCTGCGCACGCCGCTGGCGAATGGCGACGTGGTCGAGATCATCAAGAACCCCCACGCGAGCCCGCAATTGTCATGGCTCGCCTTCGTCGTCACCGGCAAAGCGCGCGCCGCCGTGCGCCGTTCGGTGCGGATGAAGGAGCGCGACGAGGTCGCCGCGATCGGCTCCAAGCTGTTCGACGAGATCTCGGCCCGCGTCCCCGCCCGGATCGGCAAGAAGGCCATCCGCGCCGCGGTCGAACGGCTTGGCATGGAGGAGCCCGATGACCTCATGTACGCGATCGGCGCGGCCAAGATCTCGGACCGCGAGGTGATGGAGGCGCTCGTCCCCGGCTGCACCGCGGGCATTGCGGAGGACGAGCACTGGGAACGCCGCGAGCGCGCGATCTTGATCCGCGGCCTCACGCCGGGTGTCGCCTTCGAACTCGCCCCCTGCTGCCACCCCGTCCCCGGCGACCGCATCGTCGGCATCCGCCGCAAGGGCGAGCCGGTGCTGGTCCACGCGATCGACTGCCTCGAACTGGCGAGCGGCGTGGACAGCGACTGGATCGACCTTGCCTGGGGCAACCGTTCCTTCGGGGCTGCGGGGCAGCTCTCGGTGACGATCTACGACCGGCTCGGCACGCTCGCCGAGATGGCGGGCATCTTCGCACAGAACAAGGCCAACATCATCACCCTGATGCAGGCGCATATCGACCATCCTTTCGTGACCTACGACGTCGAGGTCGAGGTTGAGGACGTCGGGCACCTGAACCGCATCGTCTCGGCCCTGCGCGCCAGCGACGCCGTGGCGCAGGCGGAGCGGCAATAGGGTGGGCGTTGTCGGGCTCGATCACGTCCAGCTCGCGATTCCGGCGGGCGGCGAGGACCGAGCGCGGTGGTTTTTCGCGGAGCTGCTCGGGATGACCGAGGTGCCCAAGCCTGCCAACCTCTCGGCCAGCGGCTGCTGGTTCACAGGCGGCGGCGCGGCCCTGCACATCGGCGTCGACCCCGATTTCCGCCCCGCGAAAAAGGCGCACCCCGCGCTGCTGGTGGACGACCTTGCAGCTCTGCGCGAGGCGCTGGCAGCGGCGGGCCATCCGATCCGCGAGGACAAGCCGGTGGAAGGCTACACGCGCTTCTTCACCGAGGACCCTTTCGGCAACCGCATCGAGCTGATGGAGCGGGCGTAGGGCCATCCTTCGTCATTGCGAGCGTAGCGAAGCAATCCATCGATCGGCGGTTCCGCAATGGACGACGTCAGTCCACGGATTGCCGCGCGGCTGCGCCGCTCGCAATGACGATTAGGAAGCGACGCGCCGCACCGGCACCTTGATGTTGCAGATGTCCGCGCCGCCCGCCGGGAGGATGAAGAACGGATCGCGGCGGTTGGCGATGGCTTCGGCGTAGCGGGCGAACGTCTCGCTCTCCGTTGAGAGGTATTCGAACGCAGGTTGCTCGCCAGCAGGAAGATCGCTCGCCACCCGCACCGACAGGATCGGCGTGCGCTTGGCGGCTTCCTCGGCAGTGTAGAACCCCAACGCGCCCGACCCGCGCGGCAGCGAGGAGAGGTGCTCCATCCCCTCGATCACTCGGCCGACCAGCGCGATGTTGCGATCAAGATGGCGCGGCGCATGGCCGATCACCGTGTAGAGCTCTGCGCCCGAGCCGGTATCCGGGGAGTAGTTTCGGCCGACGCCGACCATGCCGTAGCAGTGGGTGGGCCAGACAAAGCTGCGGTGGAAATCAGCGCCCCCGGCCAAAGGAAAACCGCCAGCGAATAGGGTGACGCCTCTGAAAGGCGCGTTGCTCAGGACAGGCTCAAAATCGCCCGGTAGAATGACTGGCGACAAAGCGTTTCGGTTGTTCTGGTAGTAGAGGATTGCGCCATGAAGCCGAGGTTTGAGCCGATCGGGTGTGGGGGTGACATACTCCGCCTCCCCCATCACCTTCAGTCCCTCGGGCAAAGGCTTGGGCTTCCCCGTCGCCTCGGGGTTGTCGTAATTGTGGTCGCCCCACTGGGTGACGTAATTGTCCTGCACCCGGTTGACCGAAATCCCGTCATACCACTTCGCGCGTGCGAACAGCCGGATGTTGTTGACCCAGCCTTGCGAGAAGGGGGCGGGCATCAGCTGGATCACCACCTGGCGCGGCTTGCCCTCGGCATCGGGCGCGAGGGTCATCACCAGCAGGTCCTCCGCCGGGATCGCCACCCAATCCGCCTTGGGCGCAGCCGCGACGATCTCGGACGGGGCGGGATAAGTCGGCGCTTTGGTTTGCCCTACCGCTGCGCTGCTTGAGGGCGCAGCCTCCTGAGCGGCAAGCGGCAGGGTCAGGGCGAGCGCAGCGGCGGCGGCGAGGAGTGCGGTTCTCATGGGCGCGAGTTGTTGCACAGACCCCGCCCAATCAAAAACCCCTTTTCCGCACGCAAAGGGGGGCGCGAAAAAGGGGCTCTTGCGGCCGCGTTCGCAGGGAATGCCGGATCCGCGCAGCGCTGACCGAGGCGACTCCCTTACCACGATTTTGGCACCCGGCCAAACCTCAACGCCTTGCGGAGGCGGCGTTTGGCCGCTATCGGCCCGTGCCTGTCTTTCTGAGCGCTCAAGCAGCGAAGCGATAGCGCGCCCTTCCAGCGCTCAAGCAGCGCAGCGGTAGCGCAGCAGGAAAGTCATGCGGAGCAGTGGCCGAGTGGTCGAAGGCGCACGCCTGGAAAGTGTGTATACGGCAAAACCGTATCGAGGGTTCGAATCCCTCCTGCTCCGCCACTCACCCGGCCCCAGCCAGACCTCGCCAGCCGGACATCCCCTCTAAAATACAGAGAAATAGAGAAGCCGACCGTTCCCGGCTGGCCCTTGCCGTTCCCTGCAATCCGCGTTACTATGTGGGTAAGAGTGTGGGAAACGGTAAGGGTGCGGCAAGGTATGGGCAAGCTCACGGCAACAGGTATCGCAAAGCTCCGGGAGCCGGGGCGTTATTGGGATGGCGAAGGGCTTGGCCTCATTGTCGGCAAAGGCGGCAGCAAGAGCTGGATTGTCCGCGTGCAAAAAGACGGGCGGCGGCGCGATATTGGCCTAGGCAGCGCCAGCAAGGTGCCTCTCAAGCTCGCCCGCGAGCGTGCAACCGAGGTGCGCCAGAAAATCGAGCTGGGTATCGATCCCGTCGCCGAGCGCGCCAAGGCGGCAGGCATTCCGACGTTTTCAGTAGCCGTAAAAAAGGTTCATGCCGAGAACGCGCCGAGCTGGAAAAATGCCAAGCACGGGGCACAATGGCTCAATACGCTCGAAACCTACGCGGTCCCCAAATTCGGCAACCGATCGATTGCGGACATTGACGCGGCGGCGGTGCGCGATTGTCTGGCGGCGATCTGGCTGGAAAAGCCGGAAACCGCGCGGCGGCTCCGCCAGCGCATCAACACGGTAATCGATTGGGCCGTTGCCAAAGGATACCGGGAGAGCGGTCTGGCCCTGCCTGTGATCGACAAGGCGCTCCCTAAACAGCGCGCCAAGCCAAAGCATCACGCGGCGCTCCCCTATGCCGAGCTTCCCGTATTTGTGCGTAAAATACGCGAAACCGAAAGCATGGGGCGGCTTGCGCTCGAAGCTGTTATCCTGACTGCCGCACGTTCGGGAGAGGTGCGGATGATGACTTGGGGCGAGCTTGATCTGGACGCGGCTACGTGGACGGTGCCAGCCGAGCGGATGAAGGCGGGGCGGGAGCATGTCGTGCCGCTCGCGCCGCAAGCGGTTGCCCTATTCGAGCGCATGAAAGCGCATCGCCGCGAATATACGGACCTTGTTTTCCCCGGCCAGAGTCGCGGCAAGCCCTTGTCCGACATGACACTGACAAAGGCGCTCCGCGATATGGGAGTCAGCGTCACAGCGCACGGTTTTCGCTCCACTTTCCGCGATTGGGTGGCCGAGCAGACCAACTGGCCTTCCGATCTGGCAGAGGCGGCGCTGGCGCACGTGGTGAGCGATAAGACGGTTGCCGCCTATCAGCGCGGGACCATGCTGGAAAAGCGGCGGGAGCTGATGGCAGCTTGGGCGGCGTATTGTGATGAAGCGAAGGGCGGCAACGTCGTTCGGTTGGCGCGGTGATGGAAACCGAGGGCGAATGCGGCTGCAAATTCCATATCTCGCATGATCCGTGCGAGCAGCATCGGAAGGCGATGGAAGCCGGAAAAGAGCACGCTCACATTCGCATCGAATTCAGGGACAGGCATTCCGACTGGCCCGCAAACCGCCACAGGGTTAACCTTGAGCGGGTGCAACGCATCGAATTGGGCTTGGACAGTGAGCCGATGCCTTTCAACGAAACAACGCTTGCCGATATGCTGCAAGGGATAGCGGACGCAGAGCCCACCGGGAATGCCGCCTTCGCGCTGACTGCTCTAGCCAATGCGCTGCGAGGGACAGACCCCCATCATGCCCTCAAGCTTAAGCAGAAGCGCCCCGGTAAATGGCAATCGCCTACGGATGCGGAAATTCAATGGAACCGCGAGGCGAGCTGGCTCTGGACTTTGGGAGCGTGGGAACGTGAGGGCATGAAAACAGAGGCCGCAATAGCCAAGATTGCCGAGCTTGAAGGGGTGAGCCGGGCAACAGTGTTTGCGGGTGTCAGAAGTGCAGAGCAGTGGCTAGAGTTGGCTTGGAGCGTGTTCCAATCAGAAGATTCAGAGGTGGAGCGTCCAGAGCACCTCACTAAACCCCGTCCAATCAAAAAGCCGGAAGGCTAGACCGCTATTGGCTGGCATGGCGAACGCCAGCCGATCTAGCCCTATGAGCGCCAAGGCATTCGCTGCGGTGCGCGCCCGGCGCTAGGCTTCCGGGCAGGAGACTAGGGCCATGACGAAAGCCCCGTCCGAGCTGATGACGGTTGCCGACTTTTGCGACCGCTACCGTATTGGGAAAACCTCACTGTACCGCGAGGCGGCGGCTGGGCGCATCCAGCTCCGCAAGTTTGGAGCGGCAACGCGTATCGCGCGCGAGGATGCCGAGGCTTGGGCAGCACGGCTGCCGATCAGCGCAGGGGGTGCAAATGTCACCCCCTAAAGCCAAGGCGGGACCGAGCGTTGCAGCGCCCGGTCCCGTCAATGTTGGTGGACTAGCCGGAAGGGGTGGCCCGCCGACGCGATACGCTATTGCGATGATACGCTGCAATACGCTTAGGCCAGGAGAAATCCGGACATGCGGCTTGCCAGCCGAAAGCCGCCTAGAATGCCCTGTGAGCGCATCGAGGCGCGTCGGGCGTGTCAATCGGCGTTCAATCGGGACCCCCTATCGGCGCGCAAAAGGGACCCCCTTG
>OFDN01001240.1_pt1 | contig 17490 bp, 15 predicted proteins | sample 1520971 | NCBI WGS metagenome assembly OFDN01 (sample SAMEA94257418, study PRJEB24077) | hot springs metagenome | biome: Aquatic biome; feature: Geographical feature; material: Water | place: India | collected 2012-06-12 | depth 5 m
GCCGTCGCCTTCGCGGTCGGACTGTTCATTGCTGTCCACGGCGCGGCCACCTTCGCCACCGTCGGGCTGACCTTCGGCAACTACCTGCAGACCTTTGTCACCATGCCTCCTGTCCTGGTGGCGCTTGGCCTGATGGCGATCGCCACGGCCGCCAAGGAGATCATCACCGACGGGCTCGACATCGCGCAGATGCGCGAGACGGCCAAGTCCGCCGCGGCCAAGGGGCGCGTCGGCATGATTCTGGTCGAGACGCCGGCGAACCCGACCAACGGTCTGGTCGATCTCGCCGCCTGCCCGATCCTGACGCCGCGGCTGGAGGCGTTGCTGCCGCCGCTGCGGGCTGCGCTGGCCGAGGCCCTGCCCGATGGCGGCGCCTGCGACGCGGTGGCCGCCGAGTTGGAGGGCGGCATCGACCTGCTGCTGGTCGGCCCGAAGCGGCTGGACCGCGCGGCGCGGGAGGCGCTGGTGCGGTTCGCGGAGCAGGCCGGCATCGCCCGGTTGTCCTGGCAGGGGGACGACCGCGCGGACCACGAACCGGTCGCCCACCGCGCGCCCGTGGTGGTCCGATTCGCCGGCGTTCCCGTCATCCCGCCGCCGGGCGCTTTCCTCCAGGCGAGCCCGCAGGGAGAGGCGGCGCTGGTCGCGGCGGTCGAGTCGGCCATCGACTCAGGCGTCGGACCCTCCGGAAGGCTGGCCGATCTGTTCGCCGGGCTCGGCACCTTCTCCCTGCCGCTGGCGCGGTCTGGCCGATCCGTGCTGGCGGCGGAGGGGGATGCGGCGGCCATGGCCTCGCTGGGCAAGGCGGCCGGCGGCCTGAAGCTGGTGACGGAGCGCCGCGACCTGTTCGGCAACCCGCTGACGGTGAAGGAACTGGCCCGCTTCGACGCCGTCGTCTTCGATCCGCCGCGCGCCGGGGCGGCGGCCCAGGCGGCGGTTCTGGCCGGGTCGCGGGTGCCGCTGGTGGTCGCCGTGTCCTGCAACCCCGCCACCTTCGCCCGCGACGCCCGCACGCTGGTCGACGGTGGCTACACGTTGCGGCGCGTTTATCCGGTCGATCAGTTCCTGTGGTCGGCGCATGTGGAGCTGGTGGGGGTGTTCGAGCGCTGACTCAATCGACCTGGATCACCATCGCCTTCAGATAGGCGCTTTCCGGCAGGTGGGGGTGCAGCGGGTGGTCGGGACCGGCGCCGGCCACGCGCAGCACCCGGCCGGTGCGCCCGGCGTCGGTCAGGCCGCGGGCGACCTGCTCGGCGAAGGTCGGCGGGTCCACGTTGTGGCTGCAGCTCGCCGCCAGCAGGATGCCGCCGGGCGCGGTGATGCGGGCGGCCAGCTTGGTCATCTTGCGGTAGGCGCGGCAGCCGACCGCCAGATCCTTCTTGGACTTCACGAAGGCCGGCGGGTCGGCGACGACCACACCGAAGCTCTCGCCCGCCGCGGCCAGCCGCTCCATCTCCGTGAAGGCGTCGGCGCGGCGCGCCTCGAACCGGGCGGCGACTCCGTTCGCCTCGGCCGCCCGGGCGGCGTTCTCCAGTGCCGGCTGGGACCGGTCGACCGCCACCACCGACTCCGCACCGGCCAGCGCGCACTGGATGGCGAAGCCGCCGTTGTAGCTGAAGAAGTCGATGGCCCGCCGGCCCGCCGCCAGCGACGCGATGAAGGCGCGGTTGTCGCGCTGGTCGTAGAACCAGCCGGTCTTCTGCCCGCCCAGCGGGTCGGCGAAGAAGACGCCGCCATTCTCCTCCAGGCGGATCGGGCCGTCGATGGCGCCCTTGGCGAGCCGCGTCTCCTCCGCCAGCCCCTCCAGCGCGCGCTGGGAGCCGTCGTTGCGCAGGATGACGGCGGTGGGGGCCAGCGTCTCGTCCAGCGCCGCCAGGATGTCCGGCAGGCGGGCGTCCATGAAGACGGAGTTGGCCTGCACCGTGACCACCGAGCCGTAGCGGTCGACGATCAGGCCCGGAAGCCCGTCCGCCTCCGCGTGCACCACGCGGTAGTAGGGCCGGTCGTAAAGGTGGGCGCGGAGATCGGCGGCCCGGCGCAGCCGGCCGGCCAGGAAGGCGCCATCGATCACGGTGTCCGAGTCGGTCGACAGCAGCCGCGCCGCGATCAGCGTGTGCGGGCTGAAGGTCGCCACGCCCAGCGCGGTGCCGCCGGCGTCGGTCAGTCGCACCGGGCTTCCCGGCGGCACCGCCTTGGCGGCGGCGTCCATTTGGACCTCGTTGGAGTAGACCCAGGGATGGCCGTGCAGCAGGCGCTTGTGGCGGCCGGGGTGGAGGCGGATCGTGGGGTATCGCGGGGCGGTCATGATGCCGCATCCTAGCGATTGCCGTACGCGGCGCAACCATGGGCTCTACCCCACCCAGGGGAGCCGGCCTCAGTCCCCCCGGAGGGCCGATGCCAGCGCGTCGTTGTCGTTGGCGCGCGCCAGCCGCTTGCACAGCCGCAGCGCCTCCGGCGCGTGGCCGTCCTCGCGGAAGCGGTCGAGCATGTCGCCGCGGGGCGGCGGGGGGGGAGCGGCCGAGGCGCTCGCCGACCCCCCCAGATTGGTGTGGATCGCCGAGCAGCCCAGCGCCTTGGCCACCGCGTCCATGGCGCGCAGCAGGGTCGCGGCGGCGGCGGCGGGGTCGAACAGGTCGAGCACGATGAAGTTCTCCACCGCCAGGATCGGCCCGTGATGGAGGTGCTGGTCCCGGGTGTAGGAGAAGAGCCCGTGGATGTAGCCGTGACCGTTCTGGGCGGTCATGATCCCGCTGGGTGCGACCGATGGCCCCGGCTTGCCGATCAGGGCGCCGGCGAAGGCGCGCCATTGCGCCACGTCCAGCCCGGGTGCGACCGCCCGCACCAGGGGATAGGCCTGGTCGATCTGCCGTTTCGCCAGAGGTTTGGCGATGAAACCGTCGTCCATTCAGAATCAGCCGCAATCGGTGAATGATTGAGCATGGCGGCCAGCGCTTCGAATGGTCGTTGACGTAGATCAATGTTGCCGGGACTGGCCCCAAACATAGTGGGGTCACTATCGTCGGCGGGTCCGATGGGTGTCCGTGCACATCCGCCGGTCGTCTCCCGCCACCCTGCGACAAAACACTCAGCGACAGCGTAACCCAAGCGGTGGTGCAACCTCGACAGCGAGCGGCCCAAGCCGCCCGGGGCTAACGGGAGAGATTGTATGACATCAGCGACTCTGACCTCAGGGGCCGCCCTGGGCAGCCAGCGGGTGTCGGACGACGTGCGTTACTACGAAGACGTTATCCGACTGTTCGTCATCGCGGCGGTGTTCTGGGGCGTCATCGGCTTTACGGCCGGCGTGTTCATCGCCCTTCAGCTCGCCTTTCCAGCACTCAACCTCGGTCTTGAGTGGACCAGCTTCGGCCGCCTGCGGCCGGTGCACACCTCGGCCGTGATCTTCGCCTTCGGCGGCAACGTCCTGTTCGCCACGTCGCTGTACAGCGTGCAGCGCACCTGCCGGCAGCATCTGTTCGGCGGTGAAGGCCTCGCCAAGTTCATCTTCTGGAACTACAACATCTTCATCGTCCTGGCGGCGCTCAGCTACGTGCTGGGGTTCTCGCAGGGCAAGGAATACGCCGAGCCGGAGTGGATCCTCGACCTCTACCTGACGGTCATCTGGGTCCTCTACGCGGTCGTGTTCATCGGCACGGTGATGACCCGCAAGGAGTCTCACATCTACGTCGCCAACTGGTTCTTCATGGCGTTCATCCTGACGGTCGCCATCCTGCACCTGGGCAACAACGTGAACCTGCCGGTGTCCTTCTTCGGCATGAAGAGCTACACCTGGGTCACCGGCGTGCAGAGCGCCATGGTCCAGTGGTGGTACGGCCACAACGCCGTCGGCTTCTTCCTGACCGCGGGCTTCCTCGGCATCATGTACTACTTCGTGCCGAAGCGCGCGGAGCGGCCGGTGTATTCGTACCGGCTGTCGATCGTGCACTTCTGGACGCTGATCTTCCTGTACATCTGGGCCGGCCCGCACCACCTGCACTACACCGCCCTGCCCGACTGGGCGCAGACGCTGGGCATGACCTTCTCGGTGATGCTGTGGATGCCCTCCTGGGGCGGCATGATCAACGGCATCATGACCCTGTCGGGCGCCTGGGACAAGCTGCGCACCGACCCGGTGCTGCGCTTCCTGGTGACCTCGGTGGCCTTCTACGGCATGTCGACCTTCGAGGGTCCGCTGATGTCGGTGAAGCCGGTCAACGCGCTGTCGCACTACACCGACTGGACCGTCGGCCACGTGCACTCTGGCGCGCTGGGCTGGGTCGCCTTCGTCTCCTTCGGCGCCATTTACTACCTCGTTCCGGTCCTGTGGAAGCGGGCGCAGCTCTACAGCCTGCGTCTGGTCAGCTATCACTTCTGGACCGCCACGATCGGCATCGTGCTGTACATCACCGCCATGTGGGTGTCCGGCATCATGCAGGGCCTGATGTGGCGCGCCTACGACAACCTGGGCTTCCTGCAGTACTCGTTCGTGGAGACGGTGGCGGCCATGCACCCGTTCTACGTGATCCGTGCGCTCGGCGGCCTGCTGTTCGTCGCCGGTTCCCTGATCATGGTCTACAACCTGTGGCGCACGGCCCGCGGCGACATCCGCAGCGAAACGCCCTACGCCACCGCTCCGCACAAGACCGCGGTCGGCGCCGCCTGACGCCGCCGGAGAGGACCTGACCCATGGCCGAAGAAAAAAAAGGCTTTAGCCACGACACGATCGAGAGGAACACGCTTCTTCTCATCGTTCTGATCCTGATCACGGTGTCGATCGGCGGGCTCGTGCAGATCGTTCCGCTCTTCACCATCGAATCGACCATCGAGAAGGTGGATGGGGTTCGCCCCCATTCGCCCCTCGAGCTGGCCGGCTTCAACATCTATGTCCGCGAAGGCTGCTACAACTGCCACAGCCAGCAGATCCGTCCGTTCCGCGACGAGGTGGAGCGTTACGGCCACTACTCGCTGGCCGCGGAGAGCATGTACGACCGTCCCTTCCAGTGGAGCTCCAAGCGCACGGGCCCCGATCTGGCGCGCGTCGGCGGCAAGTACTCCAACGACTGGCAGGTGGCGCATCTCGTCGATCCGCGTGCGGTGGTGCCGGAGTCGATCATGCCGGGCTACGCCTGGATGAAGGACCGGCCGCTGAAGTACGACGACATCCAGACCCACCTGAAGACGCTCAAGGTGCTGGGCAGCCCCTACACCGACGAGCAGATCGCCAACGCCAAGGCCGACCTCGAGGCGCAGAAGAACCCGGACGGCGACGTCGCGGCGTTCCAGAAGCGTTACCCGAAGGCCGTCGTGGCCAACTTCACCGGCAACAAGCAAGTCACCGAAATGGACGCGCTCGTTGCTTATCTGCAGATGCTCGGCACGCTGGTCGACTTTACGAAGTACCAGTCGCCCAAGCAGCTGCAGCAGTGAGCGGATGGAGAGAGCGATGGACTTGGATTCGATCGCCGCAATGCTCCGGTCCTTCTGGACGATCTGGTTGATGATGTTGTTCACCGGCATCCTCGTGTACGCGATGTGGCCGGGCAACCGGGGAAAGTTCGAACGGGCCGCGCAAATCCCGCTCAAGGATGATGGTCAGGAGTTTTAGGCCATGGCGAAACATGTCGAAAAGGATGCCCTGACGGGCGTCGAGACGACCGGCCACGTGTTCGACGGTCTCCAGGAGTTGAACAACCCCCTGCCGAAATGGTGGTTGTACGTCTTCTACGTCTGCATCGCGTGGTCTCTGGTCTACTACGTGCTCTATCCGGCCTGGCCGCTCGGCTCGACCTACACCAAGGGCCTGCTCGGCTACTCGCAGCGCGAGGATCTGGCCAAGTCGCTGGCCGACGCGAAGGCGGCGCAGTCCAAGTATCTGGACCGCATCGCCCAGGCGTCGGTGGAGGACATCCAGAAGGACAAGGACCTCCTGTCCTTCGCGATGGCCGGCGGCCGCACCATGTTCAACGAGAACTGCTCGGCCTGCCACGGCGCTGGCGGCCAGGGGGCCAAGGGCTACCCGACGCTGGCCGACGACGTGTGGCTGTGGGGCGGCACCACCGGTGATCTGTACCAGACGATCAAGGGCGGCGTCCGTCAGGGCGACGTGGCCGAGACGCGCGGTGCGCCGGGCGTGGGCATGACCGCTTTCGGTCGTGACGGCATCCTGAACAAGGACCAGATCGACCAGGTGACGGAGTATGTGCTGTCGCTGACCAACCGCGCTTCGGACAAGGCCAAGGCCGACAAGGGCAAGACCGTGTTCGAGGAGAACTGCGTGGCCTGCCATGGCGACAAGGGCCAGGGCAGCATCGCGGCCGGTGTCGATGGTGTCGGCGCGCCGCCGCTGAACACCGCGGCCTGGGTCTACGGCGGCGACCGCGCCACGCTGGTGCAGACGATCACCAACGGCCGGGCCGGCGAGATGCCGGCGTGGTCCAAGCGTCTGGACGACGTGACGATCAAGCAGCTCGCGATCTACGTGCACAACCTGGGTGGCGGCAAGTAAGCGGCTGCCTCGGGTATGGCGTCCGGCGCCGGGGGGCTTCACGCTCCCCGGCGCCGTTCGTTTTTGCGACCGCGCCCTGCGTCCGCACGCGACCGCTTTTGATCCATCGCAATGATCCTGCGACAAACCGCCGCCATAGTGCGCGGGCCGGCGTGGTCCACAGTGCGGCCGACCACGCCCCGCCCCGCATCGGGGCATGACACGACGAAGGCATAGAGGCCCATGAGTTCGGCGACCGACGCGCAGCCCCAGGTCAAGAAGCGTGCTTCACCGTCCCTCTACGCGAAGCACGACAAGATCTACCCCAAGAAGGTGACCGGCCCCTTCCGCCGGTTGAAATGGGCTGTGCTGGCCGTCCTGCTCGGCATCTATTACATCCTGCCCTGGATCCGCTGGGACCGCGGCCCGAACGCACCCGATCAAGCCGTTCTGCTCGATCTGGAGGGCCGCCGGTTCTACCTTTTCTTCATCGAACTGTGGCCGCAGCAAATCTACTACCTCACCGGGGCGCTCATCCTCGCCTCGGTGGGGCTCTTCCTCGCCACCTCGCTGGCCGGCCGCGTCTGGTGCGGCTACGCCTGCCCGCAGACGGTGTGGACTGACCTCTATGTCTGGGTCGAGCGCCTGTTCGAGGGTGACCGTGGCGACCGCATCCGCCTCGACCAGGGCAAATGGACCCTGAACAAGATCGGACGGAAGACGGCGACGCACGCGGTGTGGATCCTGATCGCCTTCGCCACCGGCGGCGCCTGGATCTTCTACTTCGTGGATGCACCTACGCTGGCGTGGGATCTCGTCACCCTGGATGCGTCGAGCACGGCGGTGTGGTTCATCCTGCTCTTCACCGGCACCACCTACCTTCTTGCGGGTTTTGCGCGCGAGCAGGTCTGCATCTACATGTGCCCGTGGCCGCGCTTCCAGTCGGCGATGACCGACGAGGACAGCCTGGTCGTCACCTACCGCGACTACCGCGGCGAGGGGCGGGCGCATGTGCGCAAGACGCAGAGCTGGGAGGAGCGCAAGGCCGAAGGCCACGGCGACTGCATCGACTGCCACGCCTGCTACCACGCCTGCCCGACGGGGGTGGACATCCGCAACGGCAGTCAGCTCGCCTGCATCGGCTGCGGCCTGTGCATCGACGCCTGCGACGAGATCATGACGCGGATCGGCCGGCCCAAGGGGCTGATCGCCTTCGACACGCAGAGCAACGTCGTCGCCATGGCGACCACCGGGAAGAAGGCGGTCTACAAGCTGGTCCGCCCGCGCACCATCATCTATTCGCTGCTGATGGTCGTGGTGTCCGGCATGATCGCGGCGGGGCTGGTGCTGAAGCCCAGCCTGAACATCAGTGTGCTGCGCGACCGGGCGCCGCTCTTCGTCGCGCTGGCCGACGGGTCGGTGCGCAACGCCTACACCTTCAAGATCTCCAACATGACCCGCGACACCCGCGACTACACGCTGACCGCCTCCGGCCTGGCGGGCATCGAGCTGGCGGTGGCGGGCGAGCGCCAGGCGGACAACGCGGCGCGGCTGCGCCTCAGCGCAGCGCCCGACCAGGTGGCGACCTACCGCATCTTCGTGACGGTGCCGCGCGCCTCGGTCACCGCCGCCTCCGTGCCGCTGACTCTGACGCTGACCACCACCGGCGGCGACAGCGACACCTACAAGACGGTCTTCATGGGACCGGCCGACTGACGGCCCCCATCCACTCCACCATCACGGCCCCGTAACCAGGGAACGAGACGATGACGAGCATCACCACAGACGCCGCGGTCGCCACCGGCGGGCCACGGGGAAGCGGTCGCCGGAAGCGCCAGCGCGGATGGTTCATCCCCTGGCTGTTCGTGGCCTTTTTCGGGGTCGTGGTGGCCGTCAACGGCATCATGGTCTACCTCGCCATGACCACCTACACGGGGCTGGAGACCGACAACCATTACCTGAAGGGCCTCCACTACAACGCCGCGCTGGAAGGCGCGCGCGCCCAGACCGAGCGCGCCTGGAAGGTCGAACTGGCCTTCCAGTCCCAGGCTCCGCGCAAGGGCATCGTCAGCGTCGTCCTGCACGACCGGTACGGCAATCTGCTGAACGGCGCCGCGGTCAAGGCCGCCTTCATCCGGCCGACCAGCGCCAACCACGACGTGCTGCTGGATCTGCCCTATCTGGGCGACGGCCGCTACGGCACCGATGTGGAGTTTCCGTTTAGCGGCAACTGGGACCTGCGGCTGACCATCGACCATTCCACCGGCGACTACCAGAACCAGCAGCGCGTCTGGGTGAAGTAGCATGGCCGACTGCCTGCACTGCGGCCAGCCCCTCGGGGCGGAGCGGGTCGGCGCGGGTTTCTGCTGCACCGGCTGCGCCGCCGCCTACGACCTCGTCCGCGGGCTGGGGCTGGAGCGCTATTACGAGCGCCGCTGCGTCGATCCCAACGCCCGGCCCCTGCGGCCGGACGAGGAGGCCGCGGCGATCGACTGCACCGCCCACGCCCGACCGACGGGAAAGGGCACCCACGCCCTGCACCTGATGGTGGACGGGCTGCAATGCGGCGCCTGCGTGTGGCTGATCGAGACGGCGCTGCGCCGGCAGCCCGGTGTGGCCCACGCGCGGCTCAACATGACCACGCGGCGCCTGACGGTGGAGTGGCGGCCGGAGGAGACCGACGCCAATGTGGTGGTCGCCACCCTCACCCGCCTGGGCTACCGGGCGATGCCCTTCGACCCGGAGAAGCTGGGCGAAGTGCAGCGGCGTGGCGAGACGGAGCTGATGCGCTGCATGGCGGTCGCCGGCTTCGCCGCCGGCAACGTGATGCTGCTCAGCGTGTCGGTGTGGGCTGGCCACAGCCAGGGGATGGGGCCGGCCACGCGCGACCTGATGCATTGGCTGTCGGCGCTGATCTGCCTGCCGGCCATCGCTTTCGCGGTCCGCCCCTTCGCCCGCTCCGCCCTCCAGGCGCTGGCCAACCGCCGCACCAACATGGACGTGCCGATCACCATCGGCGTCCTGCTGGCGACGGGGATGAGCCTGTTCGAGACCGTGTCGAGCGGCCCGCACGCCTATTTCGACGGCGCGGTGATGCTGCTGTTCTTCCTGCTGATCGGCCGCTACCTCGACCAGCGCGCACGCGGCCGGGCGCGTTCGGCGGCCGAGCACATGCTGGGCCTCGGCGCCCAGGCGGTGACCGTGGTCGGGCCGGACGGGCGCACGGCGGCGGTGCGGCCGGAGCAGGTGCGGCCCGGTGACACGGTGCTGGTCGCGGTGGGCGAGCGGGTGCCGGTGGACGGCACCGTCCGCGACGGCGTGTCGGACCTCGACACCGCGCTGATCACCGGCGAAACGGTGCCAAACGCCGTCAAACGCGGCGACCGGGTCTTCGCCGGCATGCTGAACCTGTCCGCCCCGCTGCGGCTGAGCGTGGACGCGGTGGGTGAAGGCACCCTGCTGGCCGAGATCGTCCGGATGATGGAGGTGGCGGAGCAGGGCCGCGCCCGCTTCGTGGCGCTGGCCGACCGGGTGTCCCGCCTCTACGCCCCGGTGGTGCATCTGGCGGCACTCGGCACCTTCCTCGCCTGGGTGTTCCTGGTGGGGGTGCCCTGGCAGGACGGGCTGATGAACGCCGTCGCCGTGCTGATCATCACCTGCCCCTGCGCGCTGGCGCTGGCCGTGCCGGTGGTGCAGGTGATCGCCAGCGGCCGGCTGATGCGCGCCGGCGTTCTGTTGAAATCCGCCACCGCGCTGGAGCGTCTGGCGGACATCGACACGGTGGTGTTCGACAAGACCGGCACCTTGACCGAGGGGCGGCCCGAGCCGCTGCTGGACGGCGTGGTGGCGGAGGATCGCCGACTCGCGGCGTCGATGGCCGGGGCCAGCCGCCACCCGCTGGCCCGCGCGCTGGTCCGCGCCATGCCGGATGTGCCGGTGGCGACCGATGTGCGCGAGGTAGCTGGCGCCGGCCTTCTCCTCGACACGGCGGACGGCACGGTGCGGCTGGGCAGCCGCCGCTTCACCGGCGCGCCGGATGACGCCGAAGAGGCCGCCGGGCCCGAGCTTTGGCTGGCGCGGCCAGGGGCAGCCCCGGTGCGAATCACCTTCCACGACTCGCCGCGGGCCGATTCCGCCGCGGTGGTCGCCGGGTTGATGGCCCGCGGAATCCGGGTCGCGCTGCTTTCCGGTGATCGCCGGGGGGCGGTCGCCGCCATGGCGGAGCGTCTGGGGATCACCGACTGGCAGGCCGAACGCACCCCCGCCGACAAGGTGGAGGCGCTGGCCGCGCTGGTGGCGCAGGGCCGGCGGGTGCTGATGGTCGGCGACGGGCTGAACGACGCGCCGGCGCTGGCCGCCGCCACCGTCTCGATGTCGCCCTCGACCGCGGTGGATGTCAGCCAGACCGCCGCCGACGCCGTGTTCCAGGGCCAGCGTCTCGCCCCGATCCTGGAGGCGATCGAGGTGGCGCGACGGTCGGGTGTCCTGGTGCGCCAGAACATCGGCATCGCCATCGTCTACAACCTCTTCGCGGTGCCGCTGGCGATGGGGGGCATGCTGACGCCGCTGCTCGCGGCGCTGGCGATGTCCTCCTCCTCGCTCATCGTCATCGCCAACGCGCTGCGGCTGGGCCGCGGCCGTGTCGTCAAGGAAACCCCGCATGACCGAGCTTCTCTATCTGATCGCGGCCGCCCTCAGCCTGGGTCTCCTGGGCCTGGTGGCGTTCCTGTGGGCACTCAGGTCCGGGCAGTTTGACGACCTGGACGGTGCCGCCCACCGCATCCTGTTCGATGACGACCATCCACCGGCACCGGGCGACGGCGCCGGTCCGGAGCGGGCGGCGGGGGCGCCCCACAAGGTGACGTGATCCGGCACGTTCATGTGGCCGGCACGTTGAAGTGGTAAGTCGGTGGCAATGATGGGATTGGTTCCACAGCCCAGTTGCGAAATTTCGCATTTGTGACCATGATGGGTGCATCGTTCCGCAAGAGGCTGGATGCCGCCCATGCCCCCGTTCGATATGGTGCGCGCTCGCGAGAAGAGCGTGCAGACCGAATCGCACCCGTGTGGCGCATGTCCCGTGCGCAGCCTGACGGTGTGCGCCGCGCTGGAGCCGGAGGAGCTGCGGCGGTTGGCGGATATCCTGCAGACCGTGCGAGTCGACTCCAGCCAGACGCTGTTCTCCGAAGGTGACGCCGCCGACGCGCTCTACAACGTCACCGCCGGCACGGTGAAGCTGTACAAGTTGCTGCCCGATGGGCGGCGGCAGATCACCGGCTTCCTGGTCACCGGCGATTTCCTCGGCCTCGCCGTTAACGAAAGCTACGCCTACACGGCGGAGACGGTGACCACCACCACCCTGTGCCGGTTCCCGCGGCGCAAGATGGAAAACCTGCTCGACGAGTTCCCGAAGATGCAGCGGCGCCTGTTCTCCATGGCGTCGAACGAGTTGGCGGCGGCGCAGGACCAGATGCTGCTGCTCGGCCGCAAGACGGCGAAGGAGAAGATCTGCTCCTTCCTGCTGATGCTGTCGCAGCGCGCCGCCCGCCGCGGCCACAAGGACAATCCCGTCTTCGTGCCGATGAGCCGCGCCGACATCGCCGACTATCTCGGGCTGACCACGGAAACGGTCAGCCGCACCTTCACCCAGCTCAAGACCTCCGGCGCCATCTCGCTCCAGGAAGGCAACAAGATCCTGATCGCCGACATGGACGTCATCTACGACATGGCGGAGGGCAGTTGACGCCCCCGCGGGTTCCCGCGACGGGCTGACCGACTCCATGCCGCGCCCTGGTCCGCGCAACCTCATCACCGATGTCGACGGCATCCGCGTGGGCAACGCCGAGGATGCGCGCGCGTGGTCCGGCACCACGGTGGTCCTTCCCGACCGGGCCGCGGTGGCCGCGGTGGATGTGCGTGGCGGCGGCCCCGGCACGCGCGAGACCGACGCGCTGTCGCCGACCGGGCTGGTGCAGGCGGTGCACGCGGTGGTGCTGACCGGCGGCTCCGCCTTCGGGCTCGACGCGGCCTCGGGTGCCATGGGCTGGCTGGCGGCACACGGGCGCGGGTTCGAGGTGCTGGGCCGCCGCGTGCCGATCGTGCCGGCGGCCGTGCTGTTCGACCTCGCCAACGGCGGCGACAAGGAGTGGGGGGCGACCCCGCCCTACCGCACCCTGGCGGAACGGGCGCTCGACAGTGCGGCCCTGGACTTCGCGCTGGGCAACGCCGGGGCCGGGCTCGGTGCCAAGGCGGGCGACATCAAGGGCGGGCTGGGCAGCGCCTCGCTGGTGGATGACGATGGGGTGCAGGTCGGCGCGCTGGTCGCCGCCAACCCGGTGGGGGCGGTGGTGATGCCGGGCCAGCCCACTCTGTGGGCCTGGGCCTTTGAACTGGATGGCGAGATGGGTGGCCAGCCGCTGCCCACCGCCCCGGTGACGCCCGATCCGGTGACGCCCGCCCCGGCGCGGCAGGAGCCCGGGGCCAACACCACCATCGGTGTGGTGGCGGTCAACGCCGACCTGACGCGGGCCGAGGCGATGCGGGTCGCCATCATGGCGCAGGACGGGCTGGCCCGCGCGGTGCGGCCGGCGCACACACCCTTCGATGGCGACACGCTGTTCGTGCTGGCCACCGCCACCCGCCCGCTGGGGGACGACCGGCCGGCCGCCATCGCGCGTTTGGGCGCCATGGCGGCCGACTGCGTAACCCGCTCGATCGGCCGCGGCGTGTTTGAGGCGCGGTCGTTGGGGAACTACCCGTCCTACCGCGAGCGGTTCGGGGCGCTGCTCGCGTCGCGTGGCGGGGCCTGACCTCACCGTCACCCTTGAACGCGACGCGGTTGCACCGCATCATCCGCCCGCCTTTGCGGGCGGGAACGCGCGCGCGGCCAAACGATCCAGGGGAAGGAACACCGATGCCGGTCATCAATTGGCGGATCGCGGGCGCCCTTGCGGGCGCCGTCACGGCGGCGCTGGCTCTGCTGCCGGTTGCGGCCACGGCCCAGACGCGCAACGAGCTGGTCGTCGGCATGCAGCTCGAACCCCCGCACCTCGATCCCACCGGCAGCGCCGCCGCGGCCATCGACGAGATCGTCTACGCCAACCTGTTCGAGCCGCTGGTCCGCATCGATCAGAGCGGCGCCGTGGTGCCGGGGCTGGCCGAACGCTGGAGCGTCTCGCCGGACGGGCTGACCTACCGCTTCGAGCTGCGCCGGGGGGCGAAGTTCCACGACGGCACGACGCTCGATTCGGGCGACGTGAAGTTCACGCTGGACCGCGCCCGCGCCGCCGATTCGACCAACGCCCAGAAGGCCTACTTCACGCCGATCGCCAATGTGGAGACGCCGGACCCGCACACCGCCGTGGTGACCCTGTCGCGGCCGGACGGTCTGTTCCTGTTCCACATGGGCATGGGCGATTCGGTGATCGTGGCGCCGGAGAGTGCGGCCACGAACAAGCAGAAGCCGGTCGGCACCGGCCCCTTCAAGCTCGACCGCTGGGCGGCGGGCGACCGGGTGGTGCTGGTGCGCAACCCCGACTACGACGGGCCGAAGCCGGCGCTGGAGCGGGTCACCTTCCGCTTCATCAACGACCCGGCGGTGCAGGTCGCGTCGCTGCTGTCGGGCGACGTGGACACCATCCCGCAGTTCGGCGTCTACGAGCAGCTCGACCAGTTCCGCAACGACCGGCGCTTCACCGTCGTGGAGGGCACCGGCGAGGGCGAGGCGATCCTGGCGACCAACAATGCCCGCAAGCCCTTCGACGATGTGCGGGTGCGCCGGGCCATGGCGCACGCCATCGACCGCAAGACGCTGATCGAAGGCGCCATGTTCGGCACCGCCAAGCCGATCGGCACGCATTTCGCGCCGCACCACCCGGCCTATGTGGACCTCACCGGCCTCTACCCCTACGACGTGGCCAAGGCCAAGGCGCTGCTGGCCGAGGCCGGCCACCCCAACGGCTTCGAGGCGACGCTGCGCCTGCCGCCCCCGATCTACGCCCGCCGCTCCGGCGAGCTGGTCGCCGCCATGCTGGCCGAGGCCGGCATCCGGCTGAAGATCGAGAATGTCGAATGGGCGCAGTGGCTGGAGAAAGTGTACCGCGGCAAGGACTACGACCTGACCATCGTCGCCCACACCGAACCGCTGGACATCGGCATCTACGGCCGCGACAACTACTACTTCAACTACAACAGCCCGCGCTTCAAGGCCATCGACCAGCAGTTGGAGACGGTGCAGGACGAGGGCAAGCGCAACGAGCTCTACGCCCAGCAGGAGCGCATCATCGCCGAGGACGCGGTGAACGGCTTCCTCTTCGTCATCCCGCAGATCACCGTGCAGAAGGCGGGCGTGCAGGGCATGTGGAAGAACCGGCCCCTGCAATCCACCGACGTGACGGGCGTGAGCTGGAAGTAACGGCGCCGCGGCCCCGCCCGTGCTCGGCTTTCTCGCCCGCCGGCTGCTGACGCTGGCGCTGACGGCGTGGCTCGCCACGGTCGTCGTCTTCGTGGTGCTGGAGGTGCTGCCCGGCGACCCGGCGCTGCTGATGCTGGGGACGGAGGCGCGGCCGGACACGCTGGCGGCGCTGCGCGACCAGATGGGGCTGGACCGGCCGGTGCTGGTGCGCTACGGCGGCTTCCTGGCCGGCCTACTGACCGGGGAGCTCGGCACCAGCCTGACCTACGCACGGCCCGTGGCCGGGCTGGTGGCGGAGCGGATGGTGGTCACCGGGCCACTGGCGCTGATGGCGCTGGCGCTCTCCACCGCCATCGCCGTTCCGCTGGGGCTGTGGGCGGCGGCGCGGCAGGGGCGGGCGGCGGACTGGGGCGTCATGGGCTTCGGCCAGCTCGGCATCGCCGTTCCCGGCTTCTGGTTCGGCATCCTGCTGATCCTGGCCTTCTCCGTGCATCTCCGCTGGTTCTCGGCCGGCGGCTTTCCCGGCTGGCAGGACGGGGTGGGGCCGGCGCTGAAGGCGCTGCTGCTGCCGGCGCTGGCGCTGGCCCTGCCGGAGGCCGCCATCCTCGCCCGCGTCACCCGCTCCGCCGTGCTCGACACGCTGCGGGAGGACTATGTGCGCACGGCGCGGGCCAAGGGGGTCGGGCGGGCGGCGGTGCTGTGGCGCCACGCCCTGCCCAACGCGCTGATCCCGGTGATGACGGTGCTGGGGCTGCAATTCGCCTTTCTGGTGTCGGGCACCATCGTGATCGAGACCGTCTTCACCCTGCCGGGGCTGGGCCGGCTGGTCTATCAGGCCATCGGGCAGCGCGACCTGATCGTGGTGCGCGACGTGGTGGTCCTGCTGTCGGTGATGGTGGTGGCGGTCAATTTCCTGGTCGATGCGGCCTACGCCATGATCGACCCGCGGCCGAAGGTGGAAGCATGACCGGCCCGCGCCGTCCCCTGCCGGCCAGCCTGATCCTCGGCGCGGCGCTCACCGGTCTGGTCCTGGCGGTGGCGCTGCTGTCGCTGTTGTGGACACCCTTCCCGGCGGAGCAGGTGCGCGTGATCGCAAGGCTGCGCCCGCCGGGGCCGGTGAACTGGCTGGGCACCGATCATTTCGGCCGTGACGTGCTGTCGATGATCATGGTCGGCGCCCGCAACTCGCTGGCCGTGGGGGCGGCGGCGGTCGGGATCGGGCTGGTGTTCGGGGTGCCGTTGGGGCTGCTGGCCGCCGCGGTCGGGCGCTGGGGGGACGAGGCGGTCGGGCGCTTCGCCGATCTGGTCTTCGCCTTTCCCGCCGTGCTGACGGCGATCCTGCTGACCGCGCTGGCCGGACCCGGTGCCTTCAACGCCATCGTGGCGCTTGGCGTCTTCAACATCGCGGTGCTGGCGCGGGTGACGCGGGGCGCGGCGCGGCAGGTCTGGCGGCGGGAGTTCGTGCGCGCCGCCCTGGCGCTGGGCCGCGGCCCGGCGTCGGTGACGCTGGTGCATGTGCTGCCCAACGTGGCGGGGGTGGTGGCGGTGCAGGCCACCGTGCTCTACGCCGTGGCCATCCTGAACGAGGCGGCGCTGAGCTACCTCGGCCTCGGCATCCAGCCGCCCTCGCCCTCCTGGGGCAAGATGCTGAACGACGCGCAGACCTTCCTGTTCACCGCCCCGCTCCAGGCGGTGTTCCCCGGTGCGGCGGTGGCGGTCAGCGTGCTGGGGCTGAACCTTCTGGGCGACGGCCTGCGCGACCTCCTCGACCCCCGCCACCGCACCGGGCCGCTGGGGTGAGACCTCACCCCTTGCGGTGCAACTGCGCGACCGGTTGGGAGAATTGCGGTTCGACGTCCCAGGGGAAGTAGATCCAGGTGTCCTGGCTGACCTCGGTGATGAAGGTGTCGACCAGCGGGCGGCCGGCGGGCTTGGCGTAGATGGTGGCGAAATGCGCCTTGGGCAGCATCTTGCGCACGACCATGGCGGTCTTGCCGGTGTCGACCAGATCGTCGATCAGCAGCCAGCCGTCGCCGTCGCCCTCCACCCCCTTCAGCACCACCGACTCGCGGACGTTCTGGTGGTCGTAGGTGGAGACGCAGACCGTGTCGATCAGCCGGATCTCCAGCTCGCGCGCGATAATCGCTGCGGGAACCAGACCGCCGCGGGTGATCGCCACGATTCCCTTCCACGGTCCCTTGTCGATCAGGCGCCAGGTCAGCGCCTTGGCGTTGCGGTGAAGCTCCTCCCACGACACGGGAAAGGCGCGGTTGAACGGGGTGGATTCGGCCACGGTCGACACTCCGGACGGCGACGGGAATGATGCGTGGCGCCGCTTATAGCCCAGCGCCGGCGGGTCGTCCACGGCGCTGCGATTCGATGAAAAAAACCTCTTGCGTCCCCACCGGTCATCGAGTAGGGTCTCGACCTCACCGGCGGCACCGGTCACGGTCCCCGGCGAGAAGGATGCGCCCGTAGCTCAACTGGATAGAGCATCAGACTACGGATCTGAGGGTTAGGAGTTCGAATCTTCTCGGGCGCGCCACTCCTCTTCCGCTGAACAGCGATACGAAAGCCCGGCCTTTGGCCGGGCTTT
>OFDN01001242.1_pt1 | contig 17472 bp, 14 predicted proteins | sample 1520971 | NCBI WGS metagenome assembly OFDN01 (sample SAMEA94257418, study PRJEB24077) | hot springs metagenome | biome: Aquatic biome; feature: Geographical feature; material: Water | place: India | collected 2012-06-12 | depth 5 m
GGCGTAGGACGTGGCGTCGCTTCGGCGCGCCGTCCCGAGCGCTTGTCGTCGAGGCCGATGGAAAGCCTCATCGCAGGCTCACGCGGATGCGAGAGCCGTCATCGCGGGGTCGTCTCGTCAGAACAGAAACTGATCCCGGCCAAGATTGATCGCCTCGTTGAGCTCGATCTGAAAATCGGCTTTTCCGTCCCCATTCACATCCCCCTGGACGATCGTCGTCTTGCCGCTGTGGAAGAACGAAACCGAGTTCGCTTCGACCGCGCTGGTCTTGCCGGCGAAGAGGAAGAGCTGGTCCCCCGCGACCGCGGTGTTGGCGTCGATCATGCGAAGGTCGAGCTTGTCGGAAGCGCGCTCGAACCACTGGATCACATCCCGGGCGCCGGCGCCGGGGCCGCTCTCGGAGGCCGCCCGAAAGACGAAGGTGTCGCGCCCGGCGCCGCCCGACATCGTGTCGGCCCCCTGTCCGCCGATCAGGATGTCGTTCTCGCTGCCGCCGAAAAGCGAATCATTGCCGGCTGCGCCGTCGATGACGTCGGCGCCGGCGTTTCCATGCATCCAATTGTTCGCACTCGTTCCGGTGAGGACATCGCCCAAATCCGTCCCGAACGTTTTGCCGACTGCCACGGTGGGAGCGGTGGGAGCGGTCGGGGCTGGCGGGGCAACGGGAGCCGGTTCAGGCGCCGGCGTCGGAGCGATCGGAGCCGGTTCAGGCGCCGGCGTCATGCCGCGCTCGAAACTTCCCAGGTCGGGGGCGCTCCCGGCATAGGCCCGGCCGACGTCAACCCCCTTGTCGATCAGCTTGCTGCTCGAAGACAGATGCAGGAAGTCCGACGCGGGAAGCGAACCGTCGGCCGCTCGTGCGCCGCGCGCCGTGGCGTCGCTGAGGGAGATGAAATCGGCGCTGGTCGGGCTCGCAAAATCCCAGGAGTTGCTCGACCCGCTTCCCGACGCCGAAAGCTTGCCGCTGCCGGCCGAGACGTTGTTGATGAAACTGCTGTCGCCGGACCAGAAACCGTAATTATACAACCCGTTATTGTAAGCCGAATTATTGTAGAGCTTCATGTCGATGCTGGCGTCGTTCTGGTCGAAGCCGATCGATGCGTTGCTCCAGGCGACGTTGTTGACGACGGTGTGACCGCCGGATTCGCTGCCCGAGCCGCTGCGCATGCCGCCGAGCTTGAAGCCGTTGCCGTCTCCCGCGGCGTTTCCCGACGCGTCGAAGCCGTTTTTGAAGGCCCAGTTGCCTTCGATCAGGACCGGTGCGCCGCGCGTGCCGTCCTGGATGTTGAAGAAATCGAAGCCGTCATCGGAGTTGCCCCAGGCGCGGTTGGCGCGCAGGACGTTGCCGGCGCCGGTGGTGCTGACATGGAAGCCATCGGCGTTGTCGGTGTTCAGATCCCGGTTGTCGTGGGAATCGATATTGCGCAGGAGATTGTTCGAAGCCGGGCCGTATAGCGAGACGCCCTTGCCCTCCCATTCGGACAGCCGGCCGTTGCTGTGAACGTCCAGCCTTTCCAGGATGTTGTTGTGGGATTCGTCGCGGATCACCACGCCGCCCATCGGCCCGCCGCGAACTTCAAGCCCGGAGATGTGGTTCCAGGAGATGCTCGAGCCGTCGAGCACCCAGCCGCCGGCGCCGGAGCGCCCGTAATACTCGTCGGACGTCATCCGCGAACCGTCGAGAATCGGCTTTTCGCCGGGATAGTTCGTAATCGTGATCGGCTTGCCGCTGCTCCCGTCATTGGTCAGCTGGATGCCGCTCGTCAGCTCATAGACGCCGCCCCGCAGGTAAATCGTGTCGCCCGGCTTCGCCAGATCGTGAGCATACTGCAAGGAAGCGAACGGCCGGTCTAAAGTGCCGGCCTGACCGTCTGAGCCCTTGGGTGAAACGTAATAGATAGCCATTGCGCCCTTTCTCAACAGGAGAAATGTCCGGCGCCATGTCGCGTCGACATGGCTCGGCCCCTGATCAGTTAAAAGCTCGCAGTCCCGCCAGCGCAGGAACAGAGAGCCGGGTTATAGGATTGACCCCCGCCAAGCGGGCATCGCGGCAGCACTGGGCACTAACGCTACCCAATACCGAACTTGAAGCAGACACTACAGACGATTACGGCTTTTATTTGATTTTTAATGATCAGGCCACGCACGCTGCTCTGCTAAACTTCCCTTTATAAAGCATCGTCCCGCAATAGATGACGATGCTCGTTTTTATACACTAAGCCATAGCCTATATAACCCTGGATATCGCCCAGGAAGCAGGCTTACCACTGCGTCGCTTTTTCGCAGTACGCGAATCGAACATAGGGCAAGCAAACGCGTCCGTCTTGTCGTGGCCCGCCATATCCATTGAGTTTCACGCCAAGCGCGAAGCGGGCGCTCGCGCCGCGCCGACGGTTCAGCCGCCGCCGCCGCGCCTCACCTCGCGGCGAAACTCCGTCGGGGTCTTGCCTGTCCAGCGCTTGAAGGCCCGCACGGAAGCGCTCGGTTCGCGATATCCGAGCAGCCAGGCGACCTGCGAGATCGTCGATGCGCTCTCCCGCAGATACTGCACTGCGAGGTGGTAGCGCAGTTCGTCGAGAACCTCGCTGAAGCTGATGCCTTCATCCGCCAGCCGCCGTGTCAGCGTGCGGGCGCTCGTGCCGAGGTCCTTCGCGACCGATTCGATCTTCGGGGTGCCATGGCGAAGTCGCGGCGTGATCGCATTCTCGACCCGGATGCGCAGGGAGCCGACCTCGCCGAGACGGCGCGGAAACGCCTGTTCGTGCAGGGTCGAGAGGAGCTGCTTCAGGAAGCTGTCGCGTGTCGCCAGCGGCAGCTCTCCGGCCTCGCGATCGAAGGCGAGAAGATCGCGGTCAGCCCCGAAATCCATCTTCAGGCCGAAATAGCGCTCCATCTCGGCGACCCGGCCCGGACGCGTGTGGATCATCGTCGCCGAGAGCGGCACGAGCTCGCGGCCGGTGAACAGGCGGCATTGCCGCAGCGTGGCGGTCAGCCAGAACTCGGCCTGGTGGCGATCAAGATGCCGTTCGACGCCGGTATAGCAGAGTTCGAGCGAGGCCCCTTCGCTCTTGCCGTCGCGGATCTTCAGGGCCTCGTTCTCGAACGATCCGTATTGTTCCTGCTGCGCCAGCGCCTCCGCCAGGGTTTCGGACGACGCCATGACATAGTGAACGAAGCCGAGCGCCCGCAAATCGAAATTCTGCGCGAGGTGGAAGCCGAAAAGATCATCGTCCAGCGCGTCCGCCGCGAGATTGAGGAAGGCGATCTGCCGACGGACAGGGACGCGCTGCAGCTGATTGTCGAGGAGCGAAGGAGACAAGCCGGCCTCGATCAGCAGCGGCGCGGGCTCGGCGCCCTGTGCGGAGAGTTGAGCCGCGGCCAGGCGGGTGAGCACGCCGACGGTGGTCGGCGCCTGCTCGCGGCCGTGCTCGCTTGATGGTTCGGGCGGCGCAAACATGGCTTCCTCGGCGCTGGTGAGAGAAGCAAGCGAGTTTCACCCGGCAGGCTGGCCCGACTTGACGCCTGTCAGGTCCGCGGCCGTCGAAGGGCACGGCTCAGCGCGTCTGCGCAGCCGGCGGCTCCGAAGACCCGGCGCCGAGCGGCGCGGCCATCGCCGCGTGACGAGCGAGGGGCCGTCCCTCTGTCGCCGAGAGGAGCGCCACGACTTCCGCACAAAGGCTGTCGGCGGTCCGGGCGGGACTGAAGTGCCGGGCCCTTTCACGGCCCCGATCGGCCATCTCGGCCACGGATCGTTGGTTTTGCGGATCGAGGATCCATGCGAGCGCCCCGGCGTAGCCCGCAATGCCGCCGTCGACGATGAGGGCGTGCTCGCCGTTCTCGACATGATCCCGGACCCCGAGCCCGCCGGAGATGATCGTCGGCTTGCCCATGTACATGCTGTTCAGGAAGGTCTGCTGCCCTATCGACCGCCGCAGCCCCTGGCGGATCGGCACGACGACGGCGCGGGCTCTGCGCATCAGACGAATGAACTCCGCGTGAGACGTCTTCGTTCGCTCCGCGAGCACGGTCTTGACGTTCGGCGGCAGGGGCGTGGGGCTCGTCCACGCCGTCGCCAGCACAAACGACGTCTCCGGAAATTGCCACGCCGCCTCGACGAGCGGGGCGTAGTCGCGGCCGCTGTCGCCGCCGGCAAAAATATAGCCTTCATCCGCAAGCTCGTGCGCCGCCAGTTCCTCGTCCGAGACATGATGATAGCAATGGCACACGCCGATCTTGTCGGGGCGGACGTTCCACAGCTCGGGGAACAGGTCGCGCTCCTCCGTCGAGTAGACCAAGTAGCGATCGATGCTGCGATCGGCGAGGCGCACGATCGCCTTCTCGATCAGGCCGCGGAGCCCGGAACTCGGCTCCCACATGTCGCCCATCAGCGCCACGACCGGGCGGCGTCGCTTCGGAAGGCATCCGAGAAGCACGCAGGCGATCAGATCGGGGTGGTACCGGCCCGATGCGCTGTTGAGCAAGAGCGCACGCTCTCGTCGCGCTGCGCCGAGAAGCCGCCACACCGTCACAGCCTCATCCCAGGCGCGATGCGGGGCCGGCGCGCGGTAGGGGAGATCGAGCGTTCGGACGCGACCGGCCCAGTTGTGGAACTTGAGTGTCGAGACGATGCCCTGCGGGTTCTGCATGCGACGATCCGGTGAGTAGGGCCGAGCTCTTCACGCGTCGATCCAGCCATGGCCGCGAGCGGCTACCCGACGACGCCGATCCTCAGCGACACTGTCTGCGCTGGCGAACCTGACTCTAGGCGGCGGCGGGTCGCGCGAGTTGACCGTCATCAACTCCGGCCGGATCGACGCTTTGGCGCTGGGATCAGGGTTCGGCCGCCGGGCCGGGAAACAGCGCGTCGGTCCGGCCTGTCAGCCGGTATCCGACCAGGCCGATCCATTCCCTGGCGGCGAGGTCCAGGCGCTGGAGGCCGTGACTGACGACGGTGAAGGGCCGCACGAGATCCCGCGCGCCATGGGTCTGGAAATCGACCGGATAGGGGACCACGTCGAAGCCGGCCCGTGCGAAGCTGCCCATCGCCCGCGGCATGTGCCAGGCCGAGGTGACAAGAAGCCAGCGTTCCCCGGGCGCGGGCCTCACCAGCCTTTGAGATTCGCGGGCGTTCTCCCAAGTCGTGCGGGACCGCGTTTCGATGGAGAGGCGCCCCGCGGGCAGTCCGAGCGTCTTCAGATATTCGGTCGCCGTCCAGGCCTCGGGAGGCGGAACCGACCCGAGCTTCGAGCCGCCGCCGGAATAGACCAGGCGCGCATGCGGATACCGCCGCGCCAGATCGAGAAAGGCGAAGATGCGCTCGGCGGCGCCGTTGAGCGCGAACTCGCCGCGCGCCGCCGACCTCGACACTTCCAGCGCGCCCGACAGCACGATGACGCCGTCGACGTCGCGTCCGTCCGCGACGAAGGCCGGGAAACGCTGCTCCAGCGGAAAGATCGCCCAGTTGCCAACCGGCGAGAGCCCGGCCGCCAACGTGCCGCAGACGCCGCATGCCGCAAGCGCCGAGCCCGACCGCCGCCAAGCTGGCGCCATCATCATGAGCATGCCGAGCAGTGCCAGCATCGCGATGATGTTGGAGGGCGCCAGGAGCCAGCCCAATTTGGAGGACAGGTGATACATGCGATCACCGCGACCGGGCGGACGCCAGCACGGCCCCTACGCCAGACGCAGGGCCGAGCCGCGGCCGCGCTGCGCACTCTCCTGGAGAAATTCTCCGGCGTCGCCCCGCTGGTAGCCGGCATGTTCCTGCAGGTCCACATGGGTGAGCACCGAAAAGACGTGCGGGCGGGCCCCGCCCCTCAGCTGTGTCGGCTTCATCAGCAGTTCAACCGCGTGGGCTGCGACATTGCGGCGGGTGCTGCCCCAGCGCACAGCAAGCAGCACGCCGTCGACCCTCGCGGCCAGAATGCGGATACCTGCCGAGGCGAACACTTCCGGCGCATCGATGATCATGTAATCGTAGCAGTTGCGCAGCTTGTCGAGCGTATTCGCCAGATCGCCTCCGACGATGGAGGTCGTATCGGCGTCTCCGATCTCGTAGAGAGTGAGGCAGTTGAAGCCGAGATCCAGGTTGCGACGGATTTCGAAGGACGCGCCCTGAACCGAGACATCGTCGTTTTTCTGGGCCTCGCCGTCGGCCTCCGCTTGCTCCACCGTCCGGGCCGGCGCGCCGGCCCGGATCAGCAGCACCCGTTGCGAGCGGGCCGCGAAGGTCGCGATGCCAAGGGCCAAGGCCTCCTTGCCCTCATCGGGGCGGCTGGAGGTGACAGCGAGGATCTTGCCGTCGCTGCGAGGCGGGAGCGCCGCGAGCGCCATCGCCGCCACGGTTTCGATCGAGCGATCATAAAGCGACGCGGGCAGTTCCGGCAGCCGCCAGCGTCCGAACAGGAGACGCCCTTGCGTCTCGGGGACGAGACCGATGCAGGCGATCTGCAGCGCGCCCGCCAGCTCGCGCTCGCTGCGGAAACTGCGATCCATGCGCTCCCGGACGGAGGCGCCCATGGTCCCGAGCGCGGCAAAGGCGATCATCGCGACCGGGATGTAGAGATAGGGGCTGAGAGAGCTCGGCTGCAGCGGGGCCGGCGCCTGAGCGAGGATCTGGACCCCCGTCGAAATCAGATCCTTCGGTTCCTGCTGCTGACGGAGCAGATCCTTCACGACATCGGCAGCCGTCGCGGCACGCCGCTCGAGCGACTGCCGCTCGCGCAGCTGGGTCAGGATGGCGCCGGACGCAGCCTGCAATGACGCGATGCGCTCGGCGATCGTCCGTTCCTGAACGCGGAAGACGTCGACCTCATGTTCCAGGCGCGTCAGGCGCTGCCGGGAATCCGCGTCGAGCGCCGTGGGAGCGGCCGGCGTCGCTGCGGGGCTTCGATCGGCCTGCTCCCCGGATGTCACGATCGCCACGGCTGGGCCAGGGAGCTGTGAGCCAGGCCGGGGCTCTTGCAGCGCCGCCTCGATCTCCGCCGCCGGCGCTCCCGAGCGCTGCAGCGCCCGGACCCGCTGGAGGCTTTGCTCCCGACGGAGCAGCTCCGATCGCACGACTCCGAGTTGGCGCGACAACTCGGCGGTGAGTTCCCCGGCCGCGGTGTCCGCGCTCGGTGTTCCGTGCGCCGACACATGCGCCCGGAGCGCCTCGTCCGCCGCATCAAGTTCGGCCCGCGACTGCGCCAGGCGCTCGTCGATCCAGACGAGAAGCGAGCCCGCCTGCTGACGCTTCCGGTCGATCAGCCGATTGACGTGCATCTGGACGATCTGGTTGGAGATGATCGCGGATCGTTCGGGATCGGGGTCCTTGTAGCTGACCGTGATCACGTTCGAGCGTCGCTCCTGCCGGACCAGCAAAGACTTCTTCATCTCGTCCAGGCTCGGCACCCCGATGGCCGGCTGAAGGGCGTCCTGAGGATTCGGATTGGGACGTATGGCGTCCTTGAGCCATCGCCCGACCGAGGCGAGCGAGCCGCGCAACCGGTCCTCCAGCGTCGGATCCGTCATCTCGGACAGGGCGCGCGCAGCCACCGCCTGGTATTGCGGCAACTCAGGCAAGGCCTTCAACACGTCGCGCAGGCGCGCGTCCGAGGTGAGGGTCGCGATATGCGTATCGACCACCGGCTCGAGCATGCCGGCCGCCGTCTGCGCCTGCGTCGGCTCGAAGGTGAACTGCGCCGTTGCAGTATAAGCGGGCGGGACGACGAAGGCCGCCACGCCGGTCAAGATCGTGCCGATCAGCACGACCACCGCGATGAACAGTTTGCGGCGGCGGATGAGATTGATGATCGCGTGGAAACCATGATCCGGCTGGATCATCGGCTCTATGTCGGGCTCGCGCACGAATGCGCCACTACTGGCCAGTCTTGCGATCGGAATGAACTCTCCGGGTTTCTGGCTCATGCTGATCAACTCTGCTTTCGTTCATCAAGGCCGGCGCTGAAACGCTGACTAAGCTGTCGATCGGACGGTATTCGCAGCCGCTGGCTGCAAGTTGACACCCATCAAGAAGAGCTGTCCCAGCCCGCTTAGCCTTTCTCAATCAGTTGAGGGAGGGTGGCATGAAGGCAGTGATCCAGGCAGGGGGCAAGGGCACGCGCCTGATGCCCTACACATCGGTGCTTCCAAAGCCGCTCATGCCGATCGGCGCGCGGCCGGTCCTCGAACTGCTCCTGCGTTGGCTTCGCCGCAACAACATCGAGGACGTCTACATCACGACCGGTTATCTCGGTCACCTGATCCGCAGCTTCTGCGGCGACGGCCATCAGTGGGGCCTCAACATCACCTATTCGCAGGAGGCCGAGCCGATGGGCACCGTCGGGTCGCTGACGCTGCTGCGCGAACATCTCGACGGCACCTTCCTGATGCTGAACGGCGATGTGCTGACCGACCTCAACCTTCCCGCTTTCGGCCTGGCGCATCGCAAGCATGGCGGGCCATTGACGATCGCGACCACGGTCCGGTCCACCCGCATGGATTTCGGGATCATCGAGGATCAGGCGAACCGGGTCACGAGCTTCACCGAGAAGCCGACGCTGTCGAACAACGTCAGCATGGGCGTCTACTGCATGGAGCCCGAGGTGATCCGCTACATCCCCGCGGGCATCCCCTTCGGGCTCGACGATCTCGCGCTCTGCATGCTCGCGAAAGACGTCCCCATCCACGTCTTCAAGCATCAGGGCCTCTGGCTCGACATCGGGCGCGTCGAGGATTTCCACAGCGCGCAAGAGATCACCTGGGAAGAGCGGGCGCCGGCGCTGCTCGCAGTCGCCAGCTAACCCTCCTCCGCACGTCCCGAACACACTCTTTTCATTTCAGGAAAGCAGAGCCCATGCTGCTCGTCTCGGAACCCATCCTCGGATCGGAAGAAAAAGCGGCTCTGGCCGATGTCATCGACAGCGGCTGGATCACCATGGGCGAGCGGGTCAGCCGCTTCGAACAGGCTTTCGCCGAGGCGCACGCGGCCGAGGACGCCGTCTCGGTGAGCTCCTGCACGGCCGGGCTGCATCTCATCATGCACGCCCTCGGGATCGGCCCTGGCGACGAGGTGCTGGTGCCGGCGCTCACATTCGTGGCGACGGCGAACTCGGTGCTCTATGTCGGCGGCACGCCCGTCTTCGTGGACATTCATTCGTCGGCGCTGCCGCTCATCTCGATCGAGGACGCGGCGGGCAAGTGCACCCCCCGGACCAAGGCCGTCGTCTTGGTTCATTTTGCCGGCTACTTAATTGACCCCGAACCCTGGCAGGCCTTTGCGCGCGAGCGAGGCCTCTTCCTGATCGAGGACGCGGCGCATGCCGCCGGCCTCGGCGGCGCGGGGGCGATTGGCGACGCCGCGGCGTTCAGCTTCTACGGAAACAAGAACATGACCACGGCGGAAGGCGGCGTGGTCCTGACCCGCGATGCGTCCTTGCGCGAGGCCGTCAGGCGGGCGCGAGGCCATGGCCTGACGACCGGAACGTTCCAGCGGCGCTCCAGCCGGACGCCGATCTACGATGTGACGATGCTCGGCTTCAACTACCGGCTCGACGAATTGCGGGCCGCCCTCGGCCTCGTTCAGCTCGGTCATCTCAGTGAATGGAATGCGAAACGCAAGGTTCTGGCGGATCATTATCGGACCTGCCTCGGGGAGAGCTGCCCCAGCATCGTCATCCCGTTCGACGTGCGGCGACCGTCCGTCCACCACATCATGCCGGTGGTGTTGCCGGCCTCTTCCGACCGCCAGGCGGTGATCGATCACCTGCGGGCGGAGGAGATGCAAACCACCATCCACTACCCCGCCACCCATCGTCTGTCCTTCTACCGGAGCCTCTACCCGGATGTGAAACTTCCGCAGACCGAGGCCTTCAGCGATCACGAGCTGACGCTGCCATTGCACCCGCGGATGGAGCTCGACGATGTCGAGAGGGTCGTGCTGGCGCTGGCCGAGGCCCTCGGCGAGGAGCGCGTTACGCAAGCGGCCTTCATCGCCCAGACCACACACAGCATCGACCTCGTCAGCGGCTGAGGAGACCTATCAGATGAATGGACAAGGCTTCTTCACGGCGGCGGCCGCCGCGGCCGCCTTCAGGCGAGCCGTCGATATCCTGCTCGCCGGCATGGCCATGCTGGTGCTGGGCCCGCTGTTGCTGGTCATCGCCCTGGCCATCTGGCTGGAATCCGGAGGGCCCACGCTCTTCCGCCAGACCCGGCTCGGGCAAGGCGGCAAGCGCTTCGTGATGTACAAGTTCAGGAAATTCCACGCCGACGCGGGCCAGGCCGGCAGCCCGTTGACGCTGGAGCAGGACCCCAGGATGACCAGGGTCGGACGCCTGCTGATGAAAACGAAATGCGATGAGCTGCCGCAGCTGTGGAATGTGTTCAGAGGCGACATGGCGATCGTCGGACCGCGGCCGGAGAGCCTGGCTTTCGCGGATTGTTTCGAGAACGGCTGGCAGGAGTTGCTCGGGCACAAACCCGGCCTGCTCGGCCCCTGCCAGATCCTGTTCAGGAACGAATCGGCCGCCTTCCCCAAGGGAGCCGACGTCAACGAGTTCTACCGCACCGTGCTGTTTCCGCTGAAGGCCCGGATCGACCTGGACTATTTCCGCAGCAGAAGCGTCGCATCCGATTTCGGGATCATGGCCAGGGGCTTCCTAGCGATCTGCGGGTGGGTTCCGCAGTCGACAGCAGGCTACCTGCGCGTCGAAGGCGGACTGCACGCCGAACGTCGCGCGTGAGCCGTCTGTCGGCCCGGCGCCACATTGTCATCCAGGAGGTCACCCATGTCCTATGACGGCGCAAAGGTATTGGTGACGGGGGCCGATGGCTTCATCGGCTCGCATCTCACCGAGGCGCTGGTTCGCAGCGGCGCGAGGGTCACGGCCCTGACCCTTTACAACTCGTTCGACAGCCATGGCTGGCTCGACGAAATCCCCGACGAGACCAAGAGCCGGCTCGATCTGGTTCGCGGCGATGTCCGCGACGCCGCCTTCATGTCCCGCATCGTGCCGGGGCAGGACATCATCTTCCACCTCGCAGCCCTGATCGCGATCCCCCACTCCTACGCTGCGGCGCAGACCTATGTGGAAACCAACGTTCTGGGAACGCTCAACATCCTCGAATCCGCCCGGCACAGCGGCACGGAGCGGATCGTCCATACCTCGACGAGCGAGGTCTACGGGACGGCGCTGAAGATGCCGATCTCGGAGGATCACCCGCTGCAAGGCCAATCGCCCTACTCGGCGTCCAAGATCGGCGCCGACATGATGGCGGAGGCTTTCGCACGGTCATTCGGGCTGCCAGTCGTGACCTTGCGGCCGTTCAACACCTTCGGCCCCCGGCAGAGCGAGCGGGCGATCATTCCGACGCTGATCCGACAGGCTCTCGACCCCAACTGCAAGGCCATACGGGTGGGCGATACCACGCCGGTGCGCGATCTCACTTTCGTGGAGGACACCGCCGCGGCCTTCATGATGGCGGGGCTCTCGCCGGATCTCGAATTCGGCAGGGCCTACAATGCCGGAAGTCAGCGGGCCGTGACGGTCGCCGATCTGATCGACCTCGTCATCGAGCTCTCGGGGACGTCGAAGCCGGTGGTGCAGGAGGGCGTCCGGATGCGGCCCGCCAACTCGGAAGTGCGGGCGCTTCTGGCCGATTGCAGCCGCTTCGCGGGCCGCACTGGCTGGCAGGCTCGCACGTCGCTACGCGACGGCATCGGTCGCACGATCGACTGGTGGCGGACCCGCCTGGCCACGGGCCGGGTTCGCTCCCAGAGCGATTTCATGACCTGACCGCAGTTCGCCGGCCGCGCGGCGCCGGCTTCAAAGGATGAGAGGGCGTCAATGCGACATCTGTCTGCGCGAAAGAACTGGGCGGCGGCGCTGATTTTGGCCGGCTTGGCCTTGCTGTCGGCGCCGGCGACGAGCCGGGCCGAATATCGACTCGTCCCCGGAGACGTCGTCGAGATCGCCGTGGCGGCCATGCCGGAGTTGCGGCAGCGTGCGCCCGTGCAGCTCGACGGAACCATCGCCATTCCGATGCTGGGCGCCATCGCGGCGGCGGGATCGACCCCGTTGGAGCTGCAAGCCCGGGTCGAGACGGCGTTCGCGGCCAAGATCCTGCGGCAACGCATGCCCGATGGGAAGGAGAGGACCGTCATGATCCAGCCGGGCGACGTCGCGGCGGCGGTCGTCGAGTACCGGCCCATCTATGTCAGCGGCGACATCCTCAATCCCGGGCAGCATCCCTACCGGCCGCAGATGACGGTGCGCCACGCCATTGCCATTTCTGGCGGTCCGAGCACCGTCAGGGGGCGCACCGCGACGTCGGGCGTCGAACTCGTGGACGCGGAGCGCGAATATCGGACGGTCGCAGGCGCGCTGGCGAAGGAGCATGTCCTCTCCTGGCGACTTGCCGCCGAGCTCGCGGGATCTGAGACGATCGCCGTGCAGCCGCTGCGACACCTGCCCGTGCCTGCGGCTGCGATCGCCGATTTTCTCCGCGGCGAGACCCAGTATCTGCAGGTTCGCTTGAAGGAGGCCAGGAGCGAGCGCGCCCATCTGCAGAGCATGGTGCGGCAGGCCGGCGAACAGATCGAGACCCTGACGACCCAGGAACAGGGGGAGCAGCGCGGCCTCCAGGCGGACATGGAAGAGCTGGAACGGGTCAACAGGCTTTTCGGCACCGGCAGCCTGCCGAGCCCGCGCGTGACGGAAAGCCGACGGGCCGTGCTGCTCTCCTCGACCCGGCGCCTGCAAACCAACGCCAACCTGACCCAAGTCAAGCAGCAGCGCGATGAGCTGCTCTGGCGCCTGGAAAAGATCGAGTTCCAATGGCGCCTCGACGTTCTCCGCCTGAGCCGGGAATCGCAGCAGCGGATGACCGAGCTGAGGGCGCGGCTCGATGGCCTGGCGGAGAAACTGCGGGTGCTCGGGCGCCTGGGCGTCATCGACCCCAACAACAGCGCCGCGCGACCGACCGTCGAGATCATCCGCAAAGGTCGGGGCAGCTGGGATCGCATTCCGGCGCTGGAGGACGAGGAATTGCTGCCGGGCGACACCGTCGAGGTTCAGTTCCGGCCCGAGGAGGCGTCGGTCGCCGCCGCGGATTGAGGCCTTGGGCCGCCCGCAACGACGGCGCGTCGGTGTGCGCGCCGATCGGAGCATGCGTGCGCAACGCCCCCCTAGCGCGCCTGGAACGCCCCGAGATTGAGAGCGCTGCCGTTCCAGCTCACGCTGGTCGGGAGCCCGAGCGAACTCCCTGCGCCAATCAGCCGGCTTCCCTTTGCCAGCCGCAGGAAGCAGGAGACCGGCAGCGAGCCGTCCTGCTGACGGGGGCCGCGGGCAATAGCGTCCTCGACGCATGCGAAGTCGCCCAGTGAAACGCTGAAGCTTTCCGACGAGAGCGAAGCCAGGGCCGCGCCGTTGCTGGCGTTATGCGACTGCGACACCGGCCCCAATTCCAAATCGCGCGCGCCGCGGATGGCGAAGACGATATTGTTGCGCAGCACCGTGGCCGCGTGATGCTGGACGATGAAGCCATAACCGGCCTGGCCGCGCGCATTCTCGAAGGAGACGTTGTTGAAGATGGCCAGGGGCTCCAACCCGCCATTGTAGCCATTGTCGTCGAAGCCGCTCGTCTTGTTGCCCCAGGCCAGGCAGCGCGTCACGATGTGGCCGCCATGCCGGCCGGTGGCGCCCGGTCGCCGCCCTCCGAGCTTGAAGCCGCAGCCGTTGGCGTCCTCGCTCGGATTGATCGAGCCATCCGGGTTGCAGCCGTTCTCGAAGGCCCAGTTGCAATCGATCAGGCAGGGCGAGCCATTGCGGCTATGCTCCGCCCGCGACGGATTGAAGAAATCGAAGCCATCGTCGCTGTTGCGCCAGGCGCGGTTGCCGGAGACGACGGTTCCGACGCTGTCGTAGATCGAGACGGCTATGCCATCGGCGTTTCCGCCCGTAGCGCCCGGCCCGCCGCCGTGATTGCCGAAGGAGTCGCAGTTCTGAACGATGTTGCGGTCGCCTCGGCCGAAGATCGCCAGCCCCGTGCCGAACTCATCGTTGAGCCAGCCATTGTCGTGGAAGACGCAGCGCTCGATCAATAGATCGTGATGGACCCCGTCGACCAGGCATCCGCCCATCGGGCCGTTGCGGACCGTCAGCCCGCGCAGAACCAGATGCGAGGCGTCGTAGACGGCAAGCGGAAATCCGCCGGCCGATTTGGGGCCGGGCCACGCCTGATAGCGCTCGGTCGGGGGCCGCATCGCGGCTCCGTCGATGACCGGGAACTCGCCGGGATGGTTCTCGACGACGATTGGCCGTCCCGGCTCCCCGTCGTGACCGGCGAGGAGCCAGCCTGCCGCGGCGCCGTCGAAGCCGTAGACGCCCCCGCGCAGCAAAATCCGATCGCCGGCGGCGGCTTCAGCGAATGCGTGGGGGAGGGTCGCGAACGGTCGCTTGACGGTTCCTCGCGCGGGGTACTCGCCATCCTCGCCGGCAGGAGCGACGTAGAGCGTCCGGCCGGTTGCGGCGGCTGGCTGCGCAAGCGACCCGACCGGGGCGCGCAAAACCTCGCGACCGGCGCCGGACTCCTGGCCGGCCACCTCCCGGCCAGGATAAGCCGAGGCGGCGAGGCTGCCGGCGCTGAGCAGGAAAAGACGACGAGACAGCATCAGAAAGTCTCCGCGGCCTGAGCGAGGCGACGCCTGCGGTCCCAGGTCACAGCCGTATCACGCCAGAATTGAATTGACCTACGTCATTGCTGAGACGACAATAATCATCCTAAAAATGCGAGTTCTTGATAGAAATCAGCTTCTAATTTTTATCCTGTATCCGGGTCCTTAGTTGAGGGCGTTGCATGAGCGACACAGGTCCCTTTGTCGGCAATGGAAAAATCGCAGTCAGGCCAAGACGGCCAGCTGCGAATACGCTTGCGAAGACAAGCATTTTCAAATCGCGCGTCTTTCGGAAAAAGCCGGCTATTGATTGCCCTGTTCTCGTACAAAAATATGATGACGTTGGGGTCAACGATCTCAGCTTTGACGGGTCTCCGTCGATAGCGAATTGGCTCGATTTTCGCGATACTCTTGAGATCGACAACAAGCAACTTCGACATCGGCTGGAAAACTTCGTTCCGCTGGTGCTGTCCGTCGTCAAGTTGACGGCTGAGTGCAGCAAGACAGTCATTGATTTCCGCGATGCGTTGGAGGGTCGTCTTCGCGCCATTGCGAATGCTGCGGCGGCCACGCGAAAGGGCTTGGATCACTGCGCTCTCGAGGAACTCGTGCGCCTCGAGCTCTCTCCCTATTGCCGTTCCAACCAGTTCGACCTGATCGGGCCGCCGCTGGGACTTCGTGGCGAGGTCGCGCAGTCGATCTCGATCATCATTCACGAGCTCACGACGAACGCCGTCAAGCATGGCGCCCTGAGCTGCCCAACGGGCCGCGTTCTGGTGCGCTGGGCTGTGCAGTCCCCTTTGGGGCAGCGCCGGAGCCTGCGTCTCGAATGGCTTGAGCGCGGTGGGCCGCGCGTCTCGCGAGGCGTCAGGCGCGGGTTCGGCACGACCATCCTTTGCGACGACGGCAAGGCCGTCACCGGCGGAACCTCCACGCTGCTGCTCCGCCCCGAGGGCTTGGAGTATGTTCTCGTGACGGATCTGGACGCGTAGTCTTCGATATCCGATCTGACTGACTCAGATCTGCCGCTTTATCTCTTTGTTCTGTCGCATCATCTGATCCATCAACCGGCATCCACTTGATGGGGCGATGCTCTAATGCTTCTTTTCGAGCCATTGTTGCGCATATAGCGCCGCGGACGCCCGGTTCGTGGCTCCGAGCACGCGGATGACGGCCGCAGCATGGATCTTGACGGTCGACTCGGCGATGGCGAGCGCGCGGGCGATCTCCTTGTTCGACTTGCCCTGCGCCAGCAAGGCGAGAACGTCGCGCTGGCGCGCGGTCAGGCAGACGAGCTGCGACCGGGGCGGCTCTGCGGCCTTCACCAGCTCGCGCCAGGAGGTCAGCCCGTTCGTCACGGCCAGGCGAGGCGTGACGTAGATTTTGCCCGCAAGCACATCCTCGATGCCGGCAATGATTTCTTCGTCAGTTTGGAGTTTCGAGATGTAACCATGGAATCCACAAGCAAGGCACTCGAGAATGTCGGCCGCAGATTCCGATGCGGACAATGCAACCATGTGGATATTGCGATAGGATGCGCTCAGGTCGCTCAGGCTTTCCACGGGAATGCGCTGCGGCATGTGCAGGTCGATGACCACCAGGTCGAGATTCGGATTTTGTTCGACGATCGACATCATCGACGGCAGTGAATCGGCGATCATGACATCGGCGTCGGGAAAAGCGCGCTGGAGGGCCAAGTGCAGACCCTTGCGATACATCCCATGATCGTCAGCCAGCAGGATACGCCACATCGTCGTATCTGGCTCCCTAGCGTCCGCCGCGCCGTCGGACCACCACATATCCCGATGATCCGGTATGCTTGCCTAGAATAGCATAAATTTTCTCAAGGACAGCCGCAATCCGATGACCATCCTTTCAGGTTTCGGCATCTTCCGACTTGTTCGATTGAGCGATCCGGGCAAGCTGAACCATGTCGCGATAACAGATGGTTTTCCGGGTCGGAAGATCGATCAGTCCGCGCGCTCTGAACGCCGCCAATGTCCGGCACGCGGTCTCCATGGAGATGCCGAGGTAATCGGCGACGTCATTGCGAGGAATTGTGAAACGAAGCGCCTGCGGGCGTCTGGGATCCTGCGGGAGGTGCTCGTAGATCTGCAGGAGGAACCATGCCATGCGGCTGGTCGCGCATTTCTTGCCTGTGGCGGCAAGCAGGGAGATCGAGGCCTGAAGGGCTTGATCCGTGCCCGAAGGTTCGAGCGCTCCGAGCTCCTTGTGATTATGCGGGCGCAGCACGCAGCGCGTGACGGCCTCGGCCGTGTAGCGTTGCAGCGCCGCCGCCTGGATGATGTCGCCCGGCCAGAAGAATGCCAGGATCTGACGCGAGCCATCGTCGAAAAGGCGCACGGCCCGGACGGCGCCCTCGACGATCTCGATGGCCTGGGGCTGGCGCTCATCCTGCCAGAACAGGACCGCGTTGCGTGCGAGCACTTTGTGCCGCAGATCCCTCGGCGGCGGCGTATGGCCGTTCAAGAGGCTGTGAGAAGCTGAGGTGGTGAGTATCATGATGCGATCCCCTGACCGCACCTACGATATTCGCTTCGCCAAACCTGCCAATCCGGCACACGAACTACGACTGAGGTCCGAGGTATACGCCTTCGGCATCATGCAAAGGTCGTAATTCGCCGCTGACGCGACGACGCGCGAATCACCACGCGCGGCTCTCTCGAACGCCTTGTATGATGGAGGTGAAAGATTGCCAAATCTTTAACGCGGCGCGCTGGCCGGAGATGGGTCCGCCGGGTTCCGGACGAGGGCCCAGAGCGAGCCGCACCCATAACTGAAGTGAAGAGTCGCCA
>OFDN01001245.1_pt1 | contig 17450 bp, 14 predicted proteins | sample 1520971 | NCBI WGS metagenome assembly OFDN01 (sample SAMEA94257418, study PRJEB24077) | hot springs metagenome | biome: Aquatic biome; feature: Geographical feature; material: Water | place: India | collected 2012-06-12 | depth 5 m
GTCTCCGCGCCTCAGGCCGCGCCGGCTTCGGTCGCGCCCGCCGCTCCGCCGGCAACGACCCCGGTGCCCACTCCGGCTCCGGCCGACGCACCGGCGGCCGCACCGGTGATCACGCCGGCGCCTGCGGCTCCGGCGCAGGGCGGCTGACCGCAAGGCGACGGTACGCGCTTCCTTCGCGCTCACGGAATCCCGCCGGCCCGGCGTACAGTGGCGGACAATGTCCGCCCGGTGCTCCGGCCGGCCGGACGAGCAAGCGAAGGGAGCGTGCATGAGCGAGCTGGACCGGCTGGCGGCCCTTGTCGGCATCGAGCCGTATTTCCACGACATCTTCGGCGCCCGCCGCGACACCGGTGACGCGACCAAGCGCGCGCTGCTTGCGGCCATGGGTCTCCCCGCCAGCACCGACAACGACGTGGCGCAGAGCCTTCGGTCGCTGGAGGCGCGGGCGTGGAGCCGGCCGCTGCCGCCGGTGGCGGTGGTGACCGAGGGGGCCGCCATCGCCGTTCCCGTCGCGGCGCGGATCGGGTTCGACGGCGCCATGCTGGCCTGGACACTGACGGAGGAGGGAGGGGCGGTCCACCGTGGCGGCATTCCCTTCGCCGCCCTTGCCGACATCGACCGCCGGGATGTGAACGGCGTGCCCCACCGCCGCCGGTCCCTGACGGTGCCGGTCAGGCCGGGCCTCGGCTACCACACGCTCACGGTGTCGCTGGGCGGCGGAGAGCCGACCTCCATGCGGGTCATCGTGGCGCCGGAGCGCTGCCTGCTGCCGGAGGAAGTGGCACCGCAGGGCGGGCGATGCTGGGGCATCGGGCTGCAGCTCTACGGGCTGCGCAGCGCCACCGACTGGGGCATCGGCGATTTCGACGACCTCGGCCGCTTCGCGCGCATTGCCGGTGACCTGGGAGCGTCGCTGGTCGGGTTGAATCCGCTGCACGCGCTGTTCCCGTCCGATCCCGGCCATTTCGGCCCATACTCCCCCTCCAGCCGCAGCTTCCTCAACATCCTCTACATCGACGTGGAGGCGGTGCCCGACCTTGCCGAGTGCGAGGAGGCGCGTGCCATGCTGTCGGGCGACGCCTTCCGTCACGCCGTCGTCGCGGCACGGGGCGCGGAGCTGGTCGATTACCCGGCGGTGGCGCGGCTGAAGATGCCGGTGCTGGAGACGCTCTTCCGCTCCTTCCAGGCGCGTGACCTGGATCGGGCCACCGAGCGCGCCATGGCTTTCGACCGCTTCCGGGCGGAGATCGGCCCCGCCCTGCGCCGCCACGCCGTCTTCGAGGCCCTGCACGAGCATTTCTTCCTCGGCGAATCGCAGCTCTGGTCGTGGCAGAACTGGCCCGCGGAGTTCCAGAACCCCGACAGCCCGGCGGTCGCGGCCTTCGCCGAACAGCACGCCGACCGTGTGGCCTTCTACGAGTGGCTGCAGTGGGAGGCCGACCGGCAGCTCGGCGCGGCGGCGGCGGCGGGGCGGTCGGGCGGACTGGGCATCGGATTCTATCGCGATCTGGCGGTCGCGGTGAATCCCGGCGGTGCGGCGGCATGGAGCGACCGGACCGGGCTGGTCCAGGGCGCCAGCGTCGGCGCCCCGCCCGACGCCTTCAATCTGAAGGGCCAGAACTGGGGGCTGTCGCCGCTGTCGCCCGTGGGGCTGGTGGAGACCGCGTACGAGCCCTTCATCGGCGCGTTGCGGGCCAACATGCGCCACGCCGGGGCGCTGCGCATCGACCATGTGATGGCGCTGAAGCACCTGTTCTGGATCCCCGCGGACGGCTCCGACGGGGCCTATGTGGAGTATCCCTTCGAGGATCTGCTGCGCATCGTGGCGCTGGAATCGGTGCGCAACCGCTGCGTGGTGATCGGTGAGGATCTGGGAACGGTGCCGGAGGGGTTCCGGCCGGCGCTGCACGACGCCGGCATCCTCAGCTACCGCGTCCTGTACTTCGAGCGCGACGCGGCGGGCGACTTCCTGCCCCCGGCCGACTATCCGCAGCGCTCCATGGTGACGGTCTCCACCCACGACCTCGCCACCTTCAAGGGCTTCTGGGAGGGGCGGGATCTGGACTGGCGGGTCCGGCTCGACCTCTATCCCGACGCCGCCGCCCGCGACAAGGACGCCTGGGACCGCGGGGCCGACCGATGGCGCCTGCTGCGCGCCCTGAACCGGGAGGGGCTGCGCCCGCCCGCCTACCCGAACGACGAGGGCGACCAGCCCTGGTCGCGCCCGCTGTCGGAGGCGGTGCACCGCTTCCTCGCCGGCTCCCCCGGCGCCATCGCCATGGTGCAGATCGAGGATGCGCTGTGCGAGGACGAGCAGCCCAACCTGCCCGGCACCACCGACCAGCACCCGAACTGGCGGCGGCGGCTCCGTCTGGCGGTGGAGGATCTGACCGGGGATGCCGGGGTGACCGCGCTCGCGGCGGCTCTGCACGACGGGCGCGGCATCGCGGAATGAATCCGGTCTGTGTGTTGAAAGGCGATGGAACAGTCACGGAAGAACCATGGTTCCGGTTGATTGTTCCAATCTCCAGGTTCAACCATGTGCACCATGCGGTTGCTCGGTGATTATTGTTCTCAATTGCAGAGCTTGGGGACCTTCGCTCTGTGAGAATGATTCTCAGACAGTAAAAGTACTTCCGCGTGTCAGGGTGATTGTTTAGAGTTGTCCCAGTCTTCGATCCGGCCGTCCGGAACGGCCAACCAGCCTTGCGCGGGAGCATCCACCATGAAGGGCGATCAACAGGTCATCCGCCATCTCAACGTCATCCTCACCAACGAGCTGACCGCGATCAACCAGTACTTCCTGCACGCCCGCATGCTGAAGAACTGGGGCCTTAAGCGCATCGCGAAGAAGGTCTACGAGGAATCGATCGGCGAGATGAAGCACGCCGATTACCTGATCGAGCGCATCCTGTTTCTGGAAGGCCTGCCGAACCTCCAGGATCTGCACAAGCTGAAGATCGGCGAGGATCTGCCGGAGATGCTGAACAGCGATCTCGGCATCGAGAGCCACAACCGCACCTGCCTGCAGGAGGCGATCGCCTACTGCGAGTCCGTGAAGGACTACCAGAGCCGCGAGATCCTGGAGAAGATCCTGGAGGACACGGAGGAGCACATCGACTGGCTGGAAACCCAGCTCGACCTGATCAACCGCGTCGGTGTCCAGGGCTACATGCAGCAGCAGATGTACGGCGACGAGAGCTGATCGATCGGGGCGGTTTCCCGGCCTTCAGCCCCCACCCGAACCCTCCCCCGTCTTGAGACGGGGGAGGGTTTTTTATTCTCCCGCCACACTGCGCGCGCCCTCGCCGGCGCGGTCGAACTGCAGCGAGGCCAGCCGCGCGTAGAGGCCGCCCTGGGTCATCAGTTCGCCATGCCTGCCGGTGGCGACGATGCGGCCCTGTTCCATGACGGCGATTCGGTCGGCGTTCAGCACCGTGGACAAACGGTGCGCGATGATCAGCGTCGTCCGGCCGACCATCAGCTTGTCGAGCGCGTCCTGAACCATGCGCTCGCTCTCGGCGTCGAGCGCGCTGGTCGCTTCGTCCAGCAGCAGGATGGGCGGGTTGCGCAGGATGGCGCGGGCGATGGCGATGCGCTGGCGCTGCCCGCCGGACAAGCGCACCCCGCGCTCGCCCAGGAAGGTGGCGAATCCCTCGGGCAGGCGGTCGATGAACTCGGTGGCGTTGGCGGCGTCGGCCGCGGCGCGCACCTCGGCGTCGCTGGCGCCCGGGCGGCCGTAGCGGATGTTCTCCATGGCGTCGGCCGAGAAGACGACCGGGTCCTGCGACACCAGCCCGATGCGCCGGCGCACGTCCACCGGATCGGCGGTGCGCACGTCCACCCCGTCCACCCGGACCACCCCCGCCTGCGGGTCGTAGAAGCGCAGGAGGAGCTGGAAGACCGTGGTCTTGCCCGCACCCGACGGCCCGACCAGCGCCACCGTCTCCCCCGGTGCCACATCGAGCGTGAAGCCCTCCAGCGCCGCCCCGTCGGGCCGCGACGGGTAATGGAAACGCACGCCCTCGAACGACACGGCACCGCGGGGCGGGGCGGGCAGGGCGGTGGGCCGGGCGGGGGCGCGGATGTCCGGTTCGGTCGCCAGCAGGTCGAACAGCCGCTCCGTGGCTCCGGCGGCGCGCTGGAGATCGCCGATCACCTCGCTGATGGCGCCGACCGATCCGGCGACGACCACCGAATAGATGACGAAGGCCGACAGCTCGCCCGGCGTCAGCCGGCCGGCCAGAACGTCGTGCCCGCCGATCCACAGGATGATGCCGACCGCCCCGAACACCAGCACGATGACGATGACCGTCATCACCGCCCGCACGCGCACACGGCGGACGGCGACGTCGAACGCCTCCTCCACCCGCTTGCCGAACAGCAGCCGGTCGATGGCCTCGTGCGTGTAGGCCTGCACCGTGCGGATGGCGGACAGCGTCTCGTCCACGAAGGAGCCGACGTCGGCGATCCGGTCCTGGCTGGCCCGCGACAGCTTGCGCACCCGCCGCCCGAACAGGATGATCGGGAACACCACCAGCGGCACCACAAGGAACACCAGCCCGGTCAGCTTCGGCGAGGTCACCAGCAGCATGGCCGTGCCCCCGAGGAACAGCAGCAGGTTGCGCAGCGCGATCGAGGCCGAAGAGCCGACGACCACCTGGAGCAGCGTGGTGTCGGTGGTCAGCCGCGACATCACCTCCCCCGTCCGGGTCGTCTCGAAGAAGCCGGGGCTGAGTGTGAGGACGTGGTCGTAGATCGCCTTGCGCAGGTCGGCGACCACGCGTTCCCCGATCCACGACACCAGGAAGAATCGGCCGTAGGTGGACACCGCCATCAGCGCGATGACCCCCAGCAGCACCAGCAGCGCGCGGTCGAGCAGGCCGCTGTCGCCAGCGGTGAATCCCTGGTCCACCAGAACCCGCATGCCCTGGCCGAGTCCGAGAACGGTGGCGGCCGCGACCGTCAGGGCGACGCCGGCCCCGGCCATCTGCAGCCGGTAGGGCTTCAGGAAGGGCAGCAGCCGGCGGAGCGGCGACAGGTCGCGACGCCGCTCGGGCTCGCTGGCGCCGCCCGGCTTCAGGGTCGATTCGTCGCGCGTGGAACCGCGGAAAACCAAGGGAGCCGGCCTTTCTCTGCGCCGGTCCGGGAATGCGCCGGCGGCCCGGTATAGCAGCCCCAAACGCCCCCAACAAGGCACCGGGTCACTGCATTGCACGGGAACCGGTTGCATCCGCGGCCCCGCTTCGCTATAACCCCGGCTCGTTTTTGCAGGAACCAGGCCGATGAAAGCTGACATCCACCCCGAGTACCACGAGATCAACGTGGTGATGACCGACGGCTCCACGTTCAAGACGCGCTCCACCTGGGGCAAGGCTGGCGATACGCTGCGTCTGGACATCGATCCGAAGTCCCACCCGGCCTGGACCGGCGTGCAGAAGCTGCTCGACACCGGCGGCCAGATCGCGAAGTTCAACAAGCGTTTCGCCAGCTTCGGCCTGAAGAAGTAAGCGTCGCCGCTTTTTGACGGTACGGAAAAGGGCGCCCGGGGTTCCGGGGCGCCCTTTTCGTGTTTCGCCCGGTGCCGTCAGACGTCGGTCGCGGCCATGGCGCGGGGCGACGGCGGAGTCGCCGACCTGGGGATGCCCGTCGGCATCTGGAGCGCCGCGGCGAACAGGCTGGGCGAGTAGAGATTGATCAACCCCGGGGTTTCCGTGCTCAGCCGGCGTTGCGGGAAGTGGGCGATGTCGTCGGGTTGCTTGTGCATGACCAAGCAGAGGTCGTCCCGCACCCAGGGATAAAGCCGGTAGTACTGGTGCCGCTGCCAGTCGGGGTCGTTGTCGGCCGCCGAGGGCGGCGACGCGGTCGAGCAGTTGATCACCACCGTGTTCTCGGGAAGCTGGAAGGGGCGCCCCGGCCTGCGGCTGCGGGTCGGCCCGCTGCGGCCGAGCCGGTTGGTCCGGTGGATTCCTTCACTGGACAGCAGTGGCAGATCCTGGCGGTTGTAGTGGATGTAGGAGCGCTCGGCGAACTCCGTGGCGGCGCGGAGCGGGCCACCGGTGTCCATGGCCGACTGCGCCTCGTCGGCGGCGATCAGGATCAGCCGGTCGAAGGCGCCTTTCAGACCGTCGTCGTCGCCGAGCGCCTGCACGCCTGCGGCGAGAACGTGATTGCCCATGCTGTGCGCCATCACGGTGACCGCCCGCTGCGGCCGCACCATCTTGAACCGGCGGGCGAGCGCGGCCAGCAGGCGCAGCGCCTTTGCCACCGCCGGGCCGCTTGCCGTGGCGTTGCGGTAGTCCTGCTGGTAGGCGCCCGTGAACAGCCCAGCCAGTTCCAGCTCGTTGGCGGCCGGCCTCAACAGGCGACCGGTGGATGGAAAGCTGTAGCAGACCGTTGGGCCATCCACCGGGGCCAGTCCCTCGCCGAACCAACGCGACAGCCAGCCGGCGCGCACCATCGCCTGCCGGAACGTGTAATTGAAACCGTGTATGTGGATCAGCAGGTGGTCGCCGCCATCGCCGGCGATGGCCGCGGCGATCTCTTCCGGCACCTCGTCCACAGCCGCCACCGACAGGGTCGTGTCGAGCGGGTTCATGTGATCCTCCCGATCGGGGGGATCCGCCATGGTCGCGGTGCCGACCCGCACCGTGTCCGTGACGCCGCTCCCGAACTCGGGGTAGGGCATCGGCTCGACCTGATCGCGGTTCGTCAGGAAATAGACCGTCTTCATCGATCCCTCCGCATGCGGACGCCAGTGCACGGGGCGACCGTGCAATTGTGATGCGTCCGCAGGGTAGGGTGATAATCGTGCTTCCTCAACCGTAGGCGCGCGCGGCCTCATCACGAACCATCTCGTCAAGTCGCGAGACGCGCATGTACAGCCTGTGGCTGCGTTCCAAGAGGCTCCGCAGGCCGCTCGGCAACTCCTCGTTTTCCGGCCCGGTCGGGTCGGCGCAGATGTCGCCGCCGGACAGGGCATAATCCTCCGACGCCATCTGGGCGATGGTCAGTTCGCCCGCGTGCACGGCCTTCTGAGCCAGCAGCCACGCCATCACCTGCGTCAGCCGGCTGGTGACCCGCATGCTCTCGTAGCTGACCTGGAGGCGGACGTGCGGCGGCAACCGGCGCTGGTCGATGCTCTCGTGATAGGCGATGTAGTTCCTCGCCTCGATGAGCAGGGCCATCGTCTCGTCGTAGGGTCCGTTGAAGAAAAAGGTCGAGCGTTGTTTCACGACCGGTGCCCTCCCTCGGCCGCCAGGCCCAAGCGTGACCGTGGCCGCAACTGATTAACAAAGAATGTTCCCGGCAATTCCGCGATTTCCAGCCCCTTGAAGCGCGTATGGCCCTTCCCACCTATACGAACGCCGGGGGATGCCCGATTGGGGTCCTTCGGCGATGACGGACGGGAAACCGACGCTGTGCGTGGTTTCCGATCGCAATATCGCTCTGATGGAGGATATGTCATGCGTGCCTACGACCTTTCGCCGCTGTTCCGTTCCACCGTCGGCTTCGACCGTCTCTCGCGCCTCCTGGAGAGCGCGACGAGCACCGACGACGCGACCGCTTCCTACCCGCCGTACAACATCGAAAAGCTCGGCGAGGACTCCTACCGGATCACCATGGCCGTCGCCGGTTTCGGCCCGGAGGATGTCGAGATCACCGCCCACCAGAACTCCCTGGTGATCACTGGGAAAGCTAAGAAGGAGGTGGAGACCGGCCAATTCCTCTACCGGGGTATTGCCGGGCGCGCTTTCGAGCGCCGCTTTCAGCTCGCCGACTTCATCAAGGTGACGGGTGCCAGCATGGTGAACGGATTGCTCCATGTGGATCTGGCCCGCGAGATCCCGGAGGCGATGAAGCCCCGGACGATCCGCATCGAGACCCAGGCCCAGGGCAAGCCGGTCCTCACCCAGCAGGCCGCGTAACCCCGCGTCGCGCCAGCGAACGGATGACGGCGCCCCGCCAACCCGGCGGGGCGCCTTTTCTATTGGCGCCGGGGGCCGCGGCGACGCCCTTGCCCCTACAGGATCACATGCGGCAGGAAGCGGCTGAGGTTCTTCGTCACCGGCCCGTCGTCCTCCCGCACGCCGATGCCGCAGGCGCGGCCGGCGGCGATCCAGGAGCCGATGACGGCGTGGTGGCGGCCGTCGAAGACCGGCAGCGGGTGCAACTCCTGCACCACGAAACCCTCGGCGCCGTAGGGACCATCCTCGTCGAGGACGCCGCCGGGCAGGTCGGGGGAAAGCAGACGTACGTTGGCGCCTTCGCGCGACAGCAGCGGCTTCACCGCCACGCGGGGGCCGAGGGCGGCCGCGTCCGGTGTGCCGGCGAAGGCGGCCGGCAACAGGTTGGGATGGCCGGGAAACATCCGCCACAGCCAGACCAGCAGCCCCTTGTTGGACAGCACCATCTTCCAGGCGGGCTCTACGACCAGCGGCGCGTGTGCTCCGCGCAGATGCACGCCGAACGGCTCCTCCACCAGCCATTCCCAGGGGTAGAGCTTGAACAGCGCCAGGATCGGCCGGTCATCCAGGTCGGTCAGCCGGCCCGCGGCGTCGACCCCGATGTCCTCCATGGCGATCACCGCGGTGCGCAGCCCCGCCTGATGGGCGCAGTCTCGCAGGTAGAGGATGGTGCCGTGGTCCTCCTCGTTGTCGCGGACGCTGGCGAAATGCAGCGTGTGGCGGTTCAGCAGAGGCCCGGCGCAGGGTCCCCACAGCGGTTGCAGGGAGGCGAAGCCGTCGATCAGCGCCTCCTGCACCGTGTTGAACTGGTCGGCGTGGGCGGGGATCAGGCTGCGCGCCCGCGCCTCCTCCAGCCACAGCCATTGGAAGAAGGCCGCCTCGTAGACGGAGGTCGGGGTGTCCGCGTTGCATTCCAGAAGCTTGGCCGGGCCGCCGGTGCCGTAGGCGAGGTCGAATCGGGCGTAGACGTCGCGATCGCGCCGCCGCCAGGACTCGGCCACGGCGTCCCACCAGTCCCGCGGGATGGCGAGCGAGGCGAGGATCTCGTCGTCCGTCACCGCCCGGCGCACGACCTCCAGGCACATGGCCCAGAGCTCGGCGCTCGGCGCCTCCAGATCCTCCTCGATCGCGCGCAGGGAGAAGGCGTAGACGGCGTCCTCCACCCAATAGGGCGCGCCGTACATGGTGTGGAAGGTGAAGCCGTGCCGCTCCGCCGTTGCCGTCCAGTCCTGGCGCGGGGGGACGGCGATGCGGCGCATCAGCCGCCGACCGACACGGACCGGCCCGGGGAGGCCACCCCCACCGAGGTGGCGCGCGCGCCGAAGCCGCCGCGGGAGATGGTGGTGGTGCGCGCCGGCGGCGCCTGCAGGGTGGAGCGCGTCACGTCCACCGCGCCGGTGCGGGCGCCGACATCGACGTTCTGCGCCGTGCGATAGCTGCCCCAGCCGCCGGCGCCGCCGGCGCCGGCCGCAGCCTGATAGGGCCGGTAGAGCGGCTGGCCGTAATAGGAGCGGTTGCCGCTGTTCAGAAGCTGGCCGACCAGGAAGCCGGTCATCAGCGGCATGAAGAAGGATCCGCCGCCCGACGCCTGCTGGCCGGTGCCGGTAACGGCTCCCTCCGGGGCGACCTGACAGCGGCCGGGGCCGAAGTCGGCCTCGCACTCCTGGACGTTCGCGTATTTCGGGGCGACGGCCGCGTGCTGCTCGGTGGCGCCCTTGTAGGCGTCGCGGCAATAGCCCTCGCTGTAGACGCCGTCGGCAAGACACTGTTCGACGGTGTCATAGACGCCCGCCTTGGTGACCTCCTGGGTGTCGTCGCAGGCGGTCAGGGCCAGCGTCGCCGATCCCATCAGCAGCAGCTTCATGCGGGCGGAGCGTTTCATGGCGACCTCGTCACTTCGTCACGCGCGGAACAGGTGCGGCACGATCGCCGACTCCGGCCCCACGCGCGGATCCTCGGATTCGCGGACGGACATGCCCAGGCATTTGTCTCCCACGATCCAGCAGTCGAGCACCGCGTGGGTGCCCTCCTGGTGGAAGATGTGGGGCGTTTCGAACCACACGAAACCACCGGGATTCTCCGACGGGCCGGTGTCGGCAACGACCTGCCCGTGCTCGGTCATGCGGGTGGCGGCGTGGTCGAGACCGAGATGGGTGCGCACGGTGATGGCCTCCGCCCCGCCCAGCGCCGCCTCGTCCGCGCCGGCGCGGCAGAGGTTGGGGTGCTGCGGGTAGAGGTGCCAGAGCAGGGCCAGGATGCCGTGGTTGGATGGAAGCCAGCGCCACAGCGGCTCCAGAACCCCCATGCCGCCGGTGCGCAGATGCTGGCCGAAGGCGTCGTCCACCATGGCCTCCCACGGATACTGCTTGCCGAGCCAGGTGATCGCCTCGCCCTCCAGCCCGCGGAAGCGTTGGCCGTCCCAGCCGATGGACTGGATGGGCAGCAGGCTGGCGCCGATCCCCGCCTCCTCCGCCGTGGCGGCGAGGTAGACCAGTTCGCCCTCCCGTGCCGGGTCCGGGGTCAGGCAGGTCAGGTGCAGGTGCTCGCGGCCGGCCACACCGCGCGCCAGCTCCTCCCAGCGTTCGACCAGCGCCTCGTGCAGGCCGTTGAACTGGTCGGCGTCGGCGAACATCGCCTCCAGCCAGTTCCACTGGATCACCGACGCGGCGAACAGCCCTTCCGGGCAGTCGGCGTTGCAGGAGAGAAGCTTGACCGAGTCGCGCCCGTCATAGGCGAGGGTCAGCCGGCACACCAGACCGCCCGACCGCTCGTTCAAGCGGCCGCCGGCCCAGTAATCGTGCCAGGACGCCTCGACCAGCCGCGCCGCCTCGGGCCGGATGCCCAGCGGCTGGAACAGCCGCCCCTCGACCGCGGCGCGCGTCGCCTCGCGCAACATACCGTACAGCTCGTCGGCGACGCTCTCGATCAGGTCGATCTGCTGGGCGGTGAACTCGTAGCGCACATCCTCCCGCCACCGGGCACCGGCCCCCATGGCGCGCACGCCGTAGGGATATTTCCGCAATCCCGGCCGCCAGTCGGCCCGGGCCTTCATGGTGATTCGCCGCATCTCGCTTGTCCGCCAGCGTTCCTTTGTCAGTACGTAACCGCGCCGGCGTTGATCAGTCCCACCGCCACCGACATGGCCGCGAGCGCCAGCCCGAAGGCTTCGTTGCCCGCTTCGATCCCCGCGCGGAAGCCCTTCAGCAGTGTCGCCACCCCGAAGAACACCGCGATCTGGCAGATCATCGCCACCGCACCCCACAAGGCAAGGTCGAGAATGCCGACGCTGTGCGCCGCCGTGCTGGCAAGCGCCAGGGCGAATCCGATCACCACGCCGCCCAGGCTGAAGGCGGCGGCCTTGTTCCCCGCCCGGATCAGCGACAGCTCGTGATAGGGTGTTATGGCGGTGTAGATCGCGGTGAAGAGGACCAGCAAAGCGACCGAGGTCGCCACATAGCCCAGATACAGAGGCAGTGTCTCCAACATGGTCTCCGGCCGGGGAGGTTTCCGTCGCGGCCCGCATGATCGTTGTCCCGCGGCCGTCGCACAAGTCGGGAAGGGGGCCTACCACCATCTAAGTGCGTGCTGCCGACCCGACGGGCACGCTTAGGTGTCCCGGACCGCGGCGCGCCGCTGTTCTTCCCGTGGATCTGTTGGTATGACGGATGACACAACAGCGACGAGCCCGCGGCGGCCATGGCCAAACTCCGTTTGCGCATCGACTTTGCACCGTCCGGCAGCGTGGGGCCGGGCAAGATCCGGCTTCTGGAGCTGATCGGCGACACCGGATCGATCTCAGCGGCGGCGCGGGCGCTGGAGATGTCCTACCGCCGCGCCTGGCTTCTCATCGATGACCTCAACCAGCTCTTCCGGGAGCCGGTGGTGAGCGCCAGCGCCGGTGGCCGCAAGGGCGGCGGGGCCGAGCTGACGGGCTTCGGCCGCACCCTCATCGACGAGTACCGCGCCATCGAGGCGGAGGCGCACGACGCGGTTTCTGCCCGGCTGGCCCGCCTGCAGGGTGCCGCGGTCGGCGGCGGCTGCGATCTGCCGGAGGGTGAACGCCGCTTCGCCTGCCGCGCGTCGTGACCGGCTACGGCGTCTGCGCCGACAGCGATCTGGACGCCGTGCGTTATCTGGTCCGCCAGGGCTTCGGCATGGCAGGCGACGCGTTCGAGCGGTACCGCGCGCTGTTCGGGACGGGAGCGCTGCGGGTTCTCCGTCGTGGCGACGCGGTGGCGGCCTGCGCCGCGGTTTTCGACGTCGACCAGTGGTTCGGCGGCCGCCCGGTGCCGGCGCGCGGCGTGGCCTGCGTGACCGTGGACCCGACCGCCCGCGGTTCCGGCCTCGGGTCGTCGCTCTTGCGGGCGATGCTGGAGGAGGCGCGGGACGCCGGCCGGGCGGTGTCGATCCTCTATCCCGCGACACGGCCGGTCTACGCCCGGGCGGGCTACGGCCCCGCCGGCGTGCGCATCGAATGGAGCGCGCCGCCGGCCGCGTTGGCCGACCGGCGCGCCGTGGCGCGGCCAACGCGGCAGAATCCGCCCGACCTTGCCGGACTGGCGGCGCTGCGGCGGGGCGCGGCGGGTCTCGGCAACGGCATGCTGGACCGGAACGAGGCGCTGTGGGCGTTGCGCCTCGACCCGCTTGGCGAGGGGAACGCCGACCTCTTCCTGCTGCCCGGGGCCGGTGGATCGGGCGGCTACGCCGCCGTTCTGCCGCCACGGGAGCGCCGGCTTCTGGTCCCGGATCTGTGCGTCGCCGGCCGCCGGGCCGCGGCGGAGGCGCTGGCCCTGCTCGCCGGCTACCGGGCCCAGGTGGACCGTGTCTGCTGGTGTGGCGGGCCCGACGACCCGCTCGTCCTGCTCGCCCACGACAGCGGCGTCCTGCCCGTCCACTACGAGGACTGGATGCTCCGCGTGGTCGATGTGGAGCGGGCCCTGGCCTGCCGCGGCTACCCGGCCGACGTGACCGAGTCGCTGGTGTTCGATGTGACCGACCCGCTTCTGCCGGCCAACCACGGCCGCTTCCGCCTCACGGCGGCCGCAGGGCGGGGACTGGTGGAGCGGATGCCGCCACAGGGAGCGGCCGACGTGGCGTTGCATATTGCCGCACTCGCTCCCCTCTACACCGGCCACAGGTCGCCGGGCGGGCTGCGGGCGATTGGGCTGATCGAGGGGCCGGACGACGGGATCACGCGGGCGGAGCGGCTCTTCGCCGGTCCGCGGCCCTGGATGGCCGACCAATTCTGACATTCGTCATCGAAGAGAATTGATCCGCGTCAATGGCCTGCGGCCGAGTGACACATAATACTGTCGGTTAAGGGATGCCTTCTAAAGTGAATGGTGATCCCGGGAGGAGCAGCCTGTGCCGAAGGACCGGCCTCCCCCGGATCGTTGGGGAGTTGGTTCGATGACCATCGGCACGCGCATCGCGCTTGGATTTGCGACTGTTCTTCTCATGATGATGGCGGTGGCCTTCGTGGGCTGGAGCAGTTTGCGGACCTACGCCGACCGTGTCGATCTTGCGTCGCACACCGCCGAGCTCGACACGAAGCTGAAGGTGGTGCGGCTGGAAGAGCAACGTTTCGTTGCGAGTCGCGACCGTGAGGCCGCGGCGACGGTGCCCCGCCTGCTCGACGCGTTGCGCTCGGAAGCGGAGGAGACGGGGGCCGCGCTCGACGCCGACGGCGCCGCGGCCATCCGCGAAATCCTGGACGGAATCGGTGCCTATCGCTCCGCCTTCTCCAACTACGTGTCCATGGACGCCGAGGCGCAGAGCCGTCTGGCGATGATCGAGGAGCGGGCCGCCGAGCTGCGCGAGGTTGCCGGCCGCATCGGCAGCCAGCAGGCGGAACGGTACGACCTCAACATGGTCAGCCTGCGCGACGCCGAGGATGCCGCCGGCCATGCCCGCACCACCGCCGCCCGTGCCGACCGGGTGATCGAGCATGTGCTGGACGCCCGCCGGCACCAGTCGGAGTATGTGCACACCCGCAATCCGGAGGAGGCGGAGGCCGTCGCCGCGATCATCGACAAGCTCATCTCCTTCGCCGAGGCCAACGAGGCCGACCTGGCGGGGACCAACGACGAGGAACTGGCGACGCGAATCCTGTCCGCTGTCCGCGCCTATCGGGACACGCTGGCCGAGCAGGCGGCCATTCCGGCCGACCGTGACCTGGAGACCTTCATGGCGCGGGCGCAGGTGCTGAACCGCCTCGCCGATCAGGTGAGCGAGCTGGCGCACGAGATGCAGGCCAACCAGATCGCCGTGTCCGAAGCGCTGGACCAGGCCGCCGCCTGGGCGCGCAGCGAGGTCGATGAGGCGGTGGTGTTGCGCGGGCTTGCCGCCCGCATGATCCAGACCACGCAGGCGGCGCTGGTCGCCGAGCGCGACTTCCTGTTGAAGGGCGGGGACGTGTCGCAGGCCGCCCTGGCGGCGGCCATCGCCGACACCCGCACCGTCGCCGCGGAGGCCGGCAAGCTGCTGGTGGACAAGGAGGGCAAGGCGCTGATCGCCGCGGTGATCGCCGCCGCCGACAGCTTCCACCGCGAATTCACCGCGCTGGTCGCCGCCACCGCGACCCAGGACAAGGCGCTCACCGCGATGGCGACCGCCGCCGGTGCGGTGAGCGACAAGGCCACCCGTCTGGTCGCCCTGCAGCGCGACGTGCGGGAGGCCGGGCGCTCGCAGGCGTCGATGTTCATCGGCGTCGGTGCCGTCGTCGGCCTGCTGTTGGGGGGAATTCTGGCCTTCTTCATCGACCGCGCCATCACCCACCCGCTGCTGGCGATGACCTCCGCCATGGGCCGGCTGGCGGAGGGGGACCTGTCCACCGAGGTGCCGGGCGCCAACCGCCGCGACGAGCTCCGCCACATGGCCGCCGCACTCCAGGTCTTCAAGAACAACGCGGTGGAGATGCAGCGGCTGGAGGGCGAGCGCGAGCAGATGCGCCGGCAGATCGACGCCGACCGCCGGCGGACGATGAACGAGTTCGCCAACGGCTTCGAGCAGGCGGTGTCCGGCGTGGTGCAATCCCTCACCGTGGCGGCGGACGGGATGGCGCGCGACGCCCAGGCCATGTCCACCGACGCCGCCTTCACCAGCGTGAAGTCCTCCGCCGTGGCCGCCGCCTCGCAGCAGGCGACCAGCAACGTGCAGACCGTGGCCGCAGCGGCGGAGGAACTGTCCAGCTCCATCGCCGAGATTTCACGCCGTCTCAACGACAGCTCAGCGACCGCCGTGAACGCGGCGGAAAAGGCCAAGCAGACCAACGGCATCGTGGAAGGGCTGGCGGACGCCGCGCAACGCATCGGGCAGGTGGTCGAGTTGATCGGCGAAATCGCGGAGCAGACCAACCTGCTGGCGCTCAACGCCACCATCGAGGCGGCGCGCGCCGGCGAGGCCGGCAAGGGCTTCGCGGTGGTGGCGCAGGAGGTCAAGAACCTCGCCACCCAGACCGGCAAGGCGACCGAGGAGATCGCCCAGCAGGTCGCCGCCATCCAGGCGACCACCGGCGACGCGGTGGAGGCCATCCGCGGCATCACCCGCGCGATCGCCGGCATCGACGAGATGGCGACCGCCATCGCCGCCGCCGTCCAGCAGCAGGGTGCCGCCACCCAGGAGATCGCCCGCAACGTCCAGCGCGCGGCCCAGGGCACGCAGCAGGTGACCAGCACCATCGGTGCCGTCGCCGGGGCCAGCCAGGATACCGGCCGCGCCGCCGACGAGGTGCTCGACCGCGTCGAGCGCATGGTCGGCGAGGTCGGTGGCCTGCGCCACCAGGTCGGCGACTTCCTCGGCAACCTGCGGGCGGTGTAGGGGCCGGTCGGCCAGGACACCGGCCGGGCTGTTGATCCGGATCGCCGCGATCCCCGCCGCTCGCCGGCGCGTGGAAACGTCGATCCGGACCACCCGCCCGATGCTGCAGCACGGAAATATTCGTTTTCTTCGGTTCTAATTTTCTGTCGGGGAAATCTCTCAAACATTCAAAACTCCAAAAGAGAAGCCCCTCAGCGAATTCTTATCGCGATTCACCTTTGATTATCGTCGTCTGTAATCCCATGATGTGCGAAGGGAGATGCGACGTCTCCCGTCTTTGGCGGCCAGGCGACGGATGCCGGGCCGGGCACGGGTTGGGGGGGGCGATGTTTCGTCGTTCCGTGAGCGCGTTGCTGCTGTCGGTCCTTGGTCTGGTGATCGCAGGGCTGCTGGCCCAGGCCGCCTTGCGGCTGGCGGACGCCTGGAGCCAACGCGGGACTGGCGTTCTGGCCCGCTCGCTGGCGGAGGCCGACCGGACCTTGTTCACGGCGCTGATCGGCGTGCGCAGCCAGCGCGGCGACGCCCAGACGGCGCTGCTGTCGCTCGACGATGCGCGGCGGCCGCTGGACGAGATGCGCCGGGAAGCCGAGGAGCGGGCTGCGGAGGCCATCGCCGCGCTGTCCGCCATACCGCTGGCGGACGCCACCCGCATGAAGGACGAGTTCCAGCGCCGCTGGGAGCTGGCCCGCCGCCTGTACACGCTGTTGTTCGACGAGGCGGCCAAGCCGCGACCCCAGCGCGACATCCGGCGGACGGATCCCTGGTACGACGCCATGGGCGGGCTGGTCGATCACCTCGCGACGGTGTCGGTCGCCGTCTCCAACGGCGTGCGCATGGCCGACCCGGAGCTCGCCGAGCTGGCGCAGGTGCGCCGGCTCGGCTGGCAGATCCGCGACCGCTACGGGCTGCAATGCTCGCTGCTCCGCACCAACGTGAACAGCGCGACGCCGCTCGACGACCGGCAGAGACTGACGCTCGGACAACTGCGCGGCGGCGCGCAGACGGGGTGGGCGGGCATCGACGAGCTCATGGTGCGCCCCGGCGCCAACGCGGTGGTGGCCAGCGCCGTGAACACGGCACGGCAATCCTACGACACCGCCATGCGCGGCATCGACGCCACGCTGGGCCGGCTTGACGGCAGCGGCAAGCCCGTGCTGCCGCCAGCCGAGTGGAACGCCATGTGCCGGGCGCCCTTCGACCCGGTCGTCGCCATCGGGCTGCGGGCGCTGGACGAGGCGGTCGGCCGCGCCGACGCGATGGTGGCCGAGGCGGAGCGGACGCTGATGACCGATCTGGTCATCCTGGCCGCGGCGCTGCTGACCGGGGCCGTCGCGGTGCGGCTGGTCCGCCGCCGCTTCGGCGCGCCGGTTCGCCAACTGCTCGGCAGCATCGCGCGGCTCGCCGAGCACGACTACACCACGCCGGTGGAGCGGCTCGCCCATGAGGACGAGTTTGGCCGGCTGGCGACCGCCCTGGAAGCCCTGCGCCAAAGCGCCGCCGAGGCGGAACGCCTGTCCGCCGAGCAGGAGGCGCGCCGAACCGCCGAGCTGGAGCGCGCCGGGCGGATGGAGACGCTGTGCCACGGCTTCGACAGCACCGCCGACCGGGCGCTGGGAGCCCTGGGCGAGGCGGCGCAGTCGCTGCGCGACACCGCCACCCGCATGC
>OFDN01001250.1_pt1 | contig 17433 bp, 11 predicted proteins | sample 1520971 | NCBI WGS metagenome assembly OFDN01 (sample SAMEA94257418, study PRJEB24077) | hot springs metagenome | biome: Aquatic biome; feature: Geographical feature; material: Water | place: India | collected 2012-06-12 | depth 5 m
CGGCCTCCGCCGAACTGCAGCTCGAGGATACCGATACGCCTCTGGTGCTGATTGCCCACGAGATCTCCCCGTCCGACATGCTGCAGTTCAAGCAGGGCCTGTTCGCCGGTTTCGTGACCGACGTGGGCGGCAAGACGTCGCACACGGCCATCGTGGCGCGCAGCATGGACATCCCGGCCGTGGTGGGGGCGCGCACCGCCAGCCAGCTGGTGCGTCAGGACGACTGGGTCATCATCGACGGCAACGCCGGCGTGGTCATCGTCGATCCTTCGCCCATCATCCTGGCCGAGTACCAGTACAAGCAGCGCCAGCTCGAACTGGAGCGCAGCCGCCTGGCGCGCCTGCTCAAGACCCCGTCCGTCACGCTCGATGGCGAGAAGGTCGAGCTGCTGGCGAATATCGAGATGCCCGAGGATGCGCTGGGCGCGATGAAGGCCGGTGCTGCGGGCGTGGGGCTGTTCCGCAGTGAGTTTCTCTTCATGGGCCGGCATGGCCGTCTACCCGATGAGCAGGAACAGTACCAGGCCTACCGGCGCGCGGTCGAGGGCATGGGCGGCCTGCCCGTGACCATCCGTACCGTGGACATCGGCGCCGACAAGCCCATGGACAGCAGCTTTGTCGAGACCAGTCACCTGAACCCGGCCCTGGGCCTGCGCGCCATCCGCTGGAGCCTGGCCGACCCGGCCATGTTCCTCACGCAGCTGCGCGCCATCCTGCGTGCAGCGGCGCATGGCCCGGTCAAGATGCTGATCCCCATGCTCGCCCACCTGAGCGAGATCCGCCAGACTGTCGCGCTGGTGGAGCAGGCGCGGGCCGAGCTGCAACGCGAGGGCGTGCCTTTCGGGGCCGTGACCCTGGGTGCGATGATCGAGATCCCTGCTGCGGCGCTGATGCTCAGGACCTTCCTCAGGTACTTCGACTACCTCTCGCTCGGCACGAACGACCTGATCCAGTACACCCTGGCGATCGACCGCGCCGACGAGTCGGTGGCGCACCTCTACGACCCGCTGCACCCTGCCGTGCTGCGCCTGGTGGCCGACACCATTGCCGAATGTCGGGCCCAGGGCAAGGAAGTCAGCGTCTGCGGTGAGATGGCAGGTGATGTGGCCATGACCCGCCTGCTGCTGGGCCTGGGCCTGCGCAGTTTCTCCATGCACCCGGCGCAGATCCTCTCGGTCAAGCAGGAGGTGCTGCGCGCGGACGCGGGCAAGCTGACGCCCTGGGCGCAGCGGGTGCTCGAAGCCGACGAACCGGCTTCGTTGATGGGCCCGCTTTAAGCGTTCGTGACCAGTGTTGGGCAGGATATCCAATTGAGAATTCTTATTCCAAATGACCCCATTGCCATCAGAAGTTAATGGGAAAATGCAAAAGTATGTGAGACTGACTCACAGGGAGGGGCATCTGCATGTCAGTACGAACGATTCCCAAGAACCATTTGATGGTAACAGGGGGCTTCTCGAGCTCCAAGAATGATCAGATGGCTGCATTCGAGTCCTTGCTCGAGAAGGATTTCTTTCTTCTGCTCGATTTCGATGATTCGGTCGAATCCATCGAGCCTCAACCCGTGAGGGTTCCGGTACTGGGGGTGCCCAATGGGTATGTGCCGGATGCTCTGATCCACTACCGTCTGGATCCAGTCACCGGCGTGGCCAGAAAACCCAGGCTGGTCGACGTGAAGCACACATCCGACCTGGAGCGCAACGGGCGCAAGTACGAGACAAAGTTCGAGTCCGCCAAGCAATACGCCGAAGAACGAGGGTGGGTGTTCGAGGTCGTTGTCCAGAAGCACATTCGGAGTGTCCGGCTACAGAACCTCAAATTCCTACGTGAATACAGGAACATCGAGCCAGCAGAAGCAGACATCGTACGGGTCCTGGACTGTCTGGAAGCGAAAGGCAGTCTGAGCGGTTTGTTGGGAATCCTCGCCAACTCGGACGAGGAGCGGCTCCATTGGCTGCCGATCATCTGGTACATGGTTCTCCATCATCATCTCCAGACTGACTTGGATGAGCCGTTCACGAACGATACACCCTTGTGGCAGAAGGGAGGCGCATCATGACCCGGCAGGCCCAACTGTGGCTCAACAAAGGCGCGACCGTCAGTAACAATGGACGGGACTACGTCATTGTTGCATTGGCCGACCTGAACAAGGTTATCGCTAAGGATCTCGAATCTGGTGAGCGTCTCCTACTGACCATCGGGGACCTGAAGCCTCCAAGGCCGATCGGCAAGACTGAGGCGCCTCCCGCGGACGAGGAGGATCTACTGGCCGTGACGCAGGAGGACTGGGATGTAGCTGAGCAGCGCCTCGAGTGGATCACCCCACTACTCGCTGAACGTGGAGGCTACTCAAATGGACTGTCCTCCAGGATCGCGGAAGCAGCCGGGGTCAGTCGGGCAACCATCTACCGCTGGGTTGACGCGTACCGAAAGACGGGCATGCTGTCGTCGCTGCTACCCAGAACCAAGGAGCGGGGTGGCAGGTCTGGCAGCCGGATATCTCCGGATGTTGAAGCCATCATCGCAGACGTGATCGAGAACTTTCACGACACAGAGCAGAAGCCTTCGATTGCAGAGACCGTCCTTGAGATCCGTCGCCGCTGCTCCAATGCCGGCTTGCGATGTCCTGCCGAGAACACCGTTCGGCTACGTCTGAAACGGACATCCGGTCGCGAACGCACCAAAAAACGTCATGGGGAGTCCGCGGCATACGCCAAGCATGACGTGCATCAGGGCAGCATTCCTGATGCCGACTGGCCGTTGGCGGTCGTGCAGATGGATCACACCTTGCTGCCCGTGATCGTTGTAGACGATGTCCATCGCAAGCCGATCAACCGAGCCTGGATCACCCTTGCGATCGACGTCGACAGCAGGGTCTGTCTGGGTATGCATCTCTCGCTGGACCCGCCTTCCAGCGCATCGGCCGGCATGTGTGTGGCTCACGCGATCCTTCCCAAGGATGCCTGGTTGAAACGGCTGGGTGTCTCCGAAGGGATCGAATGGCCGTTCTGGGGTGTCATGGGGGCGCTGCACATGGACAACGCACGTGAATTCCGGGGCAACATGCTTAAGGTCGCGTGCAAGCAATACGACATCGACATCCATTTCCGGCCGGTCAAGAAACCCCGGTACGGCGCACACATCGAGCGCCTGATGGGGACCGTGACCCAGGGCCTGAAGAGTGTGGGGGGTGCGACCTTCTCGGGACCCAAGGAGAAGGGGGAATATGACGCCGAAGGCAATGCATGCATGACCTTTGCCGAGCTGGAGAAATGGCTGGTCCTGTTCTTTGCCCGTTATCACCAGCGGATTCATGATGGAATTGGCACCTCGCCCCGTCAGAAATGGCGCGAGGGCCTTCTGGGAACCAGTAAAAAGCCGGGGCGTGGTCTACCGGCACGGCGCCTGGATGAGGAGACCTTGCGGATAAATTTCATGCCTTATGAGGAGAGGACCGTCCAGGGGTATGGGGTGGTGATCGATAAAGTCCATTACTACCACGATGTACTGCGCCCATGGATCAATGCGCCAGATCCAGAGCATCCCAAGCACAAGCGACAGTTCCGCTTCTACCGGGACCCTTGGGATGCCAGTCAACTTTTCTTCTTTGATGAACTCAGTCGGCGGTTTTGCGCCATTCCATATCGAGACACCAGCCATCCACCCGTGAGCATCTGGGAACTGAGGGATGCACAACGTAGGGCGGAAAAGCGAGGCATCGACCCGGAAAACGAAACGGCGGTGTTTGCCATCCTGAATGAGCAGCGCGCTCTGGAGGCTGAGTCCGCGGCCAAGACCAAGGCGGCGCGACGAGAGCAGCAGCGTAGGACGGAGCATGCGAAGCAACGCGATGTCAAAAAGCTGACCATGCCAACGGTTTCTCAGTCCGCGCCACCCAGTGCTCCTCCTCCGGCGGTGCGCGGCTATGACCCGGACCAAATTGAAGCTCTGGACGACGAATGATGGAACAGCCCGAACCCAAATCCCGTCTGAGTCAGGAAGCCGAGCGCCTGTTGGGCGAGCCGGACGAGGTCCGCATCCGTGCCATCCGGGCGGGAACCTGGATGACCTACGACCGGGCCAAGGAGATCCTGGCCAAGATGGAGGATCTGCTGGACTACCCGCGAATCACCCGGATGCCCAACATGCTGCTGGTGGCGCCCTCCTTCAATGGCAAGACGTCGATCCTGGAGCGGTTCATGTCCTTGCACCCACCGGACCTGGACCCGACAGCGGATGTCACAACTTGTCCGGTGGTGATGGTCGAGGCGCCGCCGGCGCCGGACGTCTCCGCTTTCTACTCCCGGATCCTGGATGCATTGATGGCGACGTACAAGCCGAGTGCCTCGGTCCAGGAAAAGAACTCCCAGGTGAAGCATCTTTTCAAGGAGCTCGGGGTCAAGATACTCATCGTGGACGAGATTCACCACCTGATCGCAGGAAGCCTGAATCGGCAAAAAGATTTCCGCAACGCGCTCAAGAGCCTGGGCAATGAGTCCAAGGTGTCTATCATCGCGTCAGGGATCGAGGATGCGTATAACGCGTTCGTGGCCGATCCGCAGATGTCGAGCCGGTTCATGCCCGAGGAGCTCCCCCTGTGGAAGCCGGGCAGGGAGGTCGGCACTCTGCTGGCCACTCTGGAGCGGCGGACCCCTCTGTGCAGACCGTCAGATCTCAAATCCCCGGAAAAGATGAGTGAGATGTGCCTGCGCAGTGAGGGGACCTTGGGTGACTTGTGTGATCTCTTCAAGGAATTGGCGGTGGACGCGATTCGCAACAAGACTGAGGAGATCACGTTGGAGAGCATCCGCGCCATCCGGTGGGTACCTCCCTCACGGCGTAAGCAGCATCGTCGCTTCTAGTTGCCATGAAGGGCCTGACCGCGCCGTTGTGGCCCATACGGTACAAGCCCTACCCCGATGAGCTGCTGACTTCCTGGCTGGTCAGGTTGGCCTGGGGGCATGGCCTGAAGGTGCAGACCTTCTGTAACCTGGTCTTTGGTGGCCAGCGTCAAGTCTGGAACAGGGATGTCGATCGCCTGGCGCCGGGCTGGCTTGTTGATGAACTGGCAGACAGGACGGGCACACCACGACAGGTGGTTTATGACACAACACTGCGCGCGTATGAAGGTGTGCTGTATCCGAAGTTCAGGGCGGCCGGCACATTGCCTTGGATTCAGACGCTGATGATGTACCACCGCAGGCGGCAAGGTTACGGGCTGCAGTTTTGTCCAGCCTGCTTGGCGGAAGATGAGAAGCCCTATTACCGGAAATTCTGGCGAGTGTCTTTCAACACCATGTGTACCCGCCACCGCGTGATGCTTCATGACCGCTGCCCTGGGTGTGGTGCGCCTGTGATGTTCCACAGGATGGAAATGGGGCGAGGCCGCTTCTCTGAGATGGGGTCAATAGGTGGTTGCCACGCCTGTGGCTTCCTACTCGCCGATTCCCCGCAGGAGGCGATCTGGGGCTATGAGAAGGATGCCCTGGATTTCCATGTTGCGTTGTGCCGCGCAATCACAGTGCAAGAAGTACAGAGTATGGATCTGGATGTGATGCGGGTGATGCATCAGCTGGTCAGGCTGATGTTGTCCCGCTACAGGATTGTGACCTTGCGCCAGCATGTCTGCAGGGAACTGCAGGTGATGGATACGGTGGAAATTTCAGGGCGGGTGCACTTGGAGACGATGTCTCTGAGGGAGCGGCATCACTTACTCCAACTAGCTTCCTGGCTGATGGTGGATCTAGCGAGAAGGTTGGAGGGCGCGTGGCGTGCAAGAGCGATCCGGTACAACCATATGGAGAAAGATTTTGAAGGTGCGCCTGATTGGTATCGGAGGGTTGCAGATCAGTTTATCGATTGGCGTGCTAGGTGAGCCATAGGATTCGAATGGGGGTTATCTCCCTAAGCGGCATGCGATCCCGTCCTTCGCACCAATAGCTTGAGTGACCTGTGTGCAGCGGTTGCTGTCAATCGTGGCAGCAGCACAAAAGTACGGTATTCGCCACTTCGCAGTCATTCATCAATTCATACGCCATTGGATGGGGCTTGCAGGTACGCCTGGCATCGGAAGCTTGGAGAAGCCATCTAGACGATCGCGCTGGGTGAGTTGTGGTGATCGTCAAAACAGCCTTCCCGGATCGCTTCTTTCTTGGAAACTTCGGTGAAAGTTGAAGATCGGAATATCTAATCGATTGATTTCTCGATCAAAACATCATCCATGAACAGAGCATCCAAGCCACTCGTGTAGAAAACCGCCAAGGCATCTTCCACCGAGTGAGCAATTGGCTTGCCCATGACGTTGAAGCTGGTGTTGAGCACCAAGGGAATTCCAGTCAGATGATGAAATTGCGAGATCAGGCGATGAAGCTGCGGATTGACGTTCGAGGTCACGGATTGCAGCCGCCCGGTACCATCTACGTGCACGACACCCGGCACTTTGTCGCGTACCGATCGTCGGAACTGAAGCGTACGTTCCATGTAGGGTGAAAACTGGTAATTCTCGAAATAGTCGGGGCCGAATTCGTGCAGGATGGCGGGAGCAAAGGGCCGGAACCCTTCTCGGAATTTCACTCCCGCGTTGATCGTGTCCTTGACGTCGGGATGGCGAGGATCGGCCAGGATGGACCGATTGCCGAGGGCACGTGGCCCGATTTCGGCCGCGCCCTGCAACCAGCCAATGATTTTTCCTTGCGCCAGCAATCGGGCCGCCTCGGCAGGGGCGTCGCTGCAGCGGCGCATGCCTGGCAAGCGGCTGGATTCGAGCACATTGCGTAACGTGACGGGCGACAAACGCGAGCCCAGATAGGGCGTCCGGAATTTTGCCTTGAAGCGGTGACCCGGATGATCCGAGCGAAAGGCCAGCAGCGCCGCGCCAATGGCGTTGCCATCGTCCGCAGGGGCACTGAACACATGTAGCGCCTTGAACGGCGTGCGTTCCAGGATACGTCCGTTGGCGGAAGAATTCAGGGCGCATTCGCCGCCGTAGATGAGATGATCGGAACCCGTGAGGGCATGTAAGCGATTCAGGAACTCCATCAGCACGTCCACGAACACGGTTTGACCGGCTCGTGCGATATTCGCCATGCCACCATCACCGGCAGCAGCGTCGCGGGCCGCTTCCTTCAAAATGCGCAGCGCGCTTGAGGACGGGCTGAAGTCGATCTGCAATTGATCGACACGAATCACCGAGCGGAGCAATTGCAGAAGCCGGTCGTTTGGGCGTCCGTAAGGGGCCAGGCCCATGACCTTCCATGCTTCGCCAGCCATGGGATCAAAGTCACATAGCTGGCACACCATTTCATACAACCGTGCCAGACCGGCCACAGGAGCGTATTTGGGGGCTATTTCCTGCAATTCGCCGTTGCGGTAGGTATAGCAAGCCGCGCTACGGCCTTCACCCAGGTCATCTAGGATCGCACACACGCCCTCCTTGAAAGGGCTGGTGTAGCAAGCCGTGGCGGCATGGACCAGGTGATGTTCATAGGCGCGCCGGGTGACCTTGCGACCAATGTGCCTACCCAGACGGGATATTGCCAATCCACTCCCCAAACCACGCTGCCCCAGTGTGGCCAACTGCGCATCCACGGCAAACACCGCTCCGGCGAGCAAGCTTTGCGCCAGTTCGTCATCCTCGCTGTCGTGCGGGTCGGGTTTGGTGGCGATCAATCGCAGGCGCAGCTGTTCCTGGTGCAGAACCGTGGCAGCTGCGTCGCTCCATGAGCTGGCTACGACGAGTTCGGCGCCGGGGTCGCAGTATTGTTCGATGAGTTCCTGCATTCGCATGAAGGGCTCGGGCACCGCCCCGTAGGCGCGTTTGTCCTGAAGCCAGCGTTCCGCAGCTTCGGCGAACACGACTTCACCATCAGCATTCACGATGCAAATCGCGCTATCGCGAAACGAATCCGACAGACCAATGTAATTTCTCTTCATGACTGAAGTGGTTAGAACTTCACTCGCAAACCGAGCCGCAGACTGAGAGGTTGGGCCGGATGAACGTGCAGACCGGTGACCTGCTGCGTTTCGCCGGAGAGCTGACTGGCATAGACATACTGAATGTCGTTGACATGCCGGTCGAAGAGGTTGAATACGTCCAGCATCATGGACACACGGCTCGTGGGGTCGTACTGCACGCGCAGGTTGGTGATCACCGCAGGAGTGGATCGCACGCTGTTGTCATCGGTCAGCGGCGCCGAACCCAGTGCACGCAGTTGCACCGCGACCAGCCACTGGCCATCGGGTTTCCAGTTCAGGGAAAACTGAGCCACCTGCTCCTGCGCATTGGGAATGTATCGATGGTCTTCGGCGCCTTCGGTATAGCGTGCCTGACTCCAGCTCAGATCGAGATCGAGTTGCCAGTCACGCGTCGGCTGCCACTGAGTGCTCCACTCGAGTCCGTACCGCGCACTGGCACGGCCCGCAGTGGTGGTGCCGCTGTCGCCCTGATAGACCAGTTCGGAATCCAGGTCCAGGCGCCAGAGCACCAGCGAAGTCAGGAAATTGAGCGTCGGCTGGCTGCGCAGACCAAGCTCCATGCCGCGCGACGCCACCAGTCCGGGCGACGGAGACATGGCCTGCAAAGGGTTAACCGGGTCGCGCCGCAGGGTCATCCCGCGCGCATCGTTGCTATGGAACCCCCGACCCGCATTCAGAAAGAATTCGGTCCGACTCCAAGGGCCCAGCACCACGCTTGCTTTGGGGGACAGCAGCGCGGTCTGCGCACTTCCGGAATTCTCGGTCAGCGTGAAACTTTGCACCTGGGCATCCAGGCGGTTGAGCTCCAGGCCGCCAACACTGCGCAGCCAGGGGGTCCACTGCCATTGATTTTCAGCATACACGCCCAATTGGCTTTGTCGCACCTGATCATCGCGCACCGTTGAGGTGATCTGGCGCGCCACAGTGTTGTGCAGTCCCACGCGAATGTCATCCTGGCGCAGGCGCAGCCCCAGTGTGCTGAAACCATCGCCCCAGGCATGACCGACGTGATGCCATTGGCGCGAGCTTGCCAGTCCCAATGCCCGCCGACGGTCCTGTTGCGAAAACTGATCGCCCTGCGTGGGGCTGTTCATGGCGTAGGTGAAGTTGGACCACAGGTCGAGACCGTAGTCGAGCCACCAAGCACTGACCCGGTCGTGCGTACCCGCGTTGATGCGGTGCCATTCAGCCGAGAGGCTGATGCGCTGCGTTTCGCCACCGTCGGACGAGTCCACCGTGTCCCAGCGTGTAAAGGGGCGCCCCTGCCATATACCGGCGTCAAGCAGCCTCTGCGGGACCTGATCGGTGCTGTTCCAGCGCGCGCGATAGGCCACCAGACTCGCGCTCCAGCCTTCTCTTGCACTGCCATTGGCCAGGCCCAGGTACAGGTTGCGTTTTTGCAATGCATCGGGGTTGGACCAAGGACCGTCATCACCCATGGCTTCAAACGCCGCCAGCCACCGTTGACCGCTGGACCAGGCGCCCGAATCTGCGACCAGACCGCGCCTGTAGCCGTAGCTGCCCAGGGTCAGGTCCACGAATGGCGCATCCAACTGCTGACGGTAGTGGAAGTTCGCCGAACCGGCAGAGGCGAAGTCTCCCTGGTCGACAAAATAGGGCCCCTTGCGGAAGTCTATGCGCTCGATCAGTTCGGGGATAAGGAAGTTCAGGTCGCTGTAACCCTGGCCATGTGCGTGCGTAGGCATGTTGACCGGAACACCGTTGACGGTTGTGGCGAAATCGGTGCCGTGGTCCAGATTGAAACCACGCAGGAAATATTGGTTGGCCTTGGCCTGGCCCGAGTGCTGCGTGACGACCAGCCCCGGCACGAGTTCCAGCACATCGGCCGGTCGTGCCAGAGCCCTGCGCTCGATCTGAGGCGCACTGATCGAACCCTGAGACGCCGCATCGCTCAGCCCGAGGGCGGATTCATGCTCCGGATCAGCGCGCACCTCCACGACGGGCATCGCGCCCGGCTCCTGAGGGTCATGCTCGCGGTGCGCCTGTGCCGGCAACTGCAACGCGCATATTGCCAAGCCAATGACCCAGTTGCGAATCCAGCATCCCACGCGGCTTCCGCTCCTGCTTTTCAAGGGACGGGGGGGGCTGGCAGCTGCGGCAGATTCACCATGAACTCGGCGCCGCCCTCTTGCCGGTTGCGCGCGGACAGGACGCCTTGGTGTTCCTCGATCAAGCCGTAGCTGATCGACAGACCCAACCCCGTTCCCTTGCCCACGGGTTTGCTCGTGTAGAACGGATCGAAGACGCGGCTCAGGGCATCGGAAGGGATGCCCGTACCGTTGTCGGCGACGCGTACGTACACGCGCGCCCCGGCAGACTGCAGCGTGATCCAAACTTGTCCTTGGCCAACGCCGGCCGCGACGATCGCATCAAACGCGTTTTGCAACAGGTTGGTCAGTACCTGCTGCAATTGCCCCTCGGAGCCCAGGACTCGACAGTCCGCAACCGGGGTCCAGTGGATCTGCACAGATTGCGGCTGAACGCGACGCATCCAGGTGATGGTGCGATCGATGACTTCGGACAAATCCACCGGCTGCTTGTCCTCCTTGTCCATCGCTGAAAACCGCTTGAGACCATGGACGATGTCAGCGGTCCGACTGGCGCCTTCGAGCGTACCATCGATCAGCGATGGAAGATCCTGCAGCACATGGTCGATCCGCAGGCGCTCGCGCAGACCTTGCTGCGCACCTGCATTCCGGGGGGCATCGTCCAACGCGTCGATATACGTTCTCAATCGTTCGCAATAACGCTGCAAGGCGTGTACGTTGCCCAGCACGAAGCTGATGGGATTGTTGAGCTCGTGGGCCACGCCGGCCACAAGCTGGCCCAGTGAAGCCATCTTTTCAGAGTGAATGAGCTGCTGCTGCGTGCGCTTGAGCGCGTCGTGTGCCTGCTGGAGTTCCCGATAGGCGCGCTTGATTTCCCCCGTGGGCCGGCCGACCCATACCGTGCCGGCGCGTCGACCATTGTTGCCGGTGCGCGGAGAGCACCGGGCATCGACCGGCACAGCCTGGTTCTGCCGGTCGATCAGATGGAGTTCCACATCCTGGGCCTGTTGCCCCTGAAATGCCGCCTTGATGGCATCCGTCGCGTTGCTGCGGCTTTCATTGTCGGCAAGAAGGTCCTCGAGGGGCCGGCCCAGAATCTGCCCCTCCGCCAATCCCACTAGATCGCACAAGGCCGCGTTAGCCCGCTCGATGCGGCCAGCTGCATCGCAGACGATGAGCACATCGGTCATCGAGCTGATGATGCTGACGATGAATTGCTGCGACTGTTCGAGCTCGGTGTTCTTGCGCTCCAGTTCGACTTCGTCGTCAATCAGGCGGGAGTACACCTCGTCCATCTTATTGATGACATCCATCCACGCTGCGTCATCCACTCCCTCGGGGTGCTGGTCCAAGTGTTCGTTCAGTCCGTCTAGCAGTGGGGAACGTGCGTGTTTCATGGACAGACTCACGCGCTCAGTGCACGGTGCAGACCATGCAGGGATCGAACGAACGAACGATGTGCTGCACCGAAACCGGGGTGGTTTCTCCCGGTCGAACGGGTGCTCCCGCCAGCGCCTGCTCCAGCGCGCCGGGCTGGCCACGCGCGTCGCGCGGCGAGAAATTCCAGCTCGTGGGTGCCACTATCTGGTAGTTCGCGATACGCCCATCCTCGATGCGCAGCCAGTGCCCCAGGCTGCCCCGCGCGGCCTCGTTCAAACCGACAGCTTGGCCATTGGCCGGCAACGTGAAAGGCTGGCAATACGGCGCTTCCGGCTCCAGTTCTGTCAGCCAAAATTCCATGGATTGGACAACTGTAGCCAACTCAATCAGTCGTGCCAGCACACGGGTGTAGACGGTTCCGCCGGTAGCCGCCACTGCTTCGCGCACCAGCGGCTGACCCGCCACGAGTTGGCGCGCCAGTGCGCCGGTCTCCACCACCTCGTCAGCCAGACGGGGCGCCTTGTTCCAGGTATAAGCGTTCAGCTTGTCGGGGTCGGGCAGCGTAACGCCATCGTAGGGGTGCAAGGCCGCGCCGAGTTGATGCAGCCAGGCATGTGTAGCATCCTCGGTGATCGCGTTCAGGTCCAGCGCGTCGAGACGGTGACCTTCCTCGCGCCACAGTCCGGCGGGCACCAGAAACCCACCATCGGGTTGCGGATAGGCGCCATAGCTCAAATAACGCCCCGGACCACGCCCGAGTTGCTGCAGCCCCAGGTCCTGCGCCATGTGCAGAAAGAGACCGAAATCGCCCGCGTCATCAGGTCGACACCATCGAGACCACAACGCGGACTGGGTGGTCTGTGCGCTGACTTCCTCCAAGGGAGCGGCAAACAGCCGCGTTTCGAGAAAGCGGCGAAACTCGCGCACGCGCAACTGCAGCTTCATCCGCTCGGACGCATCCAGCGCGCGCGACGAGCCGCCAGGATCGATGGACTGCGTATGGGGCCACTTGCCAGCCAAGGTACCCAGCATCGTCATCCACCGCTGACGCGCCTGCAAGGCGAGACGGACCGATTCGCCCGTTTCGGGCATAAATCTCTCGCGCGCCCGTGCGTACCAATCCTGCTCCCGGTAGACGTCCCGGCAGAAATCCGGCATGAAGAACAGGTAGAAGTGCGACAGATGGTCGGCCAGGTTTTCGACTGCAAGGATCAGGTTGCTCGCCAACACGCCATTGCGCGCGGGCGCCACACCCGCCAGTTGAGACAGTGCCCGCGCAGCGGCCACTGACTGCGAGACCGAGCAGATGCCGCAGATGCGCGGCACATAGACCAAGGCGTCTAGGGGGTGCTTGCCACGCAGGATTTGTTCGAAACCGCGGTACATCGGCGCGGTGACGCGCGCTGACACGACCTGCCCTTCTCCAAGAGTGAGTTCAACCTCCAGATCCCCCTCGACCCGGTTGAAGGGGCCGACGATCAGACGAGTCATCGCACCCTCCTCACGACAACCTCGTCTTGCGCAGGGCCGGTTTGACCACCAGATGGTCCGACGTGGCGTTGAGCTTGACCCGCTTGGGCGTGGCACTCTTGGACAGCGAGGCCAGGGCCACAAACCATGCCTTGGGCATGTCAGTTGGCAGACCGATGGGAATCCCTGCCACCTTGGGCGTGAGTACAAACGGGTGACCAGGCTCCTGGAATCCCGGCTCGGTGCAAGCAATGCAGGCATAGCCACCGCGGGTGCACGAGCCCTCTCCATTCCAGAGATGAATATTGCAGTCGGCATGGACCTGGGTACCCTTGCATCCCATATGCTCCATCATGCACCCCAGGTCGGAAGGGCGTGTCGCACTGGCCTTGAACTCGTAGTATTCGTTGCGTGTGCAGCCATGATGGACAAGCTGATCGGCATAGCTACGCGGGCGCCCCAGTGCATCCAACTGACTGCCACCCAGTCGATCCTGCGCCAGAGCCATCAATGTATCGAGCACCCAATCCGGATGCGTGGGGCAACCGGCCACGTTGATGACAGGCAGGCCGCTGCTGGAGCGGAAATCCGCCCCCAACAACCCTCCGACGCGATCATCTTCATACTGAAGTCCACAGGCATCGGTCGGATTGCTGCCGCCGGCGCTGACACCCCCCCAGGCGGCGCAACTGCCAATGGCCACCACATCACGCGCCAGTGGTGCCAGCCGCCGTACCCAGTCGATCATCGGCAATCCGGTTCCAGCCAGCAGATGGAAGCGGCCGGTTCCAGCCGGACCACGCAACATGGCACCTTCCACGCACAAAGCGTCGAGCCGCGTATGGCCCGCCAGGATGTCATTCAGGAGCTGCAGCAATTCGGCACCGTTGGCCAATGACAGCGAGGGATGCCAGAGCAGTTCGATGCCTGCGGCGCGCAGATTCCCATGGAAGTCCGGCGTGTCAGCGCACAGCAGTGACATGGAGCAGCCGCCGCAACCGCCCGACTGTAGCCACAGGACGTTCAGAGAGTCTTTTTCAGTCGTCATGCGTCCTCCAGTCCGTATCGGCGCATCTTGGCGCGCAGGCCCACGCGCGACAGCCCCAGTTCCTTGGCCACGCGGGTCTTGTTGCCGTGGTGTCGCAGCAGAATTTCCCGAATCAGCGCCGCCTCAATTGCATCGAGCCGCTCGGCCAGCGTGCCATGCTGCGGGAGTCCGGCCGGCAACGCCTGACGTAGCGGTGTAGCGGCGCAGCCCTGCAGTACGCGACTGGAAAAGCCTGCCGGATTGAGTTTTAGTCCATCGCCCAGAGCCATGGCCCGACCGAGCTCGTTGCGCAGCTCCCGGATATTGCCTGGCCAATGGTAGGCCGTCAGGCAGACCATGACCTCATCATTCACCGTCACGGGTGGATGCCCCAATTGGCTGGCGACCTCATCAGCGAGATGCCGCACGATCAACGGAATGTCGGCAAGACGTTCCCGCAAGGGCGGCATGGTCAGCGTCACGCCGGCGAGGCGGTAGTACAGATCTTCCCGGAACCGTCCTTCGGACACGCACTGTTCCAGATTTCGATGGGTGGCCGCGATGACACGCACATCCACCGGGATCGAACGTGCCGCACCAACGGGGCGAATTTCGCCTTCCTGCAGGACGCGTAGAAGCTTGACCTGGAACGCGGGAGACGTTTCGCCGATTTCGTCCAGAAAGATCGTGCCACCGTCGGCACGCTGGAACAGACCCTTGTGCTCCTCGTAGGCGCCAGTGAAAGCGCCTCGTTTGTGACCGAACAGTTCTGATTCGAGCAAGGTGTCGGGTATGGCGGCACAGTTCTCAACCACAAAAGGGCCGGCCATGCGTGGCGAAGCATAGTGGACGGCACGCGCGAGCAGCTCCTTGCCAGTGCCGGATTCTCCGAGGATCAAGGCGCTGAGGTCGTAGCGTGCGATGCGCAGCGCCGTGTCGCAGACTGCGTCCAAAGGGCTGCCTACCGCGCGCACGATGCGCTCGAAGCCGAAGGCATTGCGGGCCTGCGCGAATTGCGTCGCCAGCTTCTGACGCATGGCGCCGGTGCTGGTGCGCAGCTCCAGGCTCAGTCGGGTGGATTGTTTCTGCAGGCTTTGCGCCTCTACCGCTTGACGCACGGAGTCCAGCAGGTGCTGCGGCGACCAAGGCTTGAGGATGTACTGGTAGATCCCCGCATCGTTAACACCGGCAATGATGTCCTCGGAATCGGTATAGCCAGAAATGACGATGCGCACGCAATCCGGCCAGCGTTCCCGGACCTCCTTGAGGAATTCGACGCCCGTTTGCTCAGGCATTCGCTGGTCGCACAGAATGACAGCCACCTCTTGCTGATCGAGCAACTCGCGCGCCGCACGTGCGCCGTTGGCCGTGAGGATCTCAAAGTCTTCGTCCAGCGTACGCCGCATCGCATCCAGAGATCTGACTTCGTCATCGACCAGCAACACCACTGGCAGGTCGCCGCGGGAAGGTTGAGGAATATCAGGGGCATTCATGACGAAACGATTCGGTATTTCAGCGATGCAGCGCCAGATGGCGCGGCGTCCACGCGTGGGGTTTGCGGTGAACGAAGTGATGACGTGCTACATGGTAGCTTGGATCGAACCCGTAGAAGTTACGATGCATCTGGCTCAGCTCTTCCTCGCGGTAGGTGGCCAGCGGTTTGTGCACTTCGTCGCCAGCACGCTGGGCCTGCTTGGCCGCCAGTCTGGCTGACAGTCCAGGCTGTGCCGCCAGAGTCTCGGCGGCCGCGCGTGCCAGCGAATCAAAGGCTCGTGCCTCAGCGCCCAACACCTGATCGATCAAGCCCAACCGCAGTGCCTCGGCAGTACCGATCGGCAAGCGTCCCTGGGTGATCGCCTTTGCGCGCTGCGCGCCAACCCGGCGTGGCAGCGTATAAGTCCAGTATTCGGAGCCGTACAGATTGCCCATGTTCTTGTAGTGCGGATTGAGCACCACGCCCTTGTGCGCCCAGACCAGATCGGTCGCCAGTGCAAGGAAGCATCCGCCCGCCCCGGCGTTGCCTCGCAGTGCGCTGATGGTGATTCGATCGTCCAGCGTCAGAACCTCATGGGTCACGTCATTCATGGCCTGGATGTTGTGCCACGAGGCGTCGGCCGCGCTGTCGCCAGGCTGGTGCGCGGCGTATTCGATTTCGTGCAGATGGATACCGTTGGAAAAGAAGTCGGCGCCGCCAGCCAGCACCAATACGCGGGTGTCGCGCTGGCGTACCTCGCGCAGGGCATCGCGCAGTTGCATGCACTGCCGCAGGCCCATGGCTCCGTCGAGAAAATCGAAGCTGAGCCAGCCCACGCGAGCACTAGCCGGCCCCCATTCCTCGTAGCGCAGTTCGCGCCACTCGTCGGCCGAAGCCTGCAACCCGGGGGTGACTTCGGGCAGATCGACACAATGCTCGGCCAGCGCCAACGTCGCCGCCAGCTTGAGGCTGGGGGTTTCGGGACTCATCGTGCGTCGCACGGCGCCCACCCAGACGCCGCCATCCATCGTGCGCACCAGCACGGCAGGTCCGCGACACGCCACGACGCTGCCTGGCGCGGCCGCCTCGTGTCCGGCCAGGGCCGCGTGGGTCGCGGGATGCAGGTCAAACAGGCGCATGGTCTCGTTCAGCAGCACCGCACAGGCGCCCGGTGCGCTGTCGGCGGCACGCCCAATGCGCAAAACGTCCGCACTGGTGTGCCGGTGCCAGTCGACCTGTCGCTGGGCCGCGGTGAACGGTACTTGCCAACCGCCCGACCGGAGAACTTCCGGCGCCGGCTGGCCTGCCTGCCAACGCTGCACGGCCTCCTGGACGGCCTGTACCGCCGCGCCAATGACCTCGTGCCGATACAGACTGGCCTTGGTGGCCGCACGCATTTTGAAGCTGGCATGGGCCAGCACCGGACCGGCATCGTAGTCGCCATCGGCCTGGAGTACGGTCACCCCCCATTCGGGCACGGCACGCCAGACGGCCCAGTCTAGGGCGTTGGGGCCGCCATCGCCGGGTGGTCCTGGATGCACTATCCAGCACGGTACGCACCGCCACACCGATTCCGGGATGCGACGTTTCAGAAACGGCGCCAGCACCAGATCCGGTGCCCAATCCCGCACGGCTTGTTCGGTCACGACATCGGCGATGTCCAGCTCAACCGACACCTCGTGCCCGGCCTCGCGCAGCACCGTGTGCAGGCGCTGGCTCAGGCTGTTGAATGCGTGGCAGAGCAGAAGGATGCGCATGGAGGGAGATTTGCCCAAGATGCCGCACGGTTCAACAGATGCGTGGCAGCGGCTCGCCACTGAGCCAATCGACCACGCGTCGCCCCCCAAAGCGGGTGCTCATCTGCACGAATCGATGCTCGTCGGCCACCACCGTGCCGATGATGGCCGCCTGCGCTCCCAGGGGATGCGCGTGCAACGCAGCCAGCGCGGCTGGCGCGGCCTCGGGCGCAACCACGGCCACGAGCTTGCCTTCGTTGGCAACGTAGAGCGGGTCCAGCCCCAACAGTTCGCATGCCGCAT
>OFDN01001251.1_pt1 | contig 17427 bp, 12 predicted proteins | sample 1520971 | NCBI WGS metagenome assembly OFDN01 (sample SAMEA94257418, study PRJEB24077) | hot springs metagenome | biome: Aquatic biome; feature: Geographical feature; material: Water | place: India | collected 2012-06-12 | depth 5 m
CTGCGCGTCGGCCGCGGCAGGCACGGGCAGCGCCTGCGCCTGCGCACGGGCGCTGACGGCACGCGCCAGCGGATGTTCGCTGTGCTGCTGCACGGCGGCGCACAGGCGCAGCAGTTCGGCCTCGTCCATGCCGGGCGCGGGCAGCAGCGCCACCAGCGAAGGCTGGCCTTCGGTCAGCGTGCCGGTCTTGTCGAAGGCCACGGTGGTGACGGCGTGCGCCAGTTCCAGCGCCTGCGCATCCTTGATCAGGATGCCGTGCGTGGCCGCGACGCCGGTGCCGGCCATGATGGCCGTGGGCGTGGCCAGTCCCAGCGCACAAGGGCAGGCGATCACCAGCACCGCCACGGCATTGATCAGCGCCTGCTCCCAGTCGCCGCTGGCCAGCACCCACCCGCCGAAGGTGAGCAGCGCGATGCCCAGCACCACCGGCACGAACACCGCGCTCACGCGGTCGACGGTGCGCTGGATCGGCGCCTTGCCGGCCTGGGCCGATTCCACCAGCCGGATGATGCGGGCGAGCGTGGTCTCGGCGCCCACGGCGGTGGTGCGCACCAGCAGGGCACCTTCGCCGTTGATGGCGCCGCCGGTCACGGGCCCGCCTTCGCCACGGGCGGCGGGCAGGCTCTCGCCGGTCAGCAGCGATTCGTCCAGGTGGCTGTGGCCTTCCACGATCACGCCGTCCACCGGCACGCGCTCGCCGGGGCGGATCACCACCAGGTCGTCCACCCGCACCTGGCGCACCGGCACCTCGGCTTCCACGCCGTGCCGGCGCACCCGGGCCACCGCTGGGCGCAAGGCATTCAGCGCCCGGATGGCCTCTGTGGTCTGGCGCTTGGCGCGCTGCTCCAGCCACTTGCCCAGCAGCACCAGCGTGATGACGGTGGCGGAGGCCTCGAAGTACAGGTGCGGCATGCCACCGCCGTGCGCCGCATGTCCGCCCGCCACGGCCATCAGGTAGACCGACAGGCCGTAGGCGGCCGAGGTGCCCAGGGCCACCAGCAGGTCCATGTTGCCGCTGCCGGACAGCGCCGCCTTGACACCGGCGCGGTAGAAGCGCCAGCCCAGGACGAACTGCACCGGCGTGGCCAGCGCCAGCTGCCAGGCCGCGGGCAGCACCGCCTGCACCCCGAAGGGCGCCAGCAGCATCGGCAGGATCAGCGGCAGCGTGAGCAGGGCAGCCAGCGCCACCGGCCACCAGCCCGGCAGGCCGCGGGGGGCCGAAGCTGCTGCGCCGGCGGCTTCGGCGTCTTCCAACACTGGGCTGGCCTCGTAGCCGGCCTTTTCCACCGCCGCCTGCAGCGCCTGCGGCTGCACGCCATCGCCGGCTTGCACGGTGGCGCGCTCGGTGGCGATGTTGACGCTGGCCTCCTGCACGCCCGGCACCTTCTTCAGGGCCTTTTCCACCCGCATCACGCAGGAGGCGCAGGTCATGCCGCCGATCTGCAACTGGAATTCGTGGGACGGCGCGGCGGTGGTGGTGGCTGACGACATGGCGGGGGACTTCCGAGGCAGGTTCTGGCAGCCAGTGTGAACCTTGCCATCATGGCAAGGTCAAGCCAAGGCCCTACCCCGTGTGCCGCGCTTGACGTTGCCACGAGGGCAGGGTTCAAGCTGCAGGCTTCCTTACCCACCGGAGTTCTCCATGATCAGCTTTGAAGTGAACGACATGAGCTGCGGCCACTGCGTGCGGGCCATCACCCAGGCGGTACAGCAGGCCGATCCCGGTGCGCAGGTCCAGGTGGACCTGGACGCGCACCGCGTTCAAGTGCAGCCGGTGGCGGCCGATGCATCAGTGCTGCGCGCCGCCATCGAGGAGGCGGGGTACACGCCGGTGGCGGCGGCCTGAGGGGGGCTGCCAACCCCTAAAAGCCCGCTGACGGGCTTGTGTACCATCCGACGCGGCCGCGCCGTCGAGCGAACGGCGGTGATGTTCTGCTCTCCCCATGGTGGTTATCTTGGCCTTGCCCCTCTCCCGTCTGCTGAAAATCGCCGTCCTCGTCCCCGTCCTGATCGCCGGCGGTTGCGGTGGCCAGAGCAGCGGCGACCTGATCGCCTCGGCCAGGTCGTACATGGACCGCAACGACAACGCGGCGGCCATCATCCAGCTCAAGAACGCGCTGCAGAAGGACCTCAAGCTGGCCGAAGCCCGCTTCCTGCTGGGCGAAGCGCTGCTGCGCAGCGGCGATGCGGCCAATGCCGTGGGCGAGCTGCGCCGGGCGCTGGAGTACGGCTACCCGGCCGACGAGGCGGTGCCGGCGCTGGCACGGGCGCTCACCGCCCAGGGCCAGGGGCAGGTGGTGATCCGCGACTACGCCACCACCCGCTTCGACAAGCCCGAGGCCACCGCCAGCCTCAAGACCTCGCTCGCGATGGCCTACCTTGGCGAAAAGTCGCAGCCGCAGGCGGAACAGGCGCTGGCCGATGCACTGCAGGCCGCGCCCGACCATGCCCCCGCGCAGCTGCTGCAGGCGCGCCTGCTGGGCAACCAGGGCCGGCGCGCCGAGGCACTGGCGCTGGCCGACAAGGTAACCGCCGCCCATCCGAAGGACGCCGACGCCTGGTTCACCCGCGGCAACCTGCTGACGCTGGAGGGCCGGCGCCAGGAAGCGCTGGCCGCCTACAACACCGCGCTGGAACACCAGCCGGCGCACGGCCCGGCGCGCATCGCCAAGATCTCGCTGCTGTTCGAGCTGGGCGAGCCCGAGGCCGCCGCCGAGATCGAGAAGCTGCGCCGGGTGCCCGGCCAGCAGCGGCAGAGCCTGTTCTTCGAGGCGCAGGCGGCACTGGCCCGCGGCGACGACCAGCGCGCCTACGAGCTGATCCAGCAGGTGCTCAAGGCCGCGCCCAACCATGCGTTGTCGCTGCAGGTGGCCGGCGGGCTGGAGCTCAAGCGCGGCCGCGTGCTGGTGGCCGAGCGCACGCTGGCCAAGGCGCTGCAGCTCTCGCCCGACCTGCCCGCGGCGCGGCGGCTGCTGGCGCAGGCCTACGTGCGCCTGGGCCAGCCCGCCAAGGCGCTGGCCACGCTGGAGCCGCTGCTGGCGGCCGCCAAGCCCGACAGCGAAGCCCTGCTCATCGCCGGCGAGGTGCAGCTGCTGATGGGCCAGGCCGACAAGGCCGAGCAGCTGTTCCGCCAGTCGGTGCAGGCCGCGCCCGACCAGCCGCGCAGCCGCACGGCGCTGGCCGCGCTGCAACTGCAGCGCAACCAGAGCCCGGCGGCGCTCGACGAGCTGAAGTCCATCGCCGCCGAGGACAAGACCGGCTCACAGACCGACATGGTGGTCATCAGCTACTACGTGGGCCGTGGCGACACCGCCCAGGCGCTGCAGGCCATCGAGCGCCTGGAAGCCAAGCAGCCCGGCAAGCCGCTGGCCGCCCAGCTGCGCGGTGGGCTGCAGCTGCGGCAGAACGACCTGGCCGGCGCCCGTGCGTCCTTCGAGCGGGCGGTGGGCCTGGACGCCACCTACATGCCGGCGGTGCTGCGGCTGGTGGAGCTGGACCTGCGCGAGAACAAGCGTGATGCCGCGCGTGCACGCTTCGAGAAGGTGCTGGCCGCCGACAAGCGCAACCTCCAGGCGCAGCTCGGCCTGGCGGGCCTGATGGCGCGTGACCGCACCGAGCCCGCCAAGATCGAGGCCCTGCTGCGCGAGGCCATCAAGGCCAACCCGGCCGAGGTGCAGCCCCGGCTGGCGCTGGTGGAACACCTGCTGATACATCGCCAGCCGCAGCAGGCGCTGGAGGCGGCCCAGGCCGCGCTGGGCGCGCAGCCCGAAGGCATCGAGCTGCTGGACGCGCTGGGCCGTGCCCAGATGGCCACCGGCGACACCAACCAGGCCATCTCCACCTTCAACCGGCTGGTCGCGCTGGCGCCCGGATCGCCGCTGCCGCACACCCGCCTGGCCGAAGTGCAGCTGGCCGCCCGGAATCCGCAAGGCGCCAGGGCGCACCTGCAGCGCGCGGTGGCGCTGGCGCCCGACCTGGTGCCGGCGCAGCAGCAGCTGGTGCGCATGGCGATGACCGACGGCCGCACCGCCGACGCCCTGGCCATCGCCCGTACCGTGCAGAAGGCACGCCCGCAGGACCCCACCGGCTACCTGTGGGAAGCCGACATCGAGGCGGAAAAAGGCGGCCCGGCGGTGGCGGTGGAGCGCTACAAGGCGGTGTACGCCCGCTTCGCGCAACCCGAGCCGGTGATCCGCCTGCACCGCGCCCTGCTGCAGGCTGGACGCGCGCCCGAGGCAGAGAAGCTGGCGGCCGGCTGGATCGCCGCCCACCCCACCGAGCGTGAGCTGCGGGCCCACCTCGGCGAGGTGGCGATGATGGCGCGCGACTATCCCAAGGCCATCGCGCAGTTCAAGGCGGTGCTCGAGCACCACCCCGACTACGTGCCGGTGCTCAACAACATGGCGTGGTCGATGGTGCGCGCGGGCGACAACGGCGCGTTGGCCCATGCCCGCCGGGCGAACGAGCTGCAGCCCGAGGTGCCCGCCATCCTGGACACCCTGGCCCTGGCGCTGGCGCAGGACAAGCAGTACGACGAGGCCATCCGCGTGCAGAAGCGGGTGCTGGAACTGGCCCCCGACGAGCCGGCGGCACGCATGTCGCTGGCTCGCATCTACATGCAAGGCGGCAAGCCGGCACTGGCCCGTACCGAGTTGCAGGCGCTGGCCGCGCTGGGGGACAAGTACCCCGCGCAACCCGAAGTGCAGAAGCTGCTGGGCCAGCTTTAGTGACATCGGTCACGGTGTCCGTTGCCGGGCGCCGTGACCGCCATGCGGCCCGGCCGCCCGGCTCCGATCTCAAACTCCGATGCTTCGCGTCGCCGAGGAACAGGAGACCGCTTTGGACAACAACAACCGCTTCGACTACAGCCGCGCCTTCTCGCGCAACATCGGCTGGGTCACCTCGCAGGAGCAGGACAAGCTCGGCAGCGCCCGTGTGGCCATCGCCGGCCTGGGCGGGGTGGGCGGCGCGCATGCGCTGACGCTGGCCCGGCTGGGCATCACCCGCTTCCACATCGCCGACTTCGACCGCTTCGAGGTGCACAACTTCAACCGGCAGGCCGGTGCCTTCATGAGCACGCTGGACCAGCCGAAGGCCGACGTGATCGCGGCCATGGTGCGCGACATCAACCCGCAGGCCGAGGTCACCGTGTTTGGCGAGGGCGTGTCGCCGGACAACGTGGGCGCCTTTCTGGGCGGGGTGGACGTGTATGTGGACGGCATCGACTTCTTCGCCATCGAGGCGCGCCGGCTGCTGTTCGCCCAGGCCTATGCCCAAGGCATCCCGGCGCTGACGGCCGCACCGCTGGGCATGGGCGTGTCGCTGCTGTACTTCCAGCCGGGGCGCATGAGCTTCGAGGACTACTTCCGCGTGGAAGGCCAGCCGGTGGAGGAGCAGTATGCGCGTTTCATCGCCGGGCTGTCGCCCTCGGCGCTCAACCGCAACTACCTGGTGGCGCCCGAAGCTGTCAACTTCAAGGAGCGGCGGGGACCGTCCACCGGCATGTCCTGCGACCTGTGCGCAGGCGTCATGGGCACGGCGGTGCTCAAGGTGCTGCTGCGGCGCGGCGCCTTGAAGCCGGCGCCGTGGGGGCTGCAGTTCGACGCCTACGAGAACAAGCTCAAGCACACCTGGCGGCCGGGCGGCAATGCCAACCCGCTGCAGCGTTTGCTGCTGCGCTTCATCCGGCCGAGGGTGGCCGGGGCCTGATCGGCGCTCCCCAAAGGAAACGGGGCCGACCCTGCGAAGGGTCGGCCCCGTTTGTCGTGCAGCGCCTTCAGCCGAAGGCACCAGCGTCAGGCCATCAGGCCTTGGTGCTGCGGCGACGAGCCAGGCCCAGGCCCAGCAGCGCGGCGCCAACGAGCGCCAGCGAGGCGGGTTCCGGCACATCGCTGAAGATGGCTGAGGCATCACCCTCGGCTCGGCCAATATAGTTGCCCGGCGTCAGGGCCGGGTTGAAGCTCTCGTTTTCGCCCGACACTTCGATGCGCAGGTAAAAAGGCGACGGGTCGAAAAAGAACGCGGCTCCAATATCGGTCAGGTCCAGAGCGCCGTAGTTGATGACAAAGGAACCGCCGCTGGCGGCCTGGTTGCCCACCAGCGGGACATTGGCTTGGCTGCCAGCTAGCACAACATCGCTCGTGCCCAGCAAAATGTCGTCGACTGTATTGGTGCGCGTGGTGGCGCTTAGGCCGGTGGCTCCCAAAGTGACGTTCTTGCCAGTGTTCGAGTTCACGTCGGCGTAAAACGCCACGCTTCCAGTTAGGAAATCGGCCAATGCAGTGGTGCCGGCAAAGCTGATATTGCCCGAAACAGTAAACAAGCCGTAAACGCTATATCCCTGAGCGCCAAAGCCGTTCAGCTGCGAGTTGAGCACAGCATTACCCAGTCCATAAGAACTGGCATTGAAAAAGCCCGACTCAGTGAAGAACGTCGGCGCAGCGGCGTTTGCTTGCGTCTGGTTGATTGTGGCTTCATAGCGCAGCGTGATCTTGTCGGCGGTAACAATGTTGGCTGCGGCACCGGGGATAACGCCTTCGTCGACTTTAAAGGTAGGGGCAGCGTGAGCAGCGCCGATCAGGACGGCGAGGGCGGCGCTGGCGATGAGCTTGATCTTGAACATGTGTGGACTCCCGTGGGTGAAAGCTGTTGCGAGCTTCAAAAGCAGACACCGTGCCAGCCTGCCTATCACCAATGAAATCAAGCACTTGCCTGCGTTCCGGGGCGGCTCCTCATGCGCCGTGTAAAGGATCCCGACACTGCGCCCGCGCTTCAGTCGGCGCCGGCCCTGCCGAAATCCGGCCACGCCATTCGAACACCGAAAGCCACCATGACCCAGCCCACCTACCGCCTCATCACCCGCAGCGACTTCGACGGCCTGGTTTGCGCCGTGCTGCTGAACGAGCTGAAGATGATCGACGAGATCAAGTTCGTGCACCCGAAGGACATGCAGGACGGCAAGGTGGAAGTGACGGCGCGCGACATCACCACCAACCTGCCCTACGTGCCCGGCGTGCACATGGCTTTCGACCACCATGCGTCGGAAACCCTGCGCAACACCGGCGAGCGGCCCAACCACGTGATCGACGCCAAGGCACCCTCGGCCGCCCGCGTGGTGTACGATCATTTCGGCGGCGCGGCGCGCTTCCCGACGATCGCGCCCGACATGATGGCCGCGGTGGACAAGGCCGACGCCGCCCAGTTCAGCCGCGACGAGATCCTGAATCCCAGCGGCTGGGTGCTGCTGAACTACCTGATGGACGCGCGCACCGGGCTGGGCCGCTTCCGCAACTTCCGCATCAGCAACTACGCGCTGATGATGGACCTGATCGCCTACTGCCGTAACCACGGCATCCACGACATCCTGGGCCTGCCCGACGTGAAGGAGCGGGTGGAGCTGTACTTCGAGCATGCGGAGCGCGCCAAGGAGCAGATTACCCGTTGCGCCACGGTGCACGGCAACCTGGTGGTGCTGGACCTGCGGCACGAGGAGACCATCTTCGCCGCCAACCGCTTCATGATCTACGCGCTGTTCCCGCAGACGAACATCTCCATCCACGTGATGTGGGGCGTGCAGCAGCGCAACACGGTCTTCGCCACCGGCAAGAGCATCCTCGACCGCAGCAGCAAGACCGACGTGGGCGCGCTGATGCTGCAGTACGGCGGCGGCGGCCACCATGCGGCCGGGACGTGCCAGGTCGAAAACGACCAGGCGGAGAAGGTGCTGGGCGAGCTGATCGAGCGCATCAACCAGGACGGTTGAGTACACTCCAAATCCCAGCGCCGATTTGCTTCTCAGATTGCGGGCGCTCAACAAATACTGCTAAAGAGGGATGCCCGGCCCGGTGTCCGCTTCTTTGGCGGCACCGGGTTCTTTGTTGATGGCATCCCTTGGACACGTCACACCGCAGCGCATGCAGTTCGCCGAGCCGCTGCCGCTCAAGAGCGGCGCGAAGCTCGCCGACTACACGCTGGTCTATGAAACCTACGGCACGCTGAACGCCGACCGCAGCAATGCGGTGCTGGTGTGCCATGCGCTCAATGCCTCGCACCACGTGGCGGGCACCTACGAAGGCCAGGACCGCAGCGAAGGCTGGTGGGACAACCTGGTGGGCCCCGGCAAGCCGCTGGACACCGACCGCTTCTTCGTCATCGGCATCAACAACCCGGGCTCGTGCTTCGGCTCCACCGGCCCGATGCATGCCAACCCCGACCCCGCCGCCGGCGGCCGGCCCTATGGCGCCGACTTCCCGGTGATGACGGTGGAAGACTGGGTGGACGCGCAGGCCCGTTTGCTCGACCGCCTGGGCATCACCCAGCTGGCCGCGGTGCTGGGCGGCAGCCTGGGCGGCATGCAGGCGCTGAGCTGGTCGCTGCGCCATCCGCAGCGGCTGCGGCACTGCGTGGCGGTGGCCACCGCGCCCAACCTGTCGGCGCAGAACATCGCCTTCAACGAGGTGGCGCGGCGGGCCATCGTCACCGACCCCGACTTCCACGGCGGCCATTTCTACGCCCACGGCGTGGTGCCGGCCCGCGGCCTGCGCGTGGCCCGCATGATCGGCCACATCACCTACCTGTCGGACGACTCGATGGAAGCCAAGTTCGGCCGCAGCCTGCGCGCCGCCGAGCTCGGCTACAGCACGCAGGACATCGAGTTCCAGATCGAGAGCTACCTGCGCTACCAGGGCGAGAAGTTCAGCGAGTACTTCGACGCCAACACCTACCTGCTGATCACCCGGGCGCTGGACTACTTCGACCCCGCGCTCGCGCATGGCGGCGACCTGACGCGCGCCTTCGCCGCCGCGCAGGCCAAGTTCATGCTGGTGAGCTTCACCACCGACTGGCGCTTCTCGCCGGCCCGCTCGCGCGAGATCGTCAAGGCCCTGGTCGACAACCAGCGCGACGTCAGCTACGCCGAGATCGACGCACCGCACGGCCACGACGCCTTCCTGCTGGAAGACCCGCGCTACCACGCCGTGCTGCGCGCCTACTTCGCCAACGTGGCCAAGGAGTTCGCGGCATGAGTGACAGGGCGGACATGGAGACGATAGCGTCGCTGGTGCCGGTGGGCAGTCGCGTGCTCGACCTGGGCTGCGGCGACGGCGCACTGCTGGCGCACCTGCGCGAGCATCGGCAGTGCCGCGGCTTCGGCGTGGAGATCGACGATGCCAAGGTCGCGGCCTGCATCCGCCGCGACGTGAAGGTGCTGCAGCTCAACCTGGAAGAGGGCCTGGCGCTGTTCGAGGACCAGTCCTTCGACGTGGTGCTGCAGCTGGACACCCTGCAGCACCTGCGCAATACCGAGAAGATGCTGCAGGAAACCGCGCGCGTGGGCCGCATCGGCATCGTCAGCTTCCCCAACTTCGCGCACTGGCCCAACCGCATCCGCGTGGCCTCGGGCCGCATGCCGGTGACGCGGGTGCTGCCTTACGAGTGGTACGACACGCCCAACATCCGCGTGGGCACCTATGCCGACTTCGAAGTGCTGGCGCGCAAGAACGGGCTGTCCGTGATCGAGAGCTTCGGCATCCAGCACGGCCGCCCGGTGCGCCGGCTGCCCAACCTGCTGGCCAGCGTGGCGGTGTTCAAGTTCGAACGGGCCTGACTCGTCGTAACCTCCTGCGCCTTTGCACAGGAGGAAACGATGAACAAGGCATTCCGTCAACGTCTCGGTCAGGCCGCCCTCGGCCTCAGCCTGCTGGCCGCCACCGCGGCCCAGGCCGCCGCGCCGCAGGTGGGCACCCAGGCACCGGGCTTCTACCGCATGGCACTGGGCGACTTCGAGGTGACCGCGCTGTTCGACGGCGCGATCGACCTGGACGTCAAGCAGCTCCTCACCAACGTCAAGCCGGCGCAGGTGGACAAGCTGATGAAGCAGTCCTTTGCCAGCAATCCGCTGCGCACCTCGGTCAACGGCTACCTGATCAACACCGGCAGCCAGCTGGTGTTGATCGACGCGGGCGCGGCCGGGCTGTTCGGCCCGTCGCTGGGCCAGCTGATGGCCAACCTGAAGGCCGCCGGCTACCAGCCCGAGCAGGTGGACGCGGTGCTCATCACCCACCTGCATCCCGACCACGTGGGCGGTGCCATGGCCGCCGGCCAGCGGGCCTTTCCGAATGCCACGTTGCACGTGGACCAGCGCGACGCGGCCTACTGGCTGAGCGAGGCGGAGATGGCCAAGGCGCCCAAGGAAGCGCAGGGCTTCTTCCAGGGCGCGATGGCCGCCGCCAAGCCGTACGCCGATGCAGGCGCACTCAAGACCTTCGACGGCAACACCGAGCTGGTGCCGGGCGTCCGGGCGCTGCGTGCCTATGGCCATACGCCGGGCCACAGCGTCTATGCCGTCGAATCCAGGGGCCAGAAGCTGGTGCTGTGGGGCGACCTGATGCATGTGTCGGCGGTGCAGTTCGCGCAGCCCAACGTCACCATCCAGTTCGACACCGACAGCAAGGCGGCGATGGGCGAACGCCGCAATGCGTATGCCGACGCGGCCAAGGGCGGCTACCTCGTGGCCGCGGGGCATCTGCCCTTCCCGGGCATTGGCCGGCTGCGGCCCGAGGCGGGTGGATACCGCTTCGTGCCGATCGACTACGTGCCGTACAAGTAAGGCATCAGCCTTCGCGCATCGCCTTGGCGATGAGCGAATAGGAGCGCCGGCGCACCAGCGGGTCGTGGGCCCAGGTGTTGATGACGATCTCGCCGAGCTGCAGTTCCTCGGCGATGTCCCTGAGCATGGCCGCCACCTGCGCGCCGGTGCCGACGAAGGCCTTGCGGCGCATCGGCGCCACCGTGGCCATCTCGGCCTCGGTGAAGCCGCGCGCGGCGACGGCGTCGGGCGGTTGCAGCGGGCCCAGCACGCCTCGCGCGCGGTCCACGCGCCAGCGCTCGCGGCTCAGCGCATGGTGGCGGGCTTCTTCCTCGGTGTCGGCGGCCAGCGCCCACACGCAGATGGTGGGCAGCGGCACGGGATGGCGTTCGCTGGGTTGGTAGAGCTCGCGGTACAGGCGCAGCGCCTGCTCCACGCCCTGGCCGTCCATGAAGAAGTAGGCAAAGGCATAGGGCAGGCCGAAGTGCGCGGCCAGCTGCGCGCCGTAGTCGCTGCTGCCCAGGATCCACACCTGCGGCGCATGTGGGCCGCGCGGGTGGGCGGTGATGCCGTTGTGCGGCAGGCCGGCCGTCCAGGCCTGCAGGTCGCGCACCTGCTGCGGGAAGTGCTCGGCCGCATGGTGGGCGTTGGGATTGAGGGCCATCGCGGTGCGCATGTCGCCACCGGGCGCGCGGCCCACGCCCAGGTCGATGCGGCCCGGGGCCAACGCCTCCAGCACGCGGAACTGCTCGGCCACCTTGAAGGCCGAGTAGTGCGGCAGCATCACGCCCGCGCTGCCGATGCGGATGCGCTGCGTGGTGGCCGCCACCGCGGCCATCAGCACCTCGGGCGCGGTGCCGATGATGGTGGGCAGCGCATGGTGCTCGCTGAGCCAGAAGCGGTGGTAGCCCTCGGCCTCGCAATGCGTGGCCAGGCCCACGGTGTCGCGGATGGCGGCGTCTTCGCCATGGCCGGCAAGGGAAACGGATTGGTCGAGGGCGGACAACAGCAGGCTCATGCGGCCACGCTATCACCGCCCGCATGCCGCCGTGGGCGGCAGGGGCAACACGTTGACACCCGCGCCGCGGGCCTCCCACAATCGCCCCCGCTCCGGGGTGCAGGCCGACAGGCCCGCTGAGATGGTGAATCCGAACCCGCGAACTTGAACCGGTTAGTACCGGCGGAAGAAGAGCTGTTGTGTCAGGACGGGTGCGTGCCTTCGAGGGGCATGCACCGGGCCGGCCTTCGGAGCATGCATCGCCACGCCACGAAGGAGACCCGCATGAACGCCCCCGACAAGCTCGCACAGTTGCTGCAACTCACCCGCGAGCCCTTTCCCGCTTCCACCAAGGCCTGGATCACCGGCAGCCGCGCCGACCTGCGCGTGCCGGTGCGCGACGTGGCCCTGAGCAACGGCGAGGTGGTCTCGCTGTACGACACCTCCGGCCCCTACACCGACCCCGCCGCCCTCATCGACGTGCGCCGCGGCCTGCCCGATGTGCGCGGCGCCTGGATCAGCGAACGCGACGACACCGAGCACTATGCAGGCCGCCTGCGCCATGGCCTGGACGACGGCCTGCGGCACGACGAGCGCGACAGCGCGCGCATCGCGCAGCTGCGCGCCGAGGCCGCGGCACTGCAGCGCACGCCGCGCCGCGCCAAGTCCGGCGCCAACGTCACGCAGATGCATTACGCCCGCCGCGGCATCGTCACGCCCGAGATGGAATACGTGGCCCTGCGCGAGAACGGCAAGCGCGAGTGGATGGCCGAGTACCTGGCCGATGCGCAGCGCGAGCAGCGCCTGGCCGGCAACGGCATGGGCGCGCGGCTGCCCGCCGTCATCACGCCGGAATTTGTGCGCGACGAGGTGGCCCGCGGCCGCGCCATCATCCCGGCCAACATCAACCATCCCGAGGTGGAGCCGATGGCCATCGGCCGCAACTTCCGGGTGAAGATCAACGCCAACATCGGCAACTCGGCCGTCACCAGCAGCATCGAGGAAGAGGTGGAGAAGCTGGTGTGGGCCATCCGCTGGGGCGCCGACAACGTGATGGACCTGAGCACCGGCCGCCACATCCACACCACGCGCGACTGGATCCTGCGCAACAGCCCGGTGCCCATCGGCACCGTGCCCATCTACCAGGCGCTGGAGAAGGTGGGCGGCGTGGCCGAGGACCTGACCTGGGCGCTGTACCGCGACACGCTGATCGAGCAGGCCGAGCAGGGGGTGGACTACTTCACCATCCACGCCGGGCTGCGGCTGCCGTTCATCCACCTCACGGCGCAGCGGCGCACCGGCATCGTCTCGCGCGGCGGATCGATCATGGCCAAGTGGTGCATCGCCCACCACCAGGAGAGCTTCCTGTACACGCACTTCGAGGAGATCTGCGAGATCATGAAGGCGTACGACGTGAGCTTCTCGCTGGGCGATGGCCTGCGCCCCGGCAGTGCCGCCGACGCCAACGACGAGGCGCAGTTCGCCGAGCTGCGCACGCTGGGCGAGCTGACGAAGCTGGCCTGGCAGCACGACGTGCAGACCATGATCGAAGGCCCGGGCCATGTGCCGATGCACCTGATCCAGGCCAACATGGACGAGCAGCTGAAGCACTGCCACGAGGCGCCCTTCTACACGCTGGGCCCGCTGACCATCGACATCGCGCCCGGCTACGACCACATCGCCAGTGCCATCGGCGCCGCGATGATCGGCTGGATGGGCACCGCGATGCTGTGCTACGTGACGCCCAAGGAACACCTGGGCCTGCCCGACCGGGAGGACGTCAAGCAGGGCATCGTCGCCTACAAGATCGCGGCGCATGCGGCCGACGTGGCCAAGGGCCATCCGGGGGCGCGGGCGCGCGACGACGCGCTGTCGAAGGCGCGCTTTGAGTTCCGCTGGACCGACCAGTTCAACCTGGGCCTGGACCCGGACACCGCCCGCAGCTTTCATGACGAGACGCTGCCCAAGGACGCCAGCAAGGTGGCCCACTTCTGCTCCATGTGCGGCCCCAAGTTCTGCTCGATGAAGATCACGCAGGAGGTGCGCGAGTTCGCGGCCCGGGGCATGGGCGAGAAGTCGGCCGAGTTCCGCGCCGCAGGCGGCGAGCTGTACGTACCCATCCAGCCCGTGGGCTGAGCGCCACGCCGCCGCAGCCGCGTGCTTGACCTGCGTCAAGCGCGCGCTGCAGTGCAGCAAGCTGCGGTGGCGGCCTTGCGCTGGCTCAAATCTGCATGCGGAGCCCCGCGGGGTAATGAGGCACGGGCCGCACAAGCCCGGCCTGACCACCACCCAAGGAGCTCACATGAACAAGCGCTGGAACGCGCTGGCGCTCGCCGCCGCTGCCACCCTCACGATCGCCGCCGTGCCCGCTGCCGCCCAGGCGCAGGACACCGGCAACTGGATCGTGCGTGGCCGCGTGCTGCATCTCGACTCGGCGGACAAGGACAGCACCGGCCTCGACCTGAGCCTGAAGAACAAGACCTTCCCCGAGGTCGACATCACCTACTTCTTCACGCCCAATATCGCGGCCGAGCTGGTGCTGACCTACCCGCAGAAGCATGACCTGCGCGCCGGCGGCGACAAGATCGGCACGCTGAAGCACCTGCCGCCCACGCTCAGCGTTCAGTACCACTTCACCGGCCTCGGCTTCCGGCCCTACCTGGGCGCGGGCATCAACTACACCCGCTTCTCCAGCCTGGACCTGCCTGCAGGCGTGGACATCGACCGCAACAGCTGGGGCCTGGCGCTGGGCGCCGGCGTCGACGTGCCGGTGGGCAACGGCTGGCTCGTCAACGTCGACGTGAAGAAGGTGCAGATCCGCACCGACGTATCCGCCGGCGGTGCGGACCTGGGCCGCTTCAAGGTCGACCCGCTGCTGTTCTCGGTCGGGTTCGGCAAACGCTTCTGACCTACCGCCGGTGATGCGGCCCCTCCCGGCCGTACACCTCGGTGGGCACACCTTCCATGCGGGCCTTGAGCTGCAGCGCCAGGAACTGCGAGTAGTGCCGCGACTGGTGCAGGTTGCCGCCGTGGAACCACATCTGCGGCTGCGCGGTGGGCTTCCACATGTTGCGCAGCTCGCCCTCCCAAGGACCCGGGTCCTTGGTGGTGTCGCTGCCCAGGCCCCAGCACTTGCCCACCTGGTCGGCCACCTCGGGTGACACCAGGTCGGCCAGCCAGTTGTTCATCGAGCCGTAGCCGGTGGCGTACACCAGCAGGTCGGCCGGCAGCTCGGTGCCGTCGGTCAGCGTCACCGAGCGTGGGTTGATGCGCTCGATGTTGACGCCGCTCCTCAGCTTGATGCGGCCATCGGCCACCAGTTCGGACGCGCCCACGTCGATGTAGTAGCCCGAGCCGCGGCGCAGGTACTTCATGAACAGGCCCGAGCCGTCCTCGCCGAAGTCCAGCAGGAAGCCGGCCTTCTCCAGCCGCGCGTACAGGTCGGCGTCGCGCTTCTTCATCTCCTCGTACACCGGGATGTGGAAGGTATGCATGATCCTGTACGGCACCGAGGCGAAGATCAGGTCGGCCATGTCGGTGGTGATGCCGTTCTTCAGCGCCTGCTCGGAGTACAGCCCGCCCAGCGCCAGCTCCATCAAGGAGGCCGAGGGCGCGATGTGGGTGGACGAGCGCTGGATCATCGTCACGTCGGCGCCGTTTTCCCACAGGTCGGCGCAGATGTCGTGGGCCGAATTGTTGGAGCCCAGCACCACCGCGTGCTTGCCGGCCCAGGCGGCGCCGCCGGGGTGCTGGCTGGAGTGGTGCTGCGTGCCTTCGAAGGTGTCGGCGCCAGGGATCTTCGGCACGTTGGCATAGCCCGAGACGCCCAGCGCGAACACCAGCTGCTTCGGCCGCAGCGTCACCGGCTGGCCCTCGCGCTCCACCTGCACTTCCCAGGTCTGCGTGGCCTCGTCGAAGCGCGCCTTCCTCGCGATGGTGGAGCCCCAGTAGTTGAGCTCCATCACCTTCGTGTACATCTCCAGCCAGTCGCCGATCTTGTCCTTGGGCGCGAACACCGGCCAGTCGTCGGGGAAGGGCATGTAGGGCAGGTGGTCGTACCAGACGGGGTCGTGCAGGCACAGCGACTTGTAGCGGTTGCGCCAGGAGTCGCCGGCCCGAGCGTTCTTCTCGATCACGATGGTGGGCACGTCGAGCCGGCGCAGGCGTGATGCCAGGCCAATGCCGCCCTGGCCGCCGCCGATGATCACCACGTACGGCTGCTCCGTGTACCCCAGCGCCGCCTCGCGGGCCTGCTTGCGCTCCAGCCAGCTCTGGCGGCCGCCGGGCTGGGCGCCATGCTCCGCACCGGCGATGCGGCGCTCGCCCTTCTTCTCCTCGAAGCCCTTGAGCTCGGTCATGGTGGTGAGCAGCGTCCAGGCACGGCCGTTCTTCAGCCGCAGGTGGCCGCGGCCGCGGGCCGCGCCGGTCTCGAAGGTGAACCAGGCCTCGATGACGCCGCCGGCTTCGCTCGCCTCGCCTTCGATGCGGAAGTGGGCGGGCGCGGTGTCGGCCAGCCGTGCCTGCAGCATCGCGCGGATGGCGTCGCGGCCTTCCTGCGTCTTGATGTTCCAGGTGAAGGCCACCAGGTCGCGCCAGTAGCACTCGTCATCGAACAGCGCGGTGGCGGCGTCGATGTCGGCGGCCGACAGCGCCGCCTCGAAGGCGGCCAGCCAGCGGGTGGCCTCGGATGTCGCAAGTTCGCTCATGCACAGGTCTCCATCGTTGTGGGGCATCGGCCGGGTGGCCGTGCGCATCAGCCAGATCAAGCGCCATGCCATGCTGCGGCGCGGGCGCGCATCGGGCTGCAGGCCGCGCCAGTGCTGGGTTTGCGGGTTCCGGCCGGTGGCGCGACCGCTGCCGTGCAGGTGTCACTGCGCGACAGGTGTCACAGCCGCGCGATGTGACAGCTGTCTCAGTGCAGCGCCGGGCTGTCCGACTGGTTGGGCGACACGATGCCCCAGCGCTTCATGCGCCGGTACAGCGTCATGCGCGACAGGCCCAGGCCGCGTGCCACCGCGCTGACGTTCCAGTGCGCGGCGCGCAGTGCCTGCAGCAGCGCGGCGGCGTCCTCACTGTCGCCCTTGCCGGCCGGCGCGGCTTGCCGGGTGCTGGGCAGCGGGCGCGTGGCCGCCGGCGACCACTCGGGCAGGTCGGCCAGCTGCACCGGTCCGTCGCCGCGCACCGCTCGGGCGTAGTCCAGCACGTTGCGCAGCTCGCGCAGGTTGCCCGGCCAGGGGCGGGCCAGCAGCAGCTGCCGCGCCTCGGGCGCGATGCCGTCGCTGCCAGCCCCCAGCAGCGTGTCGATCACCCAGCCGATGTCCGCGCGCTCGCGCAGCGGCGGCAGGTGGAAGCGTGCGCCATTGAGCCGGTAGTACAGGTCGTCGCGGAAGCGGCCTTCGCGCACCAGCGCTTCCAGGTCGCAGTGGGTGGCGGCGATCACGCGGATGTTCACCGCCACCGCCCGCGTGGCGCCCACCGGCAGCACCTCGCGCTCGGCCAGCACACGCAGCAGCCGTGCCTGCAGCGGCCTCGGCATGTCGCCGATCTCGTCGAGGAACAGCGTGCCGCCGTCGGCTTCCTGGATCAGCCCGCGCTTGGCCCGGGGCCCGGCGCCGGAGAAGCTGCCGGGCAGGTAGCCGAACAGTTCGCTCTCGATCAGCGTCTCGGGGATGGCGGCGCAGTTCACCGCGATGAAGGGCCGCGCGCGGCGCTCGCTGCTGGCATGCAGCGCCTTGGCGAAGAATTCCTTGCCGGTGCCGGTCTCGCCGGTCACCAGCAGGCTCATCGGCGAATTGACCAGCCGCGCGGCGCGCTCGATCTGCCGGTCCAGCACTGCGTCGCCGCC
>OFDN01001254.1_pt1 | contig 17417 bp, 18 predicted proteins | sample 1520971 | NCBI WGS metagenome assembly OFDN01 (sample SAMEA94257418, study PRJEB24077) | hot springs metagenome | biome: Aquatic biome; feature: Geographical feature; material: Water | place: India | collected 2012-06-12 | depth 5 m
GGCCTCGCCGTTTTGTTTTCTAATGAGAGGCCGCGCCTTTGGGCGGGATTTCGCGCCCGAGCTTGTCGACGTAGGCGATGCCCATAGCGGACAGAATGAACACGATGTGGATGATAGTCTGCCACATCACGCCCGCTTCGGTGAACTTCGCGCCTTGGGTTCCGAGGTTACCGGCTTCGATGAACGTTTTCAGAAGATGGATCGAGGAGATGCCGATGATGGCCATCGCGAGCTTGATCTTGAGCACGCTGGCGTTGACGTGATCGAGCCATTCCGGCTGGTCGGGGTGGCCTTCGAGCTTCAAGCGCGACACGAATGTCTCGTAGCCGCCGACGATCACCATCACGAGCAGGTTTGAAATCATCACCACATCGATGAGACCGAGCACGATCAGCATGATTTCCTGCTCGCCGAACGAGGTGGCGTGGGAGATGAGGTGGACCAGCTCCTTCATGAACAGGAAGACGTAGACGCACTGGGCGGCGATGAGTCCCAGATACAACGGCACCTGCAGCCAGCGCGATCCGAAGATCAGCGAGGCAAGCACGCGAAGCGGCGAACGATCGAAATGTCCGGACATGTATGGGACCTGCGAGGTGGTTGCTATGGAACGAAGCTTTGCGGCGTAGCTGTCGAGAAGAGGCCTTGCCTGGGCTTGCCCTCAAAAGACGGCATCCGATACGGGCGCGACATCACTTTGAAATTCCGGATGCGTTCGCAAGGGGTCTGCGGCAATCGGCATGTGGCACACGAAGGTTCGCGCGTGCGGAGGGTGAATTCCCGAGGGGTCAAGCGTAGGCCTGAACGCACTTACGCTTTCATGAGGCCCGGCCAATAGATAAGCGCGAAGTTCGCGCCAACGAGGATCGCGACGAGAGCGACCAGGCGATAAAGACGCAGATGAAAAGCTCGGTGACCGATGAAGTCTCCGGCGAAGTATCCCGCGGTGACGATGATTGCGAACGCGTATTTGCCGATCTCGGGACTGCCCCAAACGGTCAGGACGTCGTCCGGGTTGGCGCCGTGGCCGATGAGAAACGTCAAACACAAGGCCGCAAATACCAAAAGGCTCGGCCACGTCTGATCGTCGAAAAAGCGGCCAAAGGTGATCGGCGCCAAGGGTGGGGTGGAGAGACTTGCGGAAAAACGCGCGCCTGCTCCCAGTAGAGCCATGAACGCTGCGACGTTGAGGGCGGCGACGAGATCGTGGTGAAGCGTCAGCCCGGCCAGTTCGAGTGGCGGCCGCCAGATCGCACGCGTGAACTCCTGCCACTTCGTGAGCAGATCCGATAATTGTGGCGCGAGGGGAATGGTCTTTCCCAGTTCGGCCAAGACCGTGAGTGCCGCGCCGCTGAGTGCGAGAAGCGCGAGGCTCTCACGCTTGATCCAGGAATAGAACCTGTTTGATTGACGTGGCCGCTGGGTAAGAGGCGAGCGCGGCTTTATCATCGTGCGGCGCTTGCGGGTGGACACAGTTGCCTGGCGTGTTGAAGGATCTTGAACGCTCATGTCCTTCAGCTTCCGGCCCGCTTTGCAAATTCTATGTGCGCGGCCATCCTTTCATGACGCGACCGCAGTCTCAAGCCGGCAGTTGGCGGTCGGCCACAGCGAGGCATGAGATGCCTCATGCCTCCGCCGTCCGTTCATGCTCCAAGCTCCAAATCAGCTTTTGGTCGGGTTGGGGATAGGCTTGTGGGCTTTGAGCGCTGTCTTGCACGCGGAGCGGAATTTTGCGCGGTCCTTTCCGTGCAGTCCTTTCGCGTCCGCCTCCTGCGAGCATTGGATCGACTCCGGCGTTCTCACCTTTGTCGTCTTCATCGTGGAGGGAGATTTGGTGGAGGCGGCTGGCGGGCTTGTTTGCGGCGCGGTGCCGTAGTTCGCCGCCATCGCGCCGCTGCTGGCAATAAGAAATGCGGATGCCGTCAAGGCCGGCAGATATCTGAGAGCACGCATGGCATTTTACCTTTGTTGTGGTTTGTCGAGGCTAGGGGAGGGCGCCGATTTCGCGCCCCCTACACTGATGGGGAGGCTGCCGGCTCGCTTCCAGCGGTGCGGCGGATACAAATCGGTAAAGCTCCGCCCATCTGATCCTTCCGAAACAGACTGATGCGTCGGGGGGTGTCATTAATTGTGGAACACGGGGCGGTTCGCCCTTACGAGGGCGTCAATTCCGGGCTCCGCAAAGTGTGGGGCTGCCTTCGCGCTGCCGCCTTCTTGCGTGCCTCTTCACGTCTGTAGGATAAGAGCAGCGCTGAGATCTCAAATCATCAACGAAGAGCGCGTTAACCGAAGCTAGATGCGAGCGTGCCGGACGCATGGACGTCGGGTATTTCGGTGGCGCTGCGCAGGGGATTGCCATGATCAATTGGAAAGAGATTGCCGAATACGCCGAGCCCGATTGGGCGCAGGACGGAACGGCGTTGCCGCCAAGCCTCTTTTGGCGCACGAAAAAAGGCGCCGTGCTCGGCTATCTGCGCGATGATGAGCTGTTCGATTGGAAGTGGGTCTATGTCTGCGACGGCAACAAGGTGACGCATTTCTCGGACGTGAACGGGCCTGGGAGCAATGTCGTGGATTTGAACGCGTTTCGGACCGGGCAGGGGCAGGCGGCCGAACCGGAAGCGTGAGGGAGGCAGCGGGCAACGGGCAGGTATTGACGACTAGGCAGGGACATCGCGATCCCGTTCCCCAAAATCTTGATAGTAAGATATTGGTTCGGATAGGTTTTTAGTGGGCTTTAACCCGTTCGGACGGCGTGTTCCTGCCGGAACAGCGGCCATACGGCGTTCGTCACATGATCGGCCTCGGGGTTAAACATCGAGCCGAGTGGCTCACCGTCGGGAGGCACACATGAACCGGACCATTCTCGCCAGTGCCCTGGCTCTCATTTCCGCTACAACGTTTTTTGCTTCCGCCGCCGAGGCCTGCATTTCCTGCAACTACGTTCCGGAAGTCGTGAACACGCCGTCGCCGCATGACGCGAGGCGCTTCCAGAAAAAGCGCGTCATCGTCGCTCAGCCGCAGCGCGCGGCGCCTTCCAAACAGCCCAAGAAGGTTGAAATCGCCAAAGCCGTCGCGCCCAAGAGCGTCGAGCCGAAACAGGCCGATATCCCTTCGGAGAGCAAGACGATTTCGACTGCCGCACTGCTCGAGGCCGGTGACAAGCCGGCGGAAGAGCCCCAGCAGGTCGCCCAGGATGTCGGCTGCAAGAAGTTCTTTCCGACGATCGGTCAGACGTTGACGGTCCCCTGCCAGTAGGCGACAGCGGGCAAGGGGCACACGGTCATCGGCAATCGGAAGGTCGGGATCTTTGAGGCGTTGTGCTTGCGCGGCGGCTAACCTGGGGTTAGCTAGCGGCGAGGAACGCGCTAACGGAGATCTCGACCATGACGGATTTGAACGACGCTAACGAGACCATTGCTCAGCTCAAGAGGGAGGTGGCGGAGCTTTCCGGCCTCGCGCTGGCCACCGGTGTCATTCTCACCCAGCTGCTGCAATCCGACCTCAAGCGCGAAATGAATCCGTGGAAGTCAGCCACCAAGATGCTGGACGAGGCGCGCAGCGCGATTGAGAGCTTTCAGCCGGATACAGCCGGCGAGCGCGAGCCCGCGATGAAGACGCGCGCTCTCGAAGCGCTGAAGCAATACGAAGAGCAGATCAAATCTGTTCTGCCGACGTAAGGGAAACAGCGGGCAGCCGGCGGTGGGCGGGGTGCAGGCCACGCCCTGCTGCTGCGCGGAACGGTGCTCCGCCGCGCTTAGAAAAGGTTTGATCTTCGCTTGCGCTAGATCAGGACGAACGCAAGCAGGACGAGCAGAACCGCAATCGCAGTGACGGCTAGGCGGATGCCGAGCAGGAAATTCCGATAGGTCTCGACGTGGGCTGGGTAATCGGCAGCGGCGATGGGATCAGCGGTCACCATGGCTTACCTCCATGTCCCCGTCCGGCTTTTAGCCTGGCCGGCGCGGGTCAATTGCAATTTCCCCGTGATCAGGAGGTGGATTGGATCGTCGCGTATGCAAGGGCCTGTCCGCCAAGGAAAAGGGCGGAGAAGGGACATAAGCAGCATTTCCGCAGCGCTTTGGCCTGTCAGCGCATCCCGTTTATGCAAGCGCATCCAGGGTTGTCGAAAGCGGGTTGTGGTGGCGCGCGACGCGAAGACTTACGACGCCGCGTGGTTTTCGCGTTCGTTCGTCCAACTAGATCAATCGCAGAAACCAGCCGCAGAAGTAGGCTGCTCCGGCAGCGATAAGTCCGTTGCCGAAACTGCGTAAAACGGTGCCGCGCAGGCTCTCGGAAAAGCCGATTTCCTGGCCGCGGCGATAGAGGGTGTGGTGCTCTGCATACGATGCCGACGCGAGCGCAATCGCACATGCGGCGATGGCCCAAAGGCCGACATCCGCGTAACCCGCGAGGCTTGCTACGAAGACCGAGACTAATCCCAGCATGTCCGCATCCTTCTCGGCTGCGACGCGCACGGGCAAGGCAGCCCATATTCCAAATGCCCGATTCGGCGCGGATGCTGTGGACGGGCCTGAGATCTAGCTGGGGAAAACGGGTCGGCTTCCGTCGAGGCTCGGAAAGCCGAAAAATCGTTCGGGGCGTCGGGGTTGGCGCCGAGATTTCCGCCCGCTATCGGTTGCGGCCGTTGTGCCGACGTCCAACAAATGAGAGAGTGGCGGATGTGGATAGACCGGGTCCGGGGGATCGAGACCCGTCGTTCGTCGGTAGGAGGCTTCCGTGACCAGGACGAATATCGCCGTCACCATCGCTTTTCTTGCCGTCGCAGGGCTTTTCGGTTCGCCTGCAGAGGCGTGCATCTCCTGCAATTACACCCCGGAAGTCGTCAATACGCCCGTAGGCAAGCCTCCTAAGGCTAAGAAAGTTGCCAAGCCGGAGCGGACGGCTCCGCCTGCCAAGAAGAAGCACATCGCCAAAAAGCCGCCGCCGACGGCGCCCACTCAAACCGCCAAGGGAAATAGCGCTCCCAAGGATGTCGCGAATGACAACGCGAAATCTCAGGAGCCCGCGGAGGCCGGGGTGGAAACAGCCGCGGCACCCTCTTCCGGATCTGCGACTGCTGCATTGGCCGCGCAGGGTGCGAGGGAGCCGAAGCCTGAAGCCGCGGTCGGCTGCAAGAAGTTCTCGGCGACGGCCGGAACGACCGTCGAGGTGCCTTGCGAGTAGGGCGCTCAGCGAACACCTGCCGGCGGGTAGGAGGCCCGCGGATCCTCGTTAGCCGGTATTCGGAAATCGCGAGAGCCTAGGCCAAGAAACGAGGCCGAGGACAAGACTTTCGTGCACAGCGCGGGGATGTCCAGCAAGCTCACTCCGCGGCACCTTGTTTGATGGCGTTGAAGCTTGCCCGGGCCTTCTCGAATTTCGGCGTGAACAGCCACATCGCATCCAGGATCTCGCGGTATGTGGCCGAGTTCCTGGCCCGATTGGCTTTGCCGAACGTAAAGATGCTGTTGTTGCGCAGGAAGCCCATCACGCGCGCGTCGGAAATCCGGTAGGCCTCGACATTGCCGGACTTTAGCGCAGCTCTCGTCGGCGTCGGTACGATCTGGATGAGCTGAAACAGCTTCATCTGATCGATTTCGTCGGGAAGCATTTTTGCGATCTCCGTAAGATCGGAGAAGAGATCAGCGTGGGCGTTCATGAGTCCGTTGCGCACGGCCGTCCAATGATTGTAGCGCTGGTCGATGTTCGCCGCACGCGCCGTCTCCGCGGTGTCCCGCGCGGCAAGTTTCGGATCGAGTGCGGCCACCTTTTTCTTGATTGCCACCCATTTTCTCTGGCCGTTCCGATCCTCGGACTTCCCGGTTTGCAGGCTGCCCTTGTAAGTATCCGAGCGTGCGTTGCCTATGTTCTGGCGTGCATTCGTTTCGGCGAAAAAGATGCCGAGCGCGATGCGTCCCGCCACATCGGCTGCGGCTTTGTCGGCGCCTTTGGCGCGTGCGATGGCGGTGCCAAGCTCGACGACATCGCGGCGCGGCGTTTCGGATGCCTGTGCGAACGCAGGTGGCGCCTGCATGATTTGGAAGAGCGCGGCGTATTCGTCGATCAAAGGCTCGATGTCAGCGTCGAAGTGGTCCGGAGGTACGCCGAATTTGTTGGGCCGGCCGATCCGCTCCGGCCAAGCCTCGGTCAGATCTTTGTAGGTGCTCATCACCTTGAGGCGAGCAAGGTAGACGGCCTGTCCTGGGAGGCGCGGCAGCTTTTTTGCAGGCCCTTTTGGGCTATCGATCTGCGCGCGCCGCTCCGCCAGGATTTTCTTGAAGGCGGCAAGGGCTTTGTCATAGGCCGCGGCGGCGGCCGCCTGTTCCTTGGAGAGTTTTGCCTGCTCGGCGTGCGCCGGCGTGACGGCGTTAAGGTGCGCGACGTTGGCTGGCAGGGCCTGTAGTGCAATTGCGAAGACGGCCACGCAGTGCCAGCGGATTGGTTTGGATGGTGCTAGAGAAGCCATACGCGACATTAGCGGGAGCGTGCAGCGCCGTCACCTCGATAGAGACTGCAGATTAGCTTGGCTGCGATGTTAGGGGGCTTTTTTGCGGCATGTATTCTCACTGGTCCCGTGAGTTCGAGGCGAAACTTAAAATTGATTATTGCGCCAGAATGCGTCCCACTCCTCGTTGCGCTTGCGGCTTTCTTCGGCTGAGCGCCGGTCGTCCTCCTGCCATTTCCTGTACTGAGCCTGCCATTCATCGTTCTGTTTGCGATCTTTCTCCTGCATCGGAGTCTGCCAAAGGCCAACGATATTGGTGAGCATCGCGATGATGCCAGCTAGGAGTGCGGCAACCATCGTCGTGCGCCACACGGTGCGCAATGTCACTCGGGAGGGGGTGGAGATGGCTTGTCCGGGATTTGGGGATGAAGCCAGCGGGGGTGATGTTTCCTCAGCGAGTGCGATAGACGAGGGCGGGCCGAACGCGCGCCAGCGGGCTTCGACGGCATGATGTAGTTCCTCGGCTGAAACGCCGACGGCCTCATGGTGGAGCGCGACCTTCGCGCTCTTTTCATCGACGAGGAAAGTGTTGCCCCAGCCGGGGCCGCGCATGAACGCGGAGTTGATGTGGATGTTGCGGTCGTAGAAGGCGCGCGAGATCCGTATCGCGGTGACGTTACGAAATTTAAGGAAACGGGGTCGGACGAGGCTTGGGAAGAACGCGGAGGTATCGATGACCTCGACAGCGGTGATCTCACGCCAGGGAATGCGGATGTCCTTCACCATCGGAATGCGGAACAGGAGATGGGAGGGTGTGAGCGTGATCAACGCTTTGCCTGGTTGCTTGCGACGGTAGAGGGCGTAGACGATCCAGATGATGCCGACGAGGATCAGCGTCCAGGCGCCGAGCAGATGCTCGAATTTGTTCCCGGCGGGGAAGGCGAGAACAATGAGGCCGACGAGCACTAAGAACAGCGCGACCGGGATCTGCTGGTACAGCGCGGTGCCGACGCGGTAGTCCACGGTTTCGTTGACGTCGATCGAGGCCGGTTCACGGGATGCGGGCTCAGGGTCGCTTGTCGTCACGGCGGGCTCCTCCGGGGCGGCACATGCTTTTCAGGGTGCGATGTTACCCTCTGGCAGGCCCCCGGGATGATCCGCGCGGATCAGGTCCGTGTGCGAGGCGCTATTCAATGGGAGCCGTCTTCGCCGCGCTGAAACCAGTATCGATCCGGACGCATCAGTCGGACGAAGTCGGTGCCTGGGTGATACAGCTCGCGGGCAGCAAATTCGATCGCGCGGCGGCTTGGTTTCAGTTGCTCGGCGACCGCATCGGATCGGATGCTCGTGACCTCGACCTGGACGTGGACCACTTCCTTGGTTTTGCTGTCGCGCGCCGGCCAGATGAAAAACGTTCTGCCGTCGTGATGGAACCAGTGGTCGCTGTTGTGCGGAAGGGCGGGAAATTCCTCAAGATCGAGCGTCGGTTGGTTGGGCATTGCGGGTACCTCTTGGGCTGATCCTAGCGCTCACCAATGCTGCCGATGATAGAAAAAACTTCGAGATAAAAATCAATTCTCACGCTTTCGCGCAGCGCTGGCAAGATGTGTTCAGCAAAATCAAGAGGCGGGGGATTAAGCTCGGATGGGGGCGCACGACTTTTGGGGCTGGCGGCGGTTTCTCCGGCGACAGCCCCTTTTTCGGGATAGTCCTCGGGAAGTGTTTCAGAACTCGATCCAGATGCCGTTGCGCCAGTAGCCGCGACCGCGGCTCTCACGCCAACGATATCTTTCTCTTTCGGCCTCGGGCCATCTCCAGTCGTCTTCATAGACGCGGAGGCGGAACTCGGGCTTGTACTCGTAGCGCTCCTTGACGCGCCAGCAATCGCCTTCTTCGTTGCAAACGACGGCGGCTGAAGCACTTGTTGCCGTTAGGGTGAGGGTGCCAGCGAGAACCAGAGCAGCTTTCGTCATGGTCATGGCCTTCTCCTTCTGGGTTGGCTTCATGTGTCGGTGGCGTGCTTGAAACGCTCAGTTGACCGAAATGTTTCTCCTGTTGCTGAGGGACGGTGGCGCGCGGTGCTCCAGATTTTTTCCGGCCGTTTCAGTGGGCAGCAGTTGGAGCGTTGTTTTTGCGGCGCGGCGAGCGTTTCAGGGCTCTTCGGGAAAGTACTTGAGCGTGCGGTGGCAGGCTTTTTCGTATTCCGCCTTGCTCATGCCGGTGTCGGCATCCCAGGATTTCATGCACTCGGCGATGTCGGCGGCGGTGACAGGCTGTTTGGTATTGGGCTTGGTCTGGGTCTGATCATCGGGTGAAGGCGCGCTCTGGGGAACGGTGCTGTCAGGCACGGTGTCCGGGGCTTGCGCGATCATCGTCAGATGCGTCGGGGTCGGCGGCGCTGCCGAAACGGCGTTGTGAGTGGCGAAGCCGAGCGCGATGGCAGCGGCTCCGAGGGCAATAGAGGGTAAACGCGTGCGCACGGCGGGGCTCCGTTGGTTGGTGTGAACGCTGAACCGAGAACGTGACGGTTCGGTCCCCCCAAACGCCGGCCGTGACGCCTCACTTGAAACGCCTGCCAGACCATCAAAGTCGTGCTGCACGGGATTTCAAGGGCCGCGATGGGACATGGTAACCATCGGACTCATAAACAGGGGCCGTTGGGCTTGTGACTTCGCCCCGGCCCCTCTGCTTTGGGATGTTCAGACCGACGCGAGGATGGCTCGGGGCCGCCTCGCGCCGGTGCCGTGTCGGGTTATTTCTTCGGCGGGGTGAAGACCTTGACGATCTCCTTGTCGATGGCCTTCAGGTCGGCCTCGATGTAGTCGAAGATTGTCTTGGGCGCGGCTTCCTTCTGGCCGGCGGCAAGCGCCGGAGCGGACCCCATGGCGCCGACCAGAAGACCAACGGCGGCGAGAGCGGACAGAGCCTGTGCTGCGAATTTCATGAACACGTCCCCATAAAAAGCGGCTCCCCCCTCGGGAGCGACGCAACCTCCAGGCTAGCAAGCCAGTGGGACAGGCGTGCAACGATTTTTTATTCCTAAGCTCAGCAGGCTGGGGAGGCAGTGGGCAAGGGAGGGCGCGCGTGGCAGGAAAGGGCGGCACTCGGCATCGGTATTTGGGCGTGGGCGTGCGAGGATAGCCGCGAGGCGTGGAGCGCGCGGACGTTTGGGTTCAGATGGGCTCAAAGAGCGGATTTAGGAAAGTGAAACTCCGGGGAGCGGAGCGGCGGGCCGTGGGTAGAACTCGGGATGCGGCCTCGACCGCCCCGCTGCTGCCCAGCATCGCGAAGAGGTGAGCAACTTATGAGGTTGCTCCATCGCGACACGACCTCCACCGATACGGAACCGCGCGCCCGAACATCCACCGTGCGCGCGTTTGCTTCCCGATCCATCACATCGAAAAGACGGTTCCGCACCTTGCTCGTCTAGCTGATGTTACCAGCGATCAGCGGAGGCGCAGCTCCCACTCACCAAACGCCCAGCTCGCACCAGGCCCCCGAATGAGCGGGATGCGGAGAGGATAAGTGGGGCGCTGGGAGCGGGGATAAGATTAGTCGCGTGTGCGGAAGAATCGGAGCCAGAACAGCCATATCAACAGGGCAATCTGCGATGCGACGGCGGCCCACATTTGCCACGGCACAACGGTCTCCCGCGTGGCGACGTCCCATGACACGAGGGCGAGGATCACCGCAGGTAGAGGCCACATTGACGGCAGAACAGCGAGTTCAAACTCCTTGTTGTCTTCCCAATACTGCCGCAGGGCTCTCCACCATCCGGTCATGCCCTAAGCCTCCTGCTTGGCCGCGCAATCAAGAGCGTCGCACCGAGAATGTTGCGCCATCATCAAACGGGACGATTTGCCCGAGCCGGGCGAGGGCCGATATCGTCGACGCGATGCGCCTTTCGACCTTAAGCCCCTGCTTAAAGTGGCGCGCAACGTCCTGGATCGAGAGGGGGGTGGACGCGAACGCGAGAACGCGCATCACGGAGGCCGTCTCCGCCAATTCGTTCTCGGTTGGGAATTCCGGCTTCATCTCCTGCAAGTCGTCGTCGAAATCCAACGCTTCCTGCCGCGCCTTGGCGCGCGCGTCGTCGCGTTCGGCCTTGGCTGCCGCCTTTTCTGTGTCGGTGCCGAAGCGTTCGCGCTGGTAGTCCGGGCGGAGCCAGCGGACCTTGCCGGAGCGTTCTTCCTTGACGCGATCGGCGTTGAGCGCGACGAGGCGGTCGACGATTTCGTCGTCCGAGAGCGTCGCCGGCCAGCCGTAGGCTTCAGATACGAGCGCGTCGAGCTTGTCGTGCAGCTCTTTGAGGATCAGCACAAGGCCCTGTGCGTTGATGCGCTTGTCGGTCTCGTCCAGCGCCTCATTCGTTCGGAGCTTTTTAAGCACGTTGTACATGTGCGTCAGCGTAAGTCCCGGGTGCTCGGCTTGCCGCGCCTTGCGGTGCGCATCGAGGTCTTCGGCAACGGCACGGATTTTTTCTTTAAGAGCGTCCGAGCAGTCGGGGAAGGGAAACGGATCGAAGCAGACGGATTTCGTATAGATCGGCCGATCCTCTAACGTTCCACCAACTTTCAGTGCCCATGAGACGTGCAAACGCGAGGACAGAACGCCGAGCGAAAGTGAATCATTTAGTGCGAAGCAAACCAACCGATTGTCCGGCAAAATCGACCCGTCTAGGAACTGGAACGTGCGGTGTTTCGCCGTCTCGACAGTCGCGATGTAGCGCGGCAGGCCGGCGAGCGCCGGACGCAATTGTTCGCGAGGCTTGCCGAAGGTCCACCATCGATCCAGATATTCGCGCGCATCGCGGGTTGGTGACTTTTCGAACTGAGTTTCGCGCGCGGATTTCACCGTTTGAACGAGATGCTGATAGACTTCGGGGAAGCGCTGGCGCACGTCGTCTGCTGTTAATCCGAACAGATCGATGACCAAAACGCCGCGCGGCGTGGCTGTCAGATCGCGCCCGTTGCGATAGTGGCGAATGTGTCTATCAAGCCCCGGGCGCTTGCCCAACCCCAACGCTTCAGCCTCTGTGGTTGATACGATGAAACCACCGCCATGGAGCGACATGCCTCGAGACGATAGTCCCTCGTTTGCCCGGAGTTCGACGACTGCGTTCAGATCGCTTCCTACCGTGAGATCCGCATTGATGCGGCCGAATTTAATGTTGAGGTCGATGACTGGCTCGTCAGTATCGAGCGCGCTTTCGCGGGTCACCTCCCGAAGAGCGCCCTCGTGTTTTCCCGCCGCTGCAACCGTCATGGCGATGCGCACGGCTGCGGCCTTTTCGGTGGCCTTGGTCCAGGGGTGATCCGGAATGGCCATCAGAAGCGAGATCGGCTTCTTGGCGTCGAGGTGCCTAGCAACCGTGCGGCGGCTAAAGACCTGGGTGATGGAATTGGTCGTCACGAAGCCGAAACGGCGCAGCGGTGTCTTCTTGCGCGTCAATTCGGATGCGGCGCGGTCCCACCAGTACATGACGAAGTCGGCGCTGTCGTTGATGTCGCCGTGCACGGACCAGAGCGTCTCGGCGTAGCTGTCGCCAAGCTCGGCGCGGATGTCCTTGCCGCCGATGAACGGCGGATTGCCGACGATGAATTCGGCGTCGTCCCACGCGGGCTTGCGCGCATTCGGATAAGTCTCGATCTGCTTGCCGTCTTTGGTCTCGACCTTCGGCACCGGATATCCGTCCCAGGTCAGGACGGCGTCCATCACCTTGATGTTCTTGAAGTCGCGCAGAACGGGATCGTTGGGCATACCCTTTTGGGTGCGGAAATACCATTGCAGGTAACCCAGCCAGATCACCAGCTCGGCGATAGCGGCGGCGCGCTCGTTCTTCTCCATGCCGAGGAACTGATGCGGATCGATTTGATTTTCGAGAGCCAGTGCCTCCTGGCCGCCGAGATCTAGGATCGCTTCCAGAACTTCGCCTTCGAGACGCTTCATCTGCTCCAAGGCGACGAACAGGAAGTTTCCGGTGCCACACGCCGGATCGAGCACGCGTGTCGCGCAGATCTTGTCGTGAAAATCGCTAACGACCTTGATCGCGTCTTTGCCGCGCTTTTCTTCTTTCAAGCGCTCGGCCGTGGCCTGCACCTGCGCCCATTCCTGGCGCAGCGGCTCCATGACCGTGACGACGACGAGGCGCTCGACGTAAGCACGCGGCGTATAATGTGCGCCAAGCTTCGCGCGTTCCTTGACGGACAAGGCTTGCTCCAGAAGCGTGCCGAAAATAGCCGGATCGACTTCCTTCCAGTTCGCTTTGGAGGCAGCGAGCAGTTCGCCGATTTCTTCGCGTTCAAGATCGAGGACAGTTGCGCTCTTGAAGAACGAGCCGTTGAAGCGGCGCACCTCCGTTTCGGCAATCGTGGCGTAGCCGCCCTTGTCCATGGCTTGCCAGAGCTGAGCCAACTCGTGCTTGAATTTTGAGGTATTGGTTTGGGCCTGCTCAAGCCAGCGCGTGAAACAGCCCTCGGGGAGCAGTTTCACGTCCTCGGCAAACATCGTGAATAGGCACCGCATGAGGAAGTGAGCGACGTCTTCGGCGTTGTGCTTGCGGCCTTCCAAGCCTTTCGAGACCTCGGCAAGCCGTTTTGCGATATCGCGCGTGACTTTGGCGGAGCGACGAGTGGGATCCAGATCGAGGGGTTGTTCCCAGACCTGGCGGAGACGGGCGCGAATGTCCGGATCGCGCAGATCCTCCATGAAGATGCGGAAGCCCTTGCGATCCGGAAACTGCGTGTAGTTTTTACCCTGGCCGGTGAAGTCTGCGTAAAGCTCGATGCAGTGGCCAACGTCGCAGATCAGGATGAATGGAGGCCAGCCGTCGCTAGCGGGGAGGGCACGCGCGTATTCGGTTGCCTGCTGATAGGCGTTGAGCATCAGTGCATCCCAGGCCCGGTTGGCGGAGCGCTGACCTTGTGGCTTGGCATCTGGGACGAAAAAATCCGCTTGGCCGGTCGTTTTGAGTTTCAGTTCCTTCTTGCCGCCTTTCTGGCGGCTCTGCTTGGCTTCGAGGACAAAAGCGTTTTTCTTGTAGAGGTCGATACGACCTAGGCTTTTTGAGCCGTCCGGAGCCTTGAAGTCGACGGAGCGCTCGAACGCGTAGGTGTTGCGCTGGGCATCATCCACCGACACGTCCGGTCGCGGCACTCCAAGGAGGTCGCAAAGCTCATAGGCAAAGCCTTGAAAATTCGCGCGCTCGGCGCCGCTGGACTTGCTCCAGCGGGCGATAAAATCTTCGACTTGTTTTTCTAGAACCCCCGTCGTCATGGCGCGCACTAGACCAGGATCAACGATAAATTTCAACGCGAAGTTGCGTGCAGATCATTCTCTCCGCCGCTTGTTTCTTGCTGCCCGATGGTGCCGAGCTCCTTTCTTGCGCGCCTCCTAACGGAGGGCGCGGAGGTGATGTGGGTCTGGGAATCGGGCGCGTCCGGCGCTAATCTCGCGGCAGGTCACGCAAGCAAGCATGGAGGCAGCGGTTATGTCGAAAGGCCAGAGAGCACCGAAGGAAAAGCGCAAGCCGAAGAAGGAAAAGCCGAAGGCTGCTCCCGGCGGCAAGTAAGTGCGATTGAAATTTTGGCGGGCGGCGGGAGCGCAGTGTTGCTCTGCCGCCCGTTTTTTATGCCGGGGCCGCGCCTGTCGTCCTCGGCTTTAAGTCAACGAAGTTGGGCCGTGCTTGTCGGGAGATATTTCGCGGCTGGCGGATGGATCCTAGGGACAAGCCCTAGGATGACATTGAAAATTGGAGACTAGAACAACGCCCGTCGGTCACGCCTTTTTCACGAATTCGGACTTGAGGCTCATGGCGCCGATGCCGTCGATTTTGCAATCGATGTCGTGATCGCCGCCGACGAGGCGGATGTTCTTCACCTTCGTACCCATCTTGATGACCTTCGAGGAGCCCTTGAGCTTGAGGTCCTTGATCACGGTGATGGTGTCTCCGTCCTGCAGGACGTTGCCTGCGGAGTCGCGGATCACGACGTCGTCCGGAGCTTCCGCCTCCTGCGAAGCGCCTGCGGTCCATTCGTGCGCGCACTCCGGGCAAATGAGCAGGCCGCCGTCCTCATAGGTGAACGTGGAGCTGCATTTCGGGCAGGGCGGGAGCGTGCTCATGGTGTGGTCCGTGATGTGGGGTTGAGGTCGCGGAGATGGAAAGAGTGCGTCGGTAGACGTTTGCGCTAGGTTCCGGCTCGGCGCTTAGACTGCGTCCTCGCTGGGCCGGAATGACGGAAGCGGGGTCCGGCGAGTTTCACTTCCGTGTCCTGCTCGGCTTTATGCCGTATATCCGACTGTCAGTGCGGATGCGTTGCGTTTTCAGGGGAGGGCGCAAGCCAGCGGTGGGATGGATCCTAGGCACAAGGCCTAGGATGACAGGGGTGGGCGGTGCCTTCTTACTCCGCGGCTTGTTTTTTTGTGCCTGAGCCTTTACTCCGCCTGACGAGCAAGTCCTTCAGGTAACGGCCCGTGTAGCTTTCTTTGACGGCGGCCACGTCCTCCGGCGTCCCGGCGGCCACGATCTTGCCGCCGCCGTCGCCGCCTTCGGGGCCGAGGTCGATGATCCAATCGGCGGTCTTGATGACCTCCAGATTGTGCTCGATCACCACCACCGTATTTCCGGCATCGGCCAACTCGTGCAGCACCTCCAAGAGCTTCGCGACGTCGTGGAAATGTAGCCCCGTGGTCGGCTCGTCCAGAATGTAGAGCGTGCGACCCGTCGCGCGGCGGGAGAGTTCCTTCGACAGCTTGATGCGCTGCGCCTCGCCGCCAGAAAGCGTCGTCGCCTGCTGGCCGATGTGGATGTAGCCGAGGCCGACGCGCGCCAGCGTTTCGAGCTTGTCGCGGATCGGCGGCACTGCCTTGAAGAACGCGGCGCCTTCCTCGACCGTCATGTCGAGCACGTCGGCGATGGACTTTTCACGGAAGGTGACTTCCAGCGTTTCGCGATTGTAGCGCTTGCCCTTGCACTGGTCGCAGGTGACGTAGACGTCGGGCAGGAAGTGCATCTCGATCTTGAGCACGCCGTCGCCCTGACAGGCTTCGCAGCGGCCGCCCTTGACGTTGAACGAGAAGCGGCCCGGACCGTAGCCTCGCGCCTTGCTCTCGGGGAGGCCCGCAAACCAGTCTCGAATGGGTGTGAAGGCGCCGGTGTAGGTCGCCGGGTTCGAGCGCGGGGTGCGCCCGATCGGCGACTGGTCGATGTCGATCACCTTGTCGAGGTTTTCGAGGCCTTCGAGCTTGTCAAAGGGTGCGGGATGCTCGCGGGCGTTGTTGAGCTTGCGGGCGACGGCCTTGAACAGCGTGTCGATCAGCAGCGTGGACTTGCCGCCGCCGGAGACGCCGGTGATGCAGGTCAGCGTGCCGAGCGGAATCTCGGCGGTGAGGTTGTGCAGGTTGTTACCTCGCGCGCCGGTGATTTTGAGCGTGCGCTTCTTGTCGAAGGGGCGGCGCTGTTTCGGCAATGGGATCTGGCGAGCGCCCGAGAGATATTGGCCGGTGAGACTCTTCGGGTCGGCCATGATGTCGTCGGGTGTGCCTTGCGCGATGATCTCGCCACCGTGGATGCCGGCGCCGGGGCCGATGTCCACCACGTGATCGGCGGTGAGGATCGCGTCCTCGTCATGCTCGACGACGATGACGGTGTTGCCGAGGTCGCGCAGGTGGCGAAGCGTGCCGAGCAGGCGGTCGTTGTCGCGCTGGTGGAGGCCGATCGAGGGCTCGTCGAGCACGTAGAGCACGCCGGTCAGGCCGGAGCCGATCTGGGACGCAAGGCGGATGCGCTGGCTCTCGCCGCCGGAGAGCGTACCTGCGGCGCGGGAGAGCGTCAGATATTCGAGGCCGACGTCGTTCAGGAAGACGAGGCGCTCGCGGATTTCCTTGAGGATGCGGGTCGCGATCTCGGTCTGCTGCTTGGTGAAGGTTTTCGGGACGTCGGCGAACCACTGGTTGGCGGTCTTGATCGACATGTCGCCGACCTCGCCGATGTGCAGGCCGCCGACCTTGACGGCGAGAGCCTGCGGCTTCAGGCGATAGCCGCTGCAGGCTTCGCACTTGTGGGCGCCCTGGTAGCGGGAGAGTTCCTCGCGGACCCATTCGGAGTCGGTTTCGCGCCAGCGGCGCTCGATGTTGCCGATGACGCCTTCGAACGGCTTTTCGGTTTTGTAACGGCGGGCGCCGTCCTCGTAGACGAACTCGACCTCTTCCTCGCCGGTGCCGTAGAGGATCGCGAGCTGCACGTGCTTCGGCAGGCGCTCCCACGGCGTCGTCATCGGCACCTTGTAGTGCTTGGCGAGGGCTTCGAGGGTCTGCTCGTAGTAGGGCGAGGTGTTGCCGGTGCGCGACCAGGGATAAATGGCGCCGTCCTTCAGCGACAGCTCGGGATCCGGCACGACCAGCTCGGGCTCGAACTGCAATTCGGTGCCGAGGCCGTCGCACTCGGGGCAGGCGCCGGCGGGGGCGTTGAACGAGAACAGGCGCGGCTCGATCTCCTCGATGGTGAAGCCGGAGACCGGGCAGGCGAAGCGGGCCGAGAATGTGATGCGCTCGTGCGTCTCGTTCTTGCTCTTGTTGGCGCCTTCGGTTTCCGATTTCGGGAGCGGCTTGTCGGCGAACTCGGCGATGGCGATGCCGTCGGCGAGGCCGAGCGCGGTTTCGAAGCTGTCGGCGAGGCGCTTCTTGATATCGGCGCGCGCTTTTTCATCGCCGGCCTTCGGCAAACCGTCTTCCTTGCTTGCCTTCGGCAAGACGATCCGATCCACCACGACGTCGATATCGTGCTTAAACTTCTTGTCGAGCTTCGGCGCGTCCGGGATCTCGTAAAGGGTGCCGTCGATCTTGACGCGCTGGAAGCCCTTCTTCTGAAGCTCGGCCAGCTCCTTCTTGTACTCGCCCTTGCGGCCGCGCGCGATGGGCGCCAACAGGTAGAGCCGCGTCTCCTCGGGCAACGCCATGACCTTGTCGACCA
>OFDN01001255.1_pt1 | contig 17414 bp, 16 predicted proteins | sample 1520971 | NCBI WGS metagenome assembly OFDN01 (sample SAMEA94257418, study PRJEB24077) | hot springs metagenome | biome: Aquatic biome; feature: Geographical feature; material: Water | place: India | collected 2012-06-12 | depth 5 m
AGCCGGTCACGGCGCCTCCGCCGATCGCGCCCGTCGCCGCCGCGGCTCCCGCCGCTCCGGCAGCGATCGGCACGGATGCTCCGCCTCCGCTCGGGGCGACCGCCCTGCCCGCGCCGCCGCCGTCGAGCTCGACGACCGTCATGGCGGGCATCCACCCGGCCCTTCTCGCCGCCCTCGATGAGGTCATCGCGCGCGGCGGCTCCGACCTGCACGTCGCCGGCGACGCTCCGCCCATGGTGCGGGTCGACGGCGAGTTGACCCCGGTCGCGGGCGCCTCCGTCTGGAGCCGGGCCGAGGTCACGACCATCCTCGAGACGATCATGACCGACCACCATCGCGAGGTCTTCGCCCGAGAGTGGGAGCTCGACTTCGCGATCAACCCGCGCGGCGACTTCCGCTTCCGCGTCAACTTCTTCAAAGACCGCGATGCGATGGCCGGGGCCTTCCGGCTCATCCCCACCGAGATCAAGTCGCTCAAGCAGCTCGGCGTGCCGAGCGTCGTCGGCAAGTTCGCGACCCTGCCGCGCGGCCTCGTGCTGGTGACGGGCCCGACCGGTTCGGGCAAGTCGACGACGCTCGCCGCCCTCATCGACCTCGTCAACAAGACGCGCGCCGACCACATCGTGACCATCGAAGACCCGATCGAGTTCGTGCACCGCAACCAGCGCGCGCTCGTCAACCAGCGCGAGGTCGGGGCCGACACGCACTCCTTCGCCGACGCGCTCAAGCGCGTGCTGCGGCAAGACCCGGACGTGATCCTGATCGGTGAGCTCCGCGACCTCGAGACGGTCTCGACGGCCCTGACGGCGGCCGAGACCGGCCACCTCGTGTTCGCGACCCTGCACACGCAGTCGGCCGCGCAGACGATCGACCGCATCATCGACGTCTTCCCGCCTCATCAGCAGGGTCAGGTGCGCTCGCAGCTCGCGCTCACCCTGCAGGGCGTGGTCTGTCAGACGCTGCTGCCGCGCGCGAGCGGCCAGGGGCGCATCATCGCGACGGAGATCATGATGACCACGGGTGCCATCGCCAACCTCATCCGCGAGGGCAAGACCTATCAGATCACCTCGGCGCTCCAGGCTGGGCGCGATCAGGGAATGCACACCATGGACCAGCACCTGGCCGACCTCGTCAACAGCCACATGGTCACGCACGAGGCGGCGCAGGCGAAGATGCAAGACCCGGAGAACTTCAACCGGCTCGTGCACCGCAGCGCGCCCGACAGTCACGTGACGGCCGCTCCATTCGCTGATGGATTCGGGGGTGCCCGGTAATGGCGGCCACTCTCACGTTCGCCTACACGGGGCGCGATTCCAGCGGCAAGGTGGTCAAGGGGCGCGTCGACGCGGCGGGCGAGGCCTCGGTCGTGACGCGCCTGCGCACCATGGGCATCGCCCCGATCACCATCAAGCAGGTGAGCGCGGGCACGGGGCTCAATCGCGACATCTCGCTCGGCGGGGTGTTCGACAAGAAGGTGTCGATCAAGGACCTCGCGGTCATGAGCCGGCAGCTCGCGACGATGATCGGCGCCGGTCTGCCGTTGCTCAAGGCGCTGACGATCCTCGCCGATCAGTCGGAGAACCCGAAGCTCGCCTCCACGCTCGACGAGGTGCGGTCGGGCGTCGAGGAGGGCAGCTCGTTCTCCGACAGCCTGGCCAAGCATCCCCGCATCTTCCCGCCGATCTTCGTCAACCTGGTGCGCGCGGGCGAGGTGGGCGGCTTCCTCGAGACGTCGCTCGACTCCGTCGCGAAGAACTACGAGAAGGAGGTCGAGCTCAAGGCGACGATCAAGTCGGCGCTCACCTATCCGGTCGTGGTGCTCATCATGGCGCTGCTGGCCGTCGTGGGCATGATCCTGTTCATCGTGCCGGTGTTCGAAGACCTCTTCAACGATCTCGGGGGCGAGCTTCCGCTGCCGACCCGCATCCTGGTGGCGATCTCGCAGAACATGGTCTGGCTCGGGCCGCTGATCATCGTGCTGGCGATCGTCGGCACCATCTGGTGGCGGGCCAACCGGCACACCCCGAAGTTCCGCTCGGTGTGGGAGCCGGCGCTGCTGAAGATGCCCGTCTTCGGCGAGCTGTTCAAGAAGATCGCGATCGCCCGCTTCACCCGCAACTTCGGCACGATGGTCGGGGCGGGCGTGCCGATTCTGCAGGCGCTGTCGATCGTCGGATCGACATCGGGCAACTGGCAGATCGAGCAGGCCGTGCAGTCGGTGCAAGACTCCGTGCGGCAAGGCCGATCGATCGCGGCGCCGCTCGCGACCGAGCCGATCTTTCCAGCCATGGTCACGCAGATGATCGCGGTCGGAGAGGACTCGGGCGCCCTCGAGACCATGCTCGAGAAGATCAGCGACTTCTACGACAGCGAGGTGCAGAGCACCACCGAGGCCCTCACGTCGCTCATCGAGCCGCTCATGATCGCCTTCCTCGGCGTCATTCTCGGCGGCATGATCGTGGCGCTCTATCTGCCCATTTTCGACATCTTCAACCAGATCTAGCCGACACGCCGTTCTGCCCCCCGCAATGGGGATGCCTGGAGGGGTGGCCGAGCGGCACAATCATCACTGGGGGGCCGGTTTCATGTTCCGTGGGGGGCCCACCTGTCAACCTTCATTTGATGGGAAAGGAAACGGACACATGTCCATTCGCACCGCTCTGGAGAACCGCCTGGCGCGCATCGAGAACAACGAGAAGGGCTTCACCCTGATCGAGCTGCTCGTCGTCGTCATCATCATCGGCATCCTCGCCGCCATCGCCGTCCCGGTCTTCCTGGGCCAGCAGGCGCAGGCGCAGGACTCGGCCGCGATCTCGAACCTCGCCACCGCCAAGGTCGCCGTGGTCAGCTCGTTCGTCGAGAACCCTGCCGGCCCGGAGGTTGGAGACGAGGCCGACCTTGCCGACCTGGGCTTCCCGGTTGGGCTTGTCACGATCGTGACCGGTGGGCAGAACTTCTGCCTCCAGGCCACGAGCGGCAGCACGACCGTTTTCAGCGTGACCGCTGGCAACGACGGCCCGGCTGCCGGCGCCTGCCCGTAATCGGGAGCGTCGCACTCAGCACGGACGATGGGGCCGCCCCCGTGGCGGCCCCATCTGCCCTTTCCCGGCGAAACCCGCCACACTGAGAGTCACAATCGAAAACGCACCGTCCAACGCGACATGATCGGGGGGATCAGATGACGCAGCCACGCGCAGTCCTGCGCTCCTCCGTCGCGCCCGCCGATGCATCGAGCCGCCGTGACGCCGGCATCGGTCTCATCGAGATCATCATCTCGATGTTCCTCATCTCGCTGCTCGCCATCGCCTTCATCCCCGTGCTCGTCTCGGCTCTCCGCGCCTCCGAGCTCAACTCGACCTCGGCCACCGCCACGCGACTGGTGGCCCAGGCGATCGACGACGCCCGCACCCGCGGTGCGGCTGACTGCGCCGCCGCCCAGCTGCTCAATGCGACCCGCGATACGGTCGACGCGCAGGGCGTCACTCTTCGCGTCGAGACGTCGGTGCCCGCCGTCGCGTCCTGCACCAACCTCTCGACGCTGCGCGTGACCGTGGTCGCGTACGACCTCGCCGACGCGAGCCGCACCCCGATCGCTGATGCGCGCACCCTCATCTACCTGGATGGCACGCCGTGAGCGCCGTGCGCCGCGATGACCGCGGCTTCACCCTCGTCGAGATGCTGATCTCGATGGGCCTCTTCGCCATCATCATCACCATCGTCGGCAGCATGATCATCAGCTCGCTCACGGCCGATCGCACGGTGCGCGAAGTCACGAGCTCGACGACCGACGGGCAGCTTGTCGCCACTCTCGTCTCCGACACCGTCCGCAACTCCACGGCCGTTCAGGTGACTCCCGTCACCGGGCAGCAGTCAATGACGCTCCGGATGCGTACCACCGCCGGCGGAGCAGCCCGCTGCCAGGCGTTCTTCTTTGACGCCACGGTCGGGTCGATGTACCAGCGATCGAGCACCACCACCATCGCGCTGCCCACCCCCGGGGCCGTCGGCTCCGAATGGACTCTCGTGAGCACGGGAATCGTCCCCATCACCGGCAGCGGCGGAACACCGACGCCGGTGTTCGCCGCGCAGGGAACGCGGGGCGTGGCGCTGAGCTTCACGGTCGACGGCCAGTCCGGCCCCGCATCCCTCATCGTGACGGCCGCCACCGGCCGTGGTCCTCAATCGAATGCGAGCCCGCAATGCTTCTGAATCGTCTTCTGCGCCAGGGCCTGAACCGCCTCGACCGCCTCGGGCGGCAGGACGGCGAGCGCGGCAACGCCATGATCGCCGTCATCGGGCTGCTCGGAGTCACGTCGATCATCACCATGACCGTCACCGGCGCGACCGTGCAGGCGCTCAGCTACACCTCCCTGACGCGGGCGGGTGTGCAGTCCAACGCCGCCGCCGAGGCCGGCGTCGACGCGATGCTCGCGGCCCTGTTCGCCGATGAGTGCCCGTCCGATGGTGTTCTCTCCGCAACCCAGGGCTCGATCGATCCCGGCCTCAGCGGCACCGCGGCCACCGCGCCCTTCTTCGAGTCGACGATCGCCTACCGCATCAGCTCCACGGCCTCCTGGACCAGCGGCTGTCCCATCAACGCGGCAACCCAGATCCGCATCCAGTCGACCGGTTTCGCCACCGATCAGGGCGTCAGTGACTCCGCTTCGGCGGGCGACGCCTCGGCTGTCCAGGCCGTGTACACCTGGGTGCCGGGTGCCAACACCGCGGCTGTCACCGGCGCGGCCGTGTTCAGCTACGGCGTTCCGGGACTCTCGAACAGCCTCGAGCTGCTCTCGTTCAACGGCAACCAGGCGAACGTCATCGTGGCCGAGGGCAACATCCTCTGCAGCAACAGCGTGTTCGTCGAGGGTGACATCGTCGCGGCGAACGGCAACATCCAGCTCGACAACACCTGTCGTGCGGGGGGAGACGTGTGGGCGTCCGGCACCGTCGGCCTTCAAGGCAACAAGACGATCGGGGGCGATGTCATCGCCGCCGGAGCCGGAACGAACCGCATCGACCCCTCGGTGCGCATCAACGGGGGCGTCTACGTGCGCGGCGTCATCGACACCTGGGGTCAGCGATGCACGTCGGGCGCGACCGGTTGGGATGACGCGGGTGATGCGTGCGCCCTGCGACGCTCGTCGGGCGCGAATCCGGTTCTGTGGAACCAGTCGAACGTCGTCGCCCCGACCCGCCCGCCGTGGGTCGACGTCAACTTCGTCGCGTCCGACTGGCAGGCGCGAGGATGGACGGTCCGCACCTGGACGGGACCCTGCACGATCGACAACCAGACGCGCACCAACGCGCAGGTGACGGCCCTGAGCACGTACACGACGCCGCAGGTCATCGATATGCGTGGATGCTCGAGCGTCGTCTTCTCGTCGAGCGCCAACCTGAGCATCTCGATGCGCACCGACCTCACGTTCATCACGCCCCGAAACGTGAACCTCGAGAACTTCACGGTGGCCTCGGTCGGCAACGTTGACCGGGCACTCCGCTTCATCTCGCCCGACACGGTCGCCGACGGGCAGCCCACGACCACCGGGTGCGGTCGTTTCGACATCAACAACCGCAACGACATGGTGGCCCCGGTGGCGATCATCGTCTACACCCCGTGCACCGTTCAGAACAGCAACCAGCTCACCTGGCGGGGGCAGTACTACGCGGGGCGTGTGACGTTCTCGAACAACAGCGAGCTCACCTACGTGCCGATCGGCATTCCCGGCTTCGATCTGGGCAACGGCGGCGGCGGGGGCTCGAGCGGGGGTGCGACGGGCGGCACTCCGCTGCCGGGAACGCCGGGCGACCTGGTCGAGTACACCGACATCGACGTGCCGGCGTGACGACCGGTCGACCATGACCGTCGTCGTTCCGATCCTCGTCGGGGTGCTCGGGGCCTCCATCGGCTCGTTCCTCAACGTGGTCATCCACCGCGTGCCGCGAGGCCTCTCGGTGGTGTCTCCGCCGAGCGCCTGCCCCGCCTGCGGAGCGCGCATCCGGGCCACGGACAACATCCCGGTGCTGTCGTGGCTGCTGCTGCGCGGCCGGTGCCGGGCGTGCCGGGAGCCGTTCTCGGTGCGGTACGCCGTCATCGAGCTCGTCACCGCGCTCGTCTTCGCCGGCCTCGCGGCGCTCGCGGCGCCCGGCATCCTCACCGCGCCCACCGCCGCGCTGGCCGCGGCCGCGGTGCTCGAGCTGATCGCCCTGCTCTGGTTCGCCGGCATCGGCATCGCGCTCGCGGCGATCGACCTCGACACCCACCGGCTGCCCGACGCCATCGTGCTGCCGTCGTACGGGGTGCTCGCCGCGCTGCTTGGCAGCGCGGCTCTGCTGGCCGGGGAGGGCGAGGCAGCGGCCCGCGCCGCGGCGGGTGCGGGCATCCTGTTCGCCCTGTACCTGCTGCTGGCGCTCATCTCGCCGCGCGGGATGGGCATGGGCGATGTGAAGCTCTCCGGCGTCATCGGGCTCGTGCTCGGCTGGGTCGGCTGGTCGGCGCTCGCCGTCGGCGCCCTGGCCGCGTTCCTGCTCGGGGGGCTCGTCGGTCTCGCGCTCATCGTGCTCGGTCGGGCGCGTCGCAGCACGGGAATTCCCTTCGGGCCGTGGATGCTGGGGGGAGCCTGGGTGGGGATCCTGCTGGGCGATCCGATCGCGCGGGCGTACCTCGCGCTGTTCGGACTGGACTGAGAGGGCATCGATGGCAGGCGGAGTGGTCGGGGTCGACATCGGCAGCAGCATGCTGCGCGCTGTCGAGATCGACGATGCGGCGAAGGCGCGGCCGACGATCGTGCGCGCGCACGAGGTGGCGCTGCCCGAGGGCTCGGTGAAGCGCGGCGAGGTGCTCGAGGTGCACACCGTGGCCTCGGCCTTCAAGCGGCTGTGGGCGTCCGGCGGGTTCCGCTCGAAGGACATCGCCCTCGGCATCGGCGGGCAGAGCGTCATCGTGCGCGACCTCGCGGTGCCGCGCATGCCGCTCGCGCAGATCAAGGAGTCCCTGCCGTTCCAGGTGCAAGACCTGCTGCCGGTGCCGGTCAACGATGCCGTGCTCGACTACTACCCGATCGGCGAGGGCCAGGGCGAGTCGGGCCCCGTCGTCAACGGGCTGCTGATCGCGGCCTTCAAGCAGGCCGTGACGACGAACGTGACGGCAGCGACCCTGGCCGGTCTCAACCCGATCAGCATGGATCTGCTGCCCTTCGCGATGACGCGCGTGCACACCCTGTCGAGCCCGACGAGCGGCTACGCGGTGCACATGAACATCGGCGCCAACGCCACCTCGATCGTCATCGTGCAGGCCGGGGTTCCGCTGTTCGTGCGCATCGTGCCCGCGGGGGGCGACGACGCCACCCGCGCACTCATGACGCGCCTCAACATCCCCCGTGAGCGTGCCGAGCTTCTGAAGCGCGAGCTGGGGCTGACCTCCGTCGGCACCACCGACGACGAGCGTCTGGCCGCCGAGGTCATCCACGAGGCCACGAGCGAGCTGCTGACCGCGGTGCGCAACACCCTGGCCTACTTCGCGGGGGTGCGGGCGGGCGTCGTGTTCGACCACCTCTCGGTCGCGGGGGGCGCCACGCGTATGCGCGGCTTCGCGAGCGCTCTCGCCGAGTCGACGCGCATCTCGGTCGTTCCGGTGAACCCGCTCGCGGGAGCCGTGGCGTCGCGCCCGCTGCGCTCGAAGACGAGCGACGAGGAGATGCAGACCTGGATCACGGCCATCGGCCTCGCGGTGGGGAGCGGCGCATGAGCAAGCGCGACAAGGCCGATGCCCGCGCCCTCGTCTACGGGGGCGTGCCGCGCGCGCGCCTCATGCCGCCCGAGGTCGCGATGCGGCGCAAGGAGTCGGCTCGCCGCCGCTCGCTCATCGCCCTCACCGCCCTCGTCGCGGCGGTGACCGTGGCGGGCGTCGTCGCGTCCTTCCTGAACGCCGCCGCCGCCGAGCAGCGCCTCGCGGCGGAGCGCCTCCTCACCGAGCAGCTGCTGGCGCAGCAGCTCGAGTTCACCGAGGTCACGCAGGTGCGGTCCGACCTGCAGATCATCGCCGACCTCCGCACCCAGCTGGGCACGGTCGATGTGCTCTGGCTGGATGCACTCGCCCCCTACTTCCGCCCGCTCGGCAGCGGCGCTCTCGTCGATGGGCTCACTGTCATCAGCGATGCGCCGGCACAGCCCGCGCTCGGCATCAGCGGTCCGCTGCGTCAGGCGCGCGTGGCGACCATCAGCATGACCATCGTCACTCCCGAGGAGCCGACCCCCTGGCTGTGGTTCCGGGCGTGGGAGCAGCTGCCGACGTTCGCCGACGCCAGCATCGACCGCATCACGCTCATCGACGCTGGCTATGAGACGGTCGTCATGATCAACCTCAACGCCGAGGCCCTCTCCGGCCGCTTCTCGCCCGATGCGGCGACCGACGGGGAGTCGGAGGAGTCGACCGGCGGCACCGATGCCGGCACCGGGACGGGCACCGGGACCGAGACCGGCACCGAGACCGAGGAGGGCGACCAGTGAACTCCGCATCGACCCGCGTCTGGACGTTCGCGGCCGCCCTCATCATGATCCTCGTCGTGGCGCTCGGCTGGTTCCTCGGCATCTCGCCGAAGCTCGCCGAAGCGGCGCGGCTCGACGCCGAGCGCCTGGCGGTGCAGGGCCAGAACGAGCTCGCCCGCGCCACGATCGCCGCGCTCGAGGCCGACTTCGAGCGCATCGACGAGCTGAAGGAGGAGCTCGCGGTGCTCCGCGCAGCGTTCCCGACGCAGGCCTCCTACGACGACGCCGTCGAGGCGTTCGTCACGAGCCTGCTCGCCGAGGGCCTCGTGCTGCAGAACCTGGCGATCAACGAGCCGTCACCGTCCACCGCGGAGGTTCTCGACCCGGCCGCGCCGGCCCCCGAGCCGGAGATCGACGGCAGCGGGGTGCTGCCGACCGGCAGCCTGCTGCTGGTCAGCGTCTCGGTGACGGTGCAGGGCGCGCTCTCGTCCACGCTCGCGTTCGTGGACGCGCTGCAGACCTCCGAGCGCTTCGCCGTGCTCCCGACCTTCGTCTACAGCGCTGACGGCGCGAACGGCCTGGGCGAGACCACGATCACCCTCAACATCTACGTCATCTCGGGTGAGGACCTCGTCGACGTCGAGCCGGTCGAGCCCGCGCCCACCGAGCCGGAGCCGTCGGCCACGCCCACGCCAGGCGCGACCGACCCGGCGGCGACCCCGACGCCGGGTGCGCCGACTCCGAGCCCGACGCCGAGCCCGTAGCGGGGGTCGGGATGCTCGGGGACGGGCATCCCGACACCCCCTGTTGGTAGGGTGACGCCGTCGATCCACGGCGAAAGGATGCGTCATGACCAGCACCGACCCGAAGCCCGACGAGAACCCCTCGAGCGACCCGGTCGCGGAGGCCGCCACCGCGAGTCCCGCGGGTGACGCGACCGCATCGGCGACCGATCCGGACGCGGGGAGCGCCGCGACCGGCGATGCGCCCGACGCCTCCGCCGCTCCCGCCGAGCCGTCAGCGCCCGCCGAGCCGTCAGCGCCCGCCGAACCCACTGTCGTCTACGTCGAGGCTCCGAAGCCGCCGCGCGCTCGCGGGGCTCGCGGGGTCGGCGTGCTCGTCGCGCTGCTCGCCACGGCGATCTTCGCGGTCGTGTATGCCGCGTCGGCATCGCTTCTCGGCCGCCTCGTCCCGTCTCTCGGCATCGATGGTGGCCTCGCCGACCTCGCGAGTCGGCAGTCCTGGATCCCGGTCGTCGTCTTCGCGCTCGCGCACATCCTTCTCGTGGTCGTGCTCAACCGCGCCGGATGGTGGGGGCACGTGCTCGGCGGGTTCCTCGTGGCGCTCGTCGTCTGGATCGGATTCCTCGGTGCGGCCCTGATCAGTGCCGGACTCGTCGGCGCACCCGCCTCCGAGGTGGGTGCCGAGCTCGTTCGCCAGCTCGGCAACCCGGTCGGCTTCGCCGCCGCCGTCGCGGCGCGCGAGGTGCCGATCTGGGTCGGCTGGATCGTCGCGCGGCGCGGCCGCACCGCGCGGGCGCGCAACGAGGCCGCTCGGGCCGCGTACCAGCAGGAGCTCGCCGAGCACCGTGCAACCGTCGGCGGCCGCGCAGCCGTTTGACCCGACCCCGCCCGCGGTCTATCCTTGGCGGTGTGTGTGCTTCGGCGCGCGGCTGTGTCATGCCGTCGTGCGCGGATGCCCGCATGAAGGGTCACTGACCCCGTGGTCGCTCCGGCGCCTGCGAGGTGACACCCCCACGGCATATCCGTCGGTGGCGAGCCTGCTCGCCGCAGCCCGTCGGATTTCGCGTGAGCCCCGTCCGGCGCAGCTGGTCGGGGGACATCCAACCGCAACCGCTGTCACCGTGCAGCATTCACAAGGAGCACTGTGCCCACTATTCAGCAGCTGGTCCGCAAGGGCCGCACGCCGAAGGTCTCCAAGACCAAGGCCCCGGCCCTGAAGGCCAACCCCCAGCAGCGCGGCGTCTGCACGCGCGTCTACACCACGACCCCGAAGAAGCCGAACTCGGCTCTGCGCAAGGTCGCTCGTGTGAAGCTCAGCAACGGCACCGAGGTCACCGCCTACATCCCGGGCGAGGGCCACAACCTGCAGGAGCACTCGATGGTGCTCGTGCGCGGCGGTCGTGTGAAAGACCTGCCCGGTGTGCGCTACAAGATCGTGCGCGGCGCGCTCGACACCCAGGCCGTGAAGAACCGCAAGCAGGCGCGCAGCCGCTACGGCGCGAAGATGGAGAAGAAGTAATGCCTCGCAAGGGTCCCGCTCCGAAGCGCCCCGTCGTCGCCGACCCCGTTTACGGGGCGCCGATCGTCAGCCAGCTCGTCAACAAGATCCTCCTCGACGGCAAGAAGGGCCTCGCCGAGCGCATCGTCTACGGTGCGCTCGAGGGTGTCGCCGCGAAGAGCGGTCAAGACGCTGTCGCCGTGCTGAAGAAGGCCCTCGACAACGTGCGCCCCACCCTCGAGGTGCGGTCGCGTCGTGTCGGTGGCTCGACCTACCAGGTTCCCGTCGAGGTCAAGCCGCACCGCGCGAACACGCTCGCGCTGCGCTGGCTGACCTCGTACGCGAAGGCTCGTCGCGAGAAGACGATGACCGAGCGCCTGATGAACGAGATCCTCGACGCCTCGAACGGCCTCGGCGCCGCGGTGAAGCGCCGTGAGGACACCCACAAGATGGCCGAGTCGAACAAGGCCTTCGCGCACTACCGCTGGTAACCACCAGCGTCGCGAGCAGGGGCTGAGCGCCTCGGCACTCGCCCCTGCTCGCACCCGCACTCTTTATCGAACCGGAGGAACCCCCCGTGGCACAGGACGTGCTCACCGACCTGCACAAGGTCCGCAACATCGGCATCATGGCGCACATCGACGCCGGCAAGACCACCACGACCGAGCGCATCCTGTTCTACACGGGCATCACGCACAAGATCGGTGAGGTGCACGACGGCGCCGCCACGATGGACTGGATGGCGCAGGAGCAGGAGCGCGGCATCACGATCACGTCGGCCGCGACGACCTGCTTCTGGAACAAGCACCAGATCAACATCATCGACACCCCCGGCCACGTCGACTTCACGGTCGAGGTCGAGCGCTCGCTGCGCGTGCTCGACGGCGCCGTCGCCGTGTTCGACGGCAAGGAGGGCGTCGAGCCCCAGTCGGAGACGGTGTGGCGCCAGGCCGACAAGTACGACGTTCCCCGCATCTGCTTCGTCAACAAGATGGACAAGCTGGGCGCCGACTTCTACTTCACGGTCGACACCATCATCAAGCGCCTCGGCGCTCGCCCGCTCGTCATCCAGCTGCCGATCGGTTTCGAGTCGACCTTCACCGGAGTCGTCGACCTCGTCGAGATGCGCGCCCTGGTGTGGCCGGGCGACTCGAAGGGTGACGTCACCATGGGTGCCGCCTATGAGATCCAGGAGATCCCGGCGGACATGAAGGAGAAGGCCGAGGAGTACCGCCAGGCCCTGCTCGAGACCGTCGCCGAGAGCGACGACGTGCTGCTCGAGAAGTTCTTCGGCGGCGAGGAGCTCACCACGGCCGAGATCAAGGGCGCGATCCGCAAGATGACGATCGCCTCCGAGATCTACCCCGTGCTCTGCGGCTCGGCGTTCAAGAACCGCGGCGTGCAGCCCATGCTCGACGCGGTCGTCGACTACCTCCCCAGCCCGCTCGATGTTCCCGACACCGTCGCGCACGACCCGCGCGACGAGGAGAAGGAGATCGTGCGCAAGGCCGACGCGAAGGAGCCGTTCTCGGCTCTCGCCTTCAAGGTCGCCGTGCACCCGTTCTTCGGCCGCCTGACCTACGTGCGCGTCTACTCGGGCGCGATCGAGTCGGGTGCCCAGGTCGTGAACTCGACGAAGGGCAAGAAGGAGCGCATCGGGAAGATCTTCCAGATGCACGCCAACAAGGAGAACCCGGTCGAGTCGGTCACCGCCGGCCACATCTACGCGGTCATCGGCCTCAAGGACACCACCACGGGCGACACGCTCGCCGACCCGAACGCGCCCGTCGTGCTCGAGTCGATGACCTTCCCCGAGCCGGTCATCGAGGTCGCTATCGAGCCCAAGACCAAGGCTGACCAGGAGAAGCTCGGCACGGCCATCCAGAAGCTGGCCGAGGAGGACCCGACGTTCCGCACCGAGCAGAACATCGAGACCGGCCAGACGGTCATCAAGGGCATGGGCGAGCTGCACCTCGACATCCTGGTCGACCGCATGAAGCGAGAGTTCAACGTCGAGGCGAACGTCGGCAAGCCCCAGGTGGCCTACCGCGAGACGATCAAGAAGACCATCGAGAAGTACGACTACACCCACAAGAAGCAGACGGGTGGGTCGGGCCAGTTCGCGAAGGTCCAGATCTCGATCGAGCCGCTCGAGGTCACGCCCGAGACGAGCTACGAGTTCGTCAACGCCGTCACGGGTGGTCGCGTCCCGCGCGAGTACATCCCCTCGGTCGACGCGGGAATCCAGGACGCCATGCAGGTCGGCGTGCTCGCGGGCTTCCCGACGGTGGGCGTCAAGGCGACGCTCGTCGATGGGGCGGCTCACGACGTCGACTCGTCGGAGATGGCGTTCAAGATCGCCGGCTCGATGGCCTTCAAGGAGGCTGCGCGCAAGGCGAACCCCGTGCTCCTCGAGCCGCTCATGGCGGTCGAGGTGCGCACCCCCGAGGAGTACATGGGCGACGTCATCGGCGACCTGAACTCCCGCCGCGGTCAGATCCAGTCGATGGACGACGCGACGGGCGTGAAGGTCGTCCGCGCCCTCGTGCCGCTGTCGGAGATGTTCGGGTACGTCGGTGACCTGCGGTCGAAGACCTCGGGCCGTGCCGTCTACTCGATGACGTTCGACAGCTACGCGGAGGTCCCGAAGGCGGTCGCCGACGAGATCGTCCAGAAGAACAAGGGCGAGTAATCACCCGACCTGCGAGGGCCCCCAGAGCCTGAGTACGATACATCCATACCAAACCGCGCGGCGTCTGAACCCCGGATGCTGAGCACCAAGTCCTGAGGAGGACCCACAGTGGCTAAGGCCAAGTTCGAGCGGAGCAAGCCGCACGTCAACATCGGAACCATCGGTCACGTCGACCACGGCAAGACCACGCTCACCGCCGCCATCTCGAAGGTGCTTGCTGACAAGTACCCGTCGGCGACCAACGTGCAGCGCGACTTCGCCTCGATCGACTCGGCTCCGGAGGAGCGTCAGCGCGGCATCACGATCAACATCTCGCACGTCGAGTACGAGACCCCGAAGCGTCACTACGCGCACGTCGACGCCCCGGGCCACGCCGACTACATCAAGAACATGATCACCGGTGCGGCCCAGATGGACGGCGCGATCCTCGTGGTCGCGGCGACCGACGGCCCGATGGCCCAGACCCGCGAGCACGTGCTCCTCGCCAAGCAGGTCGGCGTTCCCTACCTGCTCGTCGCCCTCAACAAGAGCGACATGGTCGACGACGAGGAGATCCTCGAGCTCGTCGAGATCGAGGTGCGCGAGCTGCTGTCGAGCCAGGGCTTCGACGGCGACAACGCTCCCGTCGTGCGCGTCTCGGGCCTCAAGGCTCTCGAGGGCGACGAGAAGTGGACCCAGTCGATCCTCGACCTGATGGACGCCGTCGACGAGTCGGTTCCGGACCCGATCCGCGACAAGGACAAGCCGTTCCTCATGCCGATCGAGGACGTCTTCACGATCACCGGCCGTGGCACGGTCGTGACGGGTCGCGCCGAGCGCGGCACCCTCGCGATCAACTCCGAGGTCGAGATCGTCGGCATCCGTCCGACGCAGAAGACCACCGTCACGGGCATCGAGATGTTCCACAAGCAGCTCGACGAGGCCTGGGCCGGCGAGAACTGCGGTCTCCTGCTCCGCGGCACCAAGCGCGAGGACGTTGAGCGCGGCCAGGTCGTCGTGAAGCCGGGTTCGGTGACCCCGCACACCAACTTCGAGGGCACCGCGTACATCCTCTCGAAGGACGAGGGTGGCCGTCACAACCCCTTCTACACGAACTACCGCCCGCAGTTCTACTTCCGCACCACCGACGTCACCGGCGTCATCTCGCTGCCCGAGGGCACCGAGATGGTCATGCCCGGCGACACCACCGACATGACGGTCGAGCTGATCCAGCCCATCGCCATGGAGGAGGGCCTCGGCTTCGCTATCCGTGAGGGTGGCCGCACCGTCGGCGCCGGCACGGTCACGAAGATCCTGAAGTAGTCTTCGGCATCACGGCAGCGGGGTCGCACCTTCGGGTGCGGCCCCGCTTCGTCGTTCCCGAGAACCTCGGCCGATCTCTTCCCGATGGGAGCCGCGATGGACAGAATGGGCGCGGCGGGAGAGTCCCGACCGAGGGAGGGTGACAACATGGGCATCGACGATTTCGTGGAGAAGGCCAAGGAGGTCGCGGGCGACGCGGCCGAGAAGGCGAAGGAGTTCGCCGGTGACGTGGCCGAGAACGCCAAGGAGTTCGGCGGCGAGGTGAAGGAGTTCGCGGGCGACGTGGCCGAGAAGGCCAAGGACGTCGCGGGCGACATCAAAGACCGCTTCGACGGCGACGACGAGGCTCCGGCTCCTGCCGCGGATGCGGCGCCGAGCGAGACGCCGCCCGCCTCCTGACGATCTCCGCGCGCGGGGGCCCGCGGCCCGTCAGGCGCGGCCCTGCAGACGCGCACTGAGCGCGGCCGCGGCCTCACGCGCGGCGGCGGCGAGAGCATCCACATCGGCGGGGGAGACGGCCGCGGCGCGGTAGGTCACCCCGAGCGCGGCGGCCGGGTAGCCGGTGCGGTCGATGCCGGTCGCGGCGACCGAGGCGTAGCCCGCGGTGATCTCGCCGTCCTCCGAGGCCAGGCCCTCCGCGCGGGCGCGGGCGAGGATCGCGTCGAGCTCGGGCAGCGTGCGGGGCCCCACCCCGCGCCGCGTGATGAGCGACTCGCGATGCGGGAAGAGCGCGCGCACCTGGCCGGCCGGGAGCACGGCGAGCATCGCCCGCCCCGTGGCGGTGAGGTGCGCGGGCAGGCGCACGCCCACCCGCACGACGGTCGTGGGCGCACGCGGCGCCGCGACCTGCCCGACGTACGAGACGTCGCTGCCGGCGAGCACGGCGAGCTGGGCGACAACGGGCACGGGTGCGCCGCGCACGAGCCGCTCGAGCAGCGGGGTGCCGAGCCGCGCGAGCCGCGAGGCGCGCAGCACCGAGCCGCCGATCTCGGCCACGAGAGCTCCGAGCCCGTAGGCGCGCGCCTCCGGGTAGTGCACGACGAAGCCCTCCTCCTGCAGCACGCGCAGCAGCTGGTAGACGCTCGACCGCGGCAGCTCCAGGTCGCGCGCGAGGGTCGAGGCTGCGACGGGGTCGCTGTGGTGGGCGAGGTGCGCGACGATGCGGAGCGCGGCGCGGGCGGCGGGCACGTCGGGCACGAGCATCCACCCCCGGATTCGTCTGTCTGATATCTCAGACACAATATCGCGCGACCCGGATGCGCCGCCGCCCCCGCACGCGTTCACTGGGCTCATGCGCATCACCGTCGGAGCCCGCCCCCTCACGATCGACGAGGTTGTCGCCGTCGCGCGGCACGACGCCGAGGTCGTGCTCGACCCGTCGGCGCTCGCCGCGATGGCCGAGACCCGCGCGGTGATCGAGGCCCTCGCCGACGACGTCGAGCCCCACTACGGCGTCTCGACCGGGTTCGGGGCGCTCGCGACCACGCACATCCCGCCCGCGAAGCGCGCCGAGCTGCAGCGCTCGCTCGTGCGCTCGCACGCCGCCAGCAGCGGTCCCGAGGTCGAGCGCGAGGTCGTGCGCGGCACCATGCTGCTGCGCCTGCAGACCCTGAGCACCGCCCGTACCGGCGCGCGCCCGATCGTCGCCGAGACGTACGCCGCGCTGCTCAACGCGCGCCTCACGCCGATCGTCGGCGAGTACGGCAGCCTTGGCTGCTCGGGCGACCTCGCCCCGCTCGCGCACTGCGCGCTCGCCGTCATGGGGGAGGGGTTCGTGCGCGACGCCGCCGGAACCGAGCTGCCCGCCGCGCAGGCCCTCGCGGCCGCCGGCATCGAGCCCGTCGAGCTGCGCGAGAAGGAGGGCCTCGCCCTCATCAACGGCACCGACGGCATGCTCGGGATGCTCGCCCTCGCCCTGACCGACCTCGAGCGCCTCGTGGCCACTGCCGACGTCGCCGCCGCGATGAGCGTCGAGGCCCTGCTCGGCTCCGACCGCCCGTTCGCCCCGGAGCTGCAGCAGCTGCGCCCGCACCCGGGCATCGCGACCAGCGCGCAGAACATGCGCCGCGTGCTCGCCGGCTCGCCGATCGTCGCGAGCCACCGCACCGTCACCGACGGGCATGAGGACTGCGACCGGGTGCAAGACGCGTACTCGCTGCGCTGCGCGCCGCAGGTGCACGGCGCCGTGCGCGACACGATGGCGCACGCCGCCGCGGTCGCCGGCCGCGAGCTCGCGAGCGCGGTCGACAACCCGGTCGTGACGCTCGACGGTCGCGTCGTGTCGAACGGCTCGTTCCACGGCGCGCCCCTCGGCTACGTGCTCGACTTCCTCGCCATCGCCGTCGCCGACCTCGCGAGCATGAGCGAGCGCCGCACTGACCGCTTTCTCGACAAGGCGCGCAACCAGGGCCTCACCGCGTTCCTCGCCCACGACCCCGGCGTCGACTCGGGCCACATGATCGCGCAGTACACGCAGGCCGGCATCGTCAGCGAACTCAAGCGCCTGGCCGTGCCGGCGAGCGTCGACTCGATCCCGTCGAGCGCGATGCAGGAGGACCACGTGGCGATGGGCTGGTCGGCGGCGCGCAAGCTGCGGCGCGCGATCGACGGGCTCACGCGCGTCGTCGCGATCGAGCTGCTCACGGCCGCGCGGGCCCTCGACCTGCGCAGCGCGGCCGTCGGCGCGCCGCCG
>OFDN01001256.1_pt1 | contig 17402 bp, 15 predicted proteins | sample 1520971 | NCBI WGS metagenome assembly OFDN01 (sample SAMEA94257418, study PRJEB24077) | hot springs metagenome | biome: Aquatic biome; feature: Geographical feature; material: Water | place: India | collected 2012-06-12 | depth 5 m
CGCCGGCCGAGGCGGCGGCGGGGGCGGACGTGGCCTTCGTGGCGCGCGGCCGGCAGCTGGCGGCGATGGTGAACGAAGGGCTGCGCATCGAGAGCGCCTGCGGCGACCTGCACCTCAAGCCCGTCCAGGCCAGCGACGACGCCCGCGACATCGGCCCGGTCGATGTCGTCCTGTTCACCGTCAAGCTGTGGAGCACCGAGGACGCGGCGCTGGCGTGCCGGCCGCTGGTCGGGCCGAACACCGTGGTGATCGGGCTGCAGAACGGCGTGACCGGCCTCGACACGCTGGCCGCGGTGCTGGGAAAGGAGGTTGTGGTCGGCGGCTCGGCCCACATCGCCGCCACCATCGCCGCCCCCGGCGTGATCCGCCACACCGGCACCATGGCCCGCATCACCTACGGCGAGCTGGACGGCCGCGCCCCCGACCGGCTGCTGCCCTTCCACGAGCTGGCACAGCGGGCGGAGTTCGACGCGGTGCTGGCCGACGACGTGCGCCGCGTGATCTGGGAGAAGTTCGCCTTCCTGGCCCCGCTCAGCGGCATCACGTCGCTGTGCCGCCTGCCCATCGGCCCGATCCGCGCGGTGCCGGAGACGCGCGCCCTGTTCCTCGACGCGGTGGCGGAGGTGGCGGCCGTCGCCCGCGCCCGCGGCGTCGCCATCGCCCCGGACCTGACCGAGCGCATCGGCACCCTGATCGACGGGCTGGTGCCGGAGATGAAGTCCTCCATGCTCCAGGATCTGGAGCGCGGCGGCCGGATCGAGCTGCCCTGGCTTTCGGGCGCGGTGGTCGAGCTGGGCCGGGCGCTCGGCGTGCCGACCCCGGTGCACCGCACCATCGCGGCGGCGCTGGCGCCCTGGCGCAACGGGCACCCGCATTGACGGCGCGTCCATCGCCGGACCGGCACGGGGTGCGGCAATCCCGCGCCAATTTAGCGATGGACGGCCGCCCCGTGGCGGGTGGACGATGGTGCCAAGGAACCCGACCCAACAACCCACCAGGCGGTTCCAACACGAAGGCCGTGCCGCGGCCGGCGCACCACCGGCCCCCGCGGCCCCCGACCCATGAATCGGGAGGTGTCACATGCCCCATCGGCACGTACAGACGGCGCGCTGCGCCGCCCTCATCGGACCCTATCTCAGCGGCAAGACCACCCTTTTGGAAAGCCTTCTGTCGGCCACCGGCACCATCGCCCGCAAGGGCAGCGTGCGCGACGGCAACACCGTGGGCGACAGCGCGGCGGAGGCGAAGGCCCGCCAGATGTCGGTGGAGGTCAACCTCGCCGGCTTCGACTACATGGACGAGCGCTGGCACATCCTCGATTGCCCCGGCTCGGTCGAGCTGGTCCACGAGACGCAGTGCGCGCTGATGGCCTGCGACGTGGCGGTGATCGTCACCGAGCCGGCCCCGGAGAAGGCGGTGCTGCTCGCCCCGCTGTTCAAATTCCTGGACGACCACGAAATCCCGCACCTGCTGTTCATCAACAAGGTGGACACGCTGGGGGATCTGCGCGTGCGCGACGTGGTCCAGGCGTTCCAGGCGGTGTCGGAGCGCAAGCTGGTGCTGCGCGAGGTCCCCATCCGCGAGAACGGCACCGTCACCGGCCTGGTCGATCTGGTCAGCGAGCGCGCCTGGCACTTCAACCCGCACAAGCCCTCCGACCTGATGCCGATCCCCGAAAGCATCAAGGACCGCGAGAACGAGGCCCGGCAGGAGATGCTGGAGGCGGTGGCCGACTTCGACGACGGCCTGCTGGAGAAGCTGCTGGAGGAGGTCCGCCCCGACGCCGCGGAGGTGTACGACCAGCTCGCCAAGGAACTGGCGTCGGACCTGATCGTCCCCGTCTTCTTCGGCTCGGCCGAGAACGACAACGGCGTGCGCCGCCTGCTGAAGGCGCTGCGCCACGAGGGGCCGGACGTGACGGCGACCGCCGGCCGGCTGGGCCTGCCCGAGGACGGCGCGGTGGTGGCCGGCGTCTTCAAGACCTACAACGCCCCGCACGCCGGCAAGCTCAGCTACGCCCGCGTCTGGCGCGGCACCGTGACCGACGGCATGACGCTCGGCGGCGAGCGGGTCTCCGGCCTCTACCGGATGATGGGCCACAACCAGGAGAAGCTGCCGTCGGCCGGCCCCGGCGAGGTGGTGGCGCTCGGCCGCATGGACAAGGCCGCCACGGCCGAGCTGCTGACCGACAAGGCCAACCTCGGCGCGTACGAGGGATGGCCGGAGGTGCCGGCCCCCGTCTACGGCCTCTGCCTGTCGGCGGAGAACCGCAACGACGAGGTGAAGCTGACCGGCGCCATCCAGAAGCTGATCGAGGAGGACCCCTCGCTGCGCTTCGAGCAGGGGGGCGAGTCCGGCGGCATGGTGCTGTGGGGCCAGGGCGACATCCATCTGCAGATCGCCATGGACCGGCTGCGCAGCAAGTACAACGTGTCGGTCAAAGGCAAGCCGCCGCAGGTCCCCTACAAGGAGACGATCCGCAAGGGGACCGAGCACCACGCCCGCTACAAGCGCCAGACCGGCGGGCACGGCCAGTTCGCCGACATCCATGTGGCGGTGGCGCCGCTGCCGCGCGGCTCCGGCTTCCAGTTCAAGGACGCGGTGATCGGCGGTGCGGTGCCGCGCAACTTCATCCCGGCGGTCGAGAACGGCATCCGCGACTGCATGGGCACCGGCCCGCTGGGCTTCCCCGTGGTGGATTTCGAGGTGACGCTGACCGGCGGCCAGTTCCACGCGGTCGACAGCTCCGAAATGGCCTTCAAGACCGTGGCCCGGCAGGCCATGCAGGAGGCCTTGCCGAAATGCGAGCCGGTGCTGCTGGAGCCGATCCTGCAGGTCGCCATCGCCGTGCCCAACGACTTCACCGCCAAGGTCCAGCGCCTGGTCAGCGGCCGCCGCGGCCAGATCCTGGGCTATGACGCGCGGCCGGGCTGGAACGGCTGGGACGAGGTGAAGGCCTATCTGCCGCAGGCCGAAATCCACGACCTGATCGTCGAGCTGCGCTCCCTCTCGCTCGGCGTCGGCACTTTCACCTGGAGCTTCGACCGATTGCAGGAACTGACCGGCAAGATGGCCGACAAGGCGGTGGAACAGCGCCAGTCGCAGATGGCGGCGCAGTGACGGCATCGGCGGGGGCCGCGCGGCAAAATCCGCCGGCCCCCGCGGGGCCTCACTTCTCCTGCGCGGCCAGCGTCACCAGCGCCTGGGCCCAGCGGATGTACTTGTTGTCGGCCAGATCCTTGATGGTCTTGATGCCGAACGCCTGCTTCAGCGCCTCGGCGTCCTTGTCGGACACGCCCTGGAGGGCCGCGGGCGACGCCTCGATGATCTCCTTCAGCGACTTGGTCTCATAGGCCTTGTCGAGGATGTGGGTCAGGGACTCGTTGCTCGGCATGCTCAGATTCCTCAAGAGCGGGTGGTCACGGCCGCACGTCACGGCCCCGCTCCAGATTGGCCGAAAGGGGTACGCCTTCAAGCCCCGCCCGACGGCGGGCATCGCCGTATTCCATTGAACATAACGAAGGCCCGCTCTATCCTTCGCGAACCGGCCACAGGACCGGCAACCCGAAGGACGCATGGAGCAGATCGATGAAGCTTTCCGCGCGCAACCAGATCAAAGGCACGGTCGTGTCCGTGGACAAGGGGCCGGTGACGGCCAAGGTGAAGATCGATGTGGGCGGCGGCACCCTCATCACCTCCACCGTCACCGCGGAGACGGTCGACGATCTGGGCCTCGCCGCCGGCGACGCGGTGACGGCGATCATCAAGTCGTCGGACGTGATCATCGGGAAGTGAACCGCCCCTGATCACCGACGCCGGCTGCGGATGGGTGGCCGGCGTGCGGGGTCAGGTGGGGTCGGGGGCGCGAGTAGTTGCGAGGATGTGTTGCGCCCTGGATATCGCCATCTTCGCGCGTTCCGGTACCACGCAAATGCCGAGATGATAGTCGGCTTCCGTACGCCAGACCTTCATTCCGCGCAAAATGTTGAGCGCGGCCCGCAAGTCGGCGTTCGCTGGTTCAGAGAGGAATTGCATCAAATCAACATGCGAGCCTCGTTTGCATCGGCGATCATAACGGTACCCGCGACTTTGAGCAACACCAAGCAACCGGTGATACGCCGCATAATAGGCACGCGACACCGCAGAGCGCACCTTCGCTTCCTCTACGTTAGTATCGCGGGCCAGTTCTCGAGCAACGGCCAGTAAATCAATGTCGCGGATCATATTCCAACCTCGGGTACTTGCGGGAATTTTGGCCCGCAGATATTGAATCCGACGTAGGGAGCTATCGTGCCCACGATGTCTGACTGACGAGCCGCAATCTGGCCGTAAAGATCGATCTGATCATCCTCAGAAAAATTCGTGAACAAATCGATCCCAAGCACAAGAAATCCATCATCCGGATCGGTCATAACACGAGCTTGAATATAGCAGCAATGCGACCCGGCAGCGTTCATAACGGTGCTTTGATGCTCGCGAAATGCATCTTCAAGTTCAAGATCACGCAGCATCGCTACGAAATCCTGCTCAATACTCCCGGATACCCTGGCGACCGCCGCGGCGCGATCAAACAACGATAGATCGCCCGACATGAACGCAACTAGCCAAGCAGTACCGCAGATATCCGGCACCCTGTTACCAACGCGATGAAGCAGTTGGTCAAGTACGCTCCGCGCATCATCCAACCGTCCACAATTCGTTAGCAGCGCTGCCAGATTAACATGGTCTTCGTCTGACCCTCCAACTCGCAGCCGGCATGCGGCATCGATATGGGGCATCGCTTCCGATCGGCTACCCCGGAGCAATAGTCCAAACGCCAGACCCATTTGAGCATACAAATCGCTGGAGCGGCGGGCAACCATGCCACGTGCTTGGAATATAAGTCGCTCCACGGCAAGGCCATCGCCGTCGCTCACGTCTAGCAAGCGATTCCAAACATCAACACTCGCTGATTTCGCAACCGGTGCCGCCATGCCATCCCCCTGGACCACAGAACGATACCAGCCGCGCCGGGCCGGGGGAAGTGCGCCCCCGGCCCGGTTCCGCAACCATCAATCCCGCAGGTTCGCGCAGGCGCGCTGGATGCGGCGGCAGGCTTCCTCCAGCGCTTCGGTGCTGGTGGCGTAGGAGATGCGGAAGAAGGGGGCGAGGCCGAAGGCGGAGCCCTGGACGACCGCCACGCCTTCCGCCTCCAGCAGGTAAGTGACGAAATCCTCGTCGGTCTCGATCACCTTGCCCTCGGGGGTCTTCTTGCCGATGGTGCCGGCGCAGGACGGGTAGACGTAGAAGGCGCCCTCCGGCTTGTGGCAGTGGATGCCCTTGGACTGGTTGAGCATCGACACCACGAGGTCGCGGCGCTCGCGGAAGGCGTCCGCGCGCGGCTTCAGGAACTCCTGCGTGCCGTTCAGCGCCTCGACCGCCGCCGCCTGGCTGATCGAGGAGGGGTTGGAGGTCGACTGGCTCTGCATCATGGCGATGGCCTTGATCAGCTCCTTCGGCCCGCCGGCGTAGCCGATGCGCCAGCCGGTCATGGCGTACGCCTTGGACACGCCGTTCACGGTGAGCGTACGGTCGTACAGCTTGGGCTCCACCTGCGCCGGGGTGGCGAAGGACAGGCCGTCGTACAGCAGATGCTCGTACATGTCGTCCGACATGATCCAGACATGCGGGTGGCGCACCAGCACGTCGGTCAGCGCCTTCATCTCGTCCCAGCTGTAGGCGGCACCGGTCGGGTTGGAGGGGGAGTTCAGGATCAGCCACTTGGTCTTGGGCGTGATCGCCTTCTCCAGATCCGCCGGCTGCAGCTTGAAGCCCTTGTCGGCCGGCCCCTCGACCGCCACCGGCGTGCCCTCGGCCAGCAGCACCATGTCGGGGTAGCTGACCCAGTAGGGGGCGGGGATGATCACCTCGTCGCCGGGGTTCAGCGTCGCCAGCAGGGCGTTGAACAGCACCTGCTTGCCGCCGTTGCCGACCGTGATCTGGTCGGGCGTGTAGGTCAGCCCGTTCTCGCGCGCGAACTTGGCGCAAATGGCCTTCTTCAGCGCCGGCGTGCCGTCCACCGCGGTGTACTTCGTCTCGCCCGACGCGATGGCGCGGTTCGCCGCCTCCTTGATGTTGTCGGGCGTGTCGAAATCCGGCTCGCCGGCGCCGAGCCCGATCACGTCGCGACCGGCCGCCTGCAACTCGCGGGCTTTGGTGGTGACGGCGATGGTCGGCGACGGCTTGATGCGGGACAGGCGGGTGGCGAGGATCGACATGGCGGAAGCCCTTGATCGGGGTTGGCGGTGAACGAAAAATCGGCAGGGACGATACTGCCGGGTCCTGCGCGGTGCAAGCTACCGCACCGGAAAAACCAGGGCTATCGCATTTGAGGATCGTTGTCCTGAAGCGAGGTCATCGTCATCCCCGCGCAGGCGGGGATCCAGGAAGAGCCGCGTCCGCGGCGACATGACTCACGTGGCTCGTGGACGTTCGCTCTGGATTCCCGCCTTCGCGGGAATGACGGCCCTACTCGTAAACGACATTAATTCCCATTCGCGATAGCCGTGCCGGAAAAACATGGCCGCGTGAGTACACTTTCGGCAAGCAACATCCGCAACACGAGACGCCATTCCGGCATCAGTATGCTTGGAGGTATGCTTGGAGAAACGCGCCATAGTTGATTATTTGACAAGCAGCCCGCCGCGCCTATCCTGTGCGGCTCACCATCGCCCCCCGCGGAGCACCCTATGTATTCCCTTGAAGAAGCGTTCGAAATCGCCATCAGCCACGAAAAGGCCGGTCGGCTCGCGGAGGCTTCCGTGATCTATCGAAATCTGGCCTCGGCCGCGCCGCACTTCGTGAAGGCCAAGGAACGGCTGGACGCCATCATCGGGAAATGGACCGCACTGAACGACACGATGAAGCGGCTGTTCCCGGACGCGCCTGTACCAAACAGCTTCCTGGCATCGGCCCCGCAAATCATGATGCTGAACAACAGTTTGCCGGCCCGCCATAAAGCTGCGTCCTATCTTGCCAGTACGGACGACGATCCGGGCCAGATGAACGACCGCCTGTTCAACCTGGTGACCCAGGCGATCACGCTCGCACGAACGGCCGATTTCGGATTTCTTGATGCCCGTGAATCCACAGAGCCGCGCTGGTACCGCCACTGGCCGGGCGAACACTACGCTTTCCTGGCAGGACTTTTCCAGGTCCTGAAGCCACGGCTCGCCATTGAAATCGGCACCTTCACCGGCATGGCGTCCCTTACCATGGCCGCCAACCTACCGGCGGGCGGCCAACTCGTCACCTTCGATGTTATGTCCTGGGACAAAGTGCCGAACACTTGGCTTCGCCAGAACGACCTGTCGGACGGGCGAATCTGTCAGGTCATCGCCAACTTGTCAGTCGAGGCGCAATTCCAGAAGCACATCGACCTGATCCGCAATGCAGACTTTTTCCTGATCGACGCTCCGAAGGACCATTACACCGAGCAGTGCATCATTTCCTTCCTGGAAAAGACCAACTTCGTGACGAAGCCGATCGTGATGTTCGACGACACACGCTTCCTCAATATGATCGATCTCTGGCGGAAGATCGCCCGCCCCAAGATGGACGTGACGTCCTTTGCCCATTGGTGTGGGAGCGGCGTCGTAGACTGGTGTGGTTGACGCCACTCCGTTACAGCGGCGGGGATCGAACCCCGCCCCTCCCCCACCTTGCGGCGGGGGAGGGGCGGACACGGGTCACTCGGCCGGCAGCGCCGTCGGCAGGGTCACCGGCACCGGCAGGCGGGTCAGCATCTCGCGCGGCACCACCTGCCAGAATTTCGGCAGGCTGCGGTCCCAGGCGTTGAGCAGTTCGGCGGCGAAACGGCTCTGAGTTTCCGCCACATGCTCCTCCAGCAACGCCCGGAGCTGATCGGCGTAGTGCGGCACCTCGACGCGCTGGTGGACGACGCTCTCGCCGTTGACGCAGAGCGGGAAGTTCCCGTCCTCGTCATAGACATAGGCCATGCCGCCGGTCATTCCGGCCGCGAAATTGTCGCCGACCGGGCCGAGGATCACAGCGACGCCGCCGGTCATGTACTCGCAGCCGTTGGAGCCGCAGCCCTCCACCACCACCGACGCGCCGGAGTTGCGGACGGCGAAGCGCTCGCCGGCCTGTCCCGCGGCGAACAGCTTGCCCGCCGTGGCGCCGTACAGCACGGTGTTGCCGATGATGGTGTTGGCGTTGGTCGCCAGCGGGCTCGACGGCATCGGCCGCACCACGATGGTGCCACCCGACAGCCCCTTGCCCACATAATCGTTGGCGTCGCCGAACACCTCCAGCTTCATGCCCTGCACCGCGAAGGCGCCGAGCGACTGGCCGGCGGTGCCGCGCAGCCGCACCGTCACATGGCCGGGCTGCAGCCCCGCCATGCCGAACTTCCGCGTGATCATCGACGACAGCCGCGTACCGATGGCCCGGTGCGTGTTGCGTATGGTGTAGGCGAGCTGCATCTTCTCGCCCTCCTCGAACAGCGGGCGGGCGTCGGCGATCATGCGGGCGTCCAGCGTGTCCGGCACCTCGTTGCGGCCCTGGAGCGTGCAGTAGCGCGCGTTCTCGCCGGGATCGACCTGCGCCAGCAGCGGGTTGAGGTCGAGGTCGTCGAGATGCGCGCCGCCGCGGCTGACCTGGTGCAGCAGGTCGGTGCGCCCGACCACCTCGTTCAGCGTGCGGAAGCCAAGCTGTGCCAGGATCTCGCGCACCTCCTCCGCCAGGAAGCTGAACAGGTTGACCACCTTCTCCGGGGTCCCGGTGAACTTCTCGCGCAGCGCCGGATCCTGCACGCAGACGCCGACCGGGCAGGTGTTGGAGTGGCACTGCCGCACCATGATGCAGCCCATGGCGATCAGGCTGGCGGTGCCGATGCCGTACTCCTCCGCCCCCAGCATGGCCGCGATGACGATGTCGCGGCCGGTCTTCAGCCCGCCGTCGGTGCGCAGCCGCACGCGGTGGCGCAGACGGTTGAGCGTCAGGACCTGATGCACCTCCGACAGCCCCATCTCCCACGGGATGCCGGCGAACTTGATCGAGGTCTGCGGGCTGGCGCCGGTGCCGCCGGAGTTGCCGGAGATCAGGATGATGTCGGCGTTGGCCTTCGCCACACCGGCGGCAATCGTTCCGATTCCGGAACGGCTGACCAGCTTCACGCAGACTTTCGCATCCGGATTGATCTGCTTCAGGTCATAGATGAGCTGCGCCAGATCCTCGATGGAGTAGATGTCGTGGTGCGGCGGCGGGCTGATCAGGGTCACGCCCGGCGTCGAGTGACGCAGCCGCGCGATCATCTCCGTCACCTTGAAGCCGGGGAGCTGGCCGCCCTCGCCGGGCTTGGCGCCCTGGGCGACCTTGATCTCCAGCTCGCGGCACTGGTTCAGATACTCCGCGGTCACGCCGAAGCGGCCCGACGCCACCTGCTTGATGGCGGAGTTCCAGTTGTCGCCGTTCTTGTCCGGGCGGAAGCGCGCCGGGTCCTCGCCGCCCTCGCCGCTGTCGGACTTGGCGCCGATGCGGTTCATGGCGACGTTCAGCGTGCCGTGCGCCTCCGGCGACAAGGCACCCAGCGACATGCCGGGGGTGATGAAGCGCTTGCGGATGGCGGTGATGCTCTCGACGTCGTCGATCGGCACCGCCCCCTTGGTGGAGCGGAACTCCAGCAGGTCGCGCGGCTGCATCGGCGGGCGGCGCAGCACCTGCTCCGTGTACTTCTTGAAGCTCTGGTAGCTGTCGTTCGACACCGCCTGCTGCAGGGTGTGGATCAGCCCGCCCTCCCAGCCGTGACGGTCGCCGGACTTGCGGTAGCGGTAGAAGCCGCCGACCGGCAGCGCCACCACCGCCTCGTCATAGGCCAGCGCGTGCTGCTCCAGCACCTTCTTCTGGATGCCGTTCAGCCCGATGCCGGAGATGCGGCTGACCATGGTCGGGAAATGCTCGGCCACCAGCGCGCGGCTCAGCCCCACCGCCTCGAAGTTGCAGCCGCCGCGGTAGCTGCTGATGATCGAGATGCCCATCTTGGACATGATCTTCAGCAACCCGTCGTCGATGGCCTTCTTGAAGCGGGCCATGCCGACTTCCAACGCCAGGTCGCCGAACAGGCCGCGCCGGTGGCGGTCGGCGATGGCCTCCTGCGCCAGATAGGCGTTCACCGTGGTGGCGCCGACGCCGATCAGCACCGCGAAGTAGTGCGTGTCCATGCACTCCGCCGAGCGCACGTTCAGCGAGGTGAAGGTGCGCAGGTTGTTGCGCACGAGGTGGGTGTGCACGGCCCCGGTGGCGAGGATCATCGGGATCGCGGCGCGCGCCGGCCCCATGGCCTCGTCGGTCAGGATCACGTGGTTGGCGCCGCCGCGCACGGCGTCCTCCGCCTCCTGGCGGATGCGGCGCAAGGCGTCCTTGAGCGCGTCGGGGCCGCCGTCCACCGGGAAGGTGGCGTCGATCTCGGCGGCCGTGTCGGCCATGTAGGCGCGCATGGCCCGGAACTCGGCGGTGGTCAGCACCGGCGAGTCGAGCTGGAGCAGCCGGCACTGGCTCTCATCCTCGTCCAGGATGTTGCCGAGGTTGCCCAGCCGGGTCTTCAGGCTCATCACCCGCTTCTCACGGAGCGAGTCGATGGGCGGGTTGGTGACCTGGCTGAAGTTCTGGCGGAAGAAATGGTGCAGGCCGCGGTACTTCTCCGACAGCACGGCGATGGGGCTGTCGTCGCCCATCGAGCCGACGGCCTCCTTGGCGTCCTCCACCATCGGGTGAAGGATCAGCTCCAGGTCTTCCATGCTGATGCCGAAGGCCATCTGGCGCCGGCGCAGCTCCGCCCGCTCGATCTCCGACGGCTCGCCGCGGGTTGAGGCCTGCTTGACGAGGTCGTCGAGCTGGGTGGTGTTCTTCACCCACTTGGCCCAGGGCTTCAGCCCGGCCAGATGGTCCTTGATCTCGCGGTCGCGGAACAGCTTGCCGGCCTTCAGGTCCACGGCGATCATCTCGCCGGGGCCGAGGCGGCCCTTCTCCACCACCTGGGTCTCGTCGATCTTCACCATGCCCGTCTCGGAGCCGCCGATGAGCAGCCCGTCGGTGGTGATGGTGTAGCGCATCGGGCGCAGACCGTTGCGGTCCATGCCGCCGACGACCCAGCGGCCGTCGGTCATGGCCAGCGCCGCCGGCCCGTCCCACGGCTCCATGACGGAGTTGCAGTAGGCGATCAGCGAGCCGTGCGCCTCCGGCATGGTGGCGGACTTGGTCAGCGCCTGCGGCACCAGCATCATCTTGACCATCGGCGCCGGGCGGCCGGCGCGGATCATCACCTCGAACACCGCGTCGAGCGCGCCACTGTCCGACAGGCCGACGCCGATGACCGGCTTCAGGTCGCCCATGTGCGCGCCGAAGATGGCGTGCTCCATGCGCGTCTCGTGGGCCTTCATCCAGTTGACGTTGCCCTTCAGCGTGTTGATCTCGCCGTTGTGGGCGAGCGTGCGGAAGGGCTGGGCCAGCGGCCAGGTCGGGAAGGTGTTGGTCGAGTAGCGCTGGTGGTAGATGGCGAAGCTCGACTCGAACCGCTCGTCCAGCAGGTCGGGGTAGAAGCTGGTGAGCTGCTCGGCCAGGAACATGCCCTTGTAGATGATCGAGCGGGCCGACAGCGAGCAGATGTAGAAGTCGCCGATGTGCTCCGCCGCCACCGCCTTCTCGATGCGGCGGCGGATGACGTAGAGGTCCAGCTCGAACTGCTCGTCCGACACGCCGCGGGAATTGCCGATGATGATCTGCTCGATCTCCGGCCGGGTGGCGTTGGCCTTCTCGCCGATGATGTCGACGTTGATCGGCACCTGGCGCCAGCCATAGATGTAATAGCCGAAGTTCAGGATCTCCGTTTCGACGACGCAGCGGCAGGCCTCCTGCGCGTCCAGCGAGATGCGCGGCAGGAACACCTGGCCGACCGCCAGATTGTTCCCGGGCGGGGTGTGGCCGATGACGCGGACATGGTCCTTGAAGAACTTCTGCGGCACCTGGACATGGATGCCGGCGCCGTCGCCGGTCTTGCCATCGGCGTCCACCGCACCGCGGTGCCAGACGGCCTTCAGCGCCTCGATGCCCTTCTCCACCACCGACCGGCGCGGCTGCCCGTCGATCGCGGCGATGAAGCCGACGCCGCAGGCGTCGTGCTCGTCGGCCGGATCATAGGCGTGCGCGGTGGTCAGCCGCTCCACGTTGGCGCGGTATTCGGCCACGAAACGCTCGCCCTGGTTCACCGTACCGGTCATGGCTTGGACCCTTCTCATGGATGTTGACCCGGGGAAAACCGGCGCCCCGGAAGCCGCCCTGCAATCGTCTCTACTCGGCCGCCGCGTCCGGATAGTCCCGCTTCAGGTCGTCCGGGTGCGTGCGGTACCAGAGGCTGTCGGCGGAGAAGTCGATCTCCTCCGGCCAGCCGAGATAATAGCCGTCATCGGCCACATACATCCTGCCGACGAAGAAGTCGGGGTCGGCAAGAACCGTACAGACCCCGCCGCGGTCGATGTTGGGCTTGAAGTCCACGACCGACGTCGGGCCATGCTGCCAGCGGATGGTCACGGTGAAGTCACGGTTCGGGGTGGCGTCGGCGATCCAGTACATGGTCAATCCTCGATCCTGCCCATCGGCTTCTGCGCCCGCGCGAGCGACCAGGCACGGTAGAGCTCCGGCAGGTGCCGTCGAGCCCAATGCCTGAGCTCGCGCAGCTCACGGACCGTCAGTTCGCCCTTCACTTCCGCCAGGGACAGGTCCGACAGCATGATCTTGGCCGTCGTGCCTTTGCCCTTCACGTGGAAATGCGGTTCGCCGTGATCATCATAGAAAAAGACGATCGCGAAACCCAGCACCCACGCGACCGTCGGCATGACGCCTACTCCGCCGCGACCTTCACCGCCTCCCCGGCCACGGTCGCCTTGATGTAGGCGTCCATGGATTCCGCCGCGTCGCGGCCGTCGCGGATGGCCCACACCACCAGGGACGCGCCGCGGACGATGTCGCCGGCGGCGAAGACGCCCTCCAGGCTGGTCATCTTGGTGGCGTGGTGGACCGGCAGCGTGCCCCAGCGGGTCACCTTGAGGTCCGGGGCGCCGAACAGGACCGGCAGATCCTCCGGGTCGAAGCCCAGCGCCTTGACGACGATGTCGGCCTCGATGGTAAAGGCGGAGCCCTCGATCACCTGCGGGGTCTGGCGGCCGGTGGCGTCGGCCACGCCCAGATGGATGCGCACGGCGCGCACGCCGGTGACCGTGCGGTCGCCGACGAACGCCTCGGGGGCGGCCTGCCAGATGAACTCCACGCCCTCCTCCTCGGCGTGGGCGACCTCGCGCTGCGAGCCCGGCATGTTCTTGCGGTCGCGGCGGTAGAGGCACTTCACCGACTTGGCACCCTGGCGGATCGCGGTGCGCACGCAATCCATGGCGGTGTCGCCGCCGCCGATGACGACGACGTTCTTGCCGGCCGCGTTCAGCGTGCCGTTCTCGTAGGCGACGACGGTGTCGCCGAGCCCGGTGCGGTTGGAGGCGGTCAGGTAATCGAGCGCCGGCACGATGCCGGCCAGCCCGCTGCCCGGGCCCTGGATGTCGCGCGCCTTGTAGACGCCGGTGGCGATCAGGATGGCGGCGTGCTTGGCACGCAGGTCGGCCAGCGAGGCGTGGCGGCCGACGTCGAAGCCGAGGTGGAACTGCACGCCCTCGTCGCGCAGCAGCTGCTCGCGCCGCGCCACCACGTCCTTCTCCAGCTTGAAGCCGGGGATGCCGTAGATCAGCAGGCCGCCGACGCGGTCGTAGCGGTCGTAGACATGCACCTCGTAGCCCTTGCGGCGGAGCTGCTGGGCGGCGGCCAGCCCGCCGGGGCCAGCGCCGATGATGCCGACGGAGATGCCCAGCTCGCGCACCGGGGCCACCGGCTTGATCCAGCCGCGTTCCCAGGCGGTGTCGTTGATGTAGCGCTCCACCGTCCCGATGGTGACGGCGCCGTGGGTGGACTGCTCGATGACGCAGTTGCCCTCGCACAGCCGGTCCTGCGGGCAGATGCGGCCGCAGATTTCGGGGAAATTGTTGGTGGCCGAGGACACCTCGTAGGCCTCCTCCAGCCGCCCCTCGGCGGTCAGCTTCAGCCAGTCGGGGATGTTGTTGGAGACCGGGCAGTGCACCTGGCAGAAGGGCACGCCGCACTGCGAGCAGCGGTTGGCCTGCTCGCCGGCGCGGGGGTCGGAGAAGCGGGCGTAGATCTCGTTGAAATCCAGCCGGCGTTCCGCGGCCGGGCGCTTGTCGGGCATCCGCTGCGCGGTGTGCACGAAGCCCAGCATCTTCTGGTTCGCCATGACCCCTTCTCCTCACAACGAACCCCGCCTTCCGGAGACCGGAGCGACGGGGCGGGCGGCGCGGCTGCCGGGCAGCGCGACCGCGGTGGACAACAATTCATTCCGCCCGAGCGGCGGCAGACGATCCTATACCGCAGAATCGTCCGCACCGCGAGCCCTAAAACGCCGATAGTTCCACTTTGCTGACCTTTTTTTCGGGCATGGCGCGATAATGTGCAGTGCGCCCGAATGTCGCGCAGGACGGGGAAGACAATTAGTACCGTTTTGGGACTATGCGCTGAGCGGGCGTTTTCAGCGGGCGGTTCACATTCGGCCGCAGCGCCGAAAATCCGAACTTCCGCCGCGGTCAATCCGCTTCCGCATCGAACACATCGGCGTGCCGGGGGATCACCAGCAACTCGTTCTCCCGCTCGCGCACGCCTGGAAACGGCAGGTCCTGGCGATGATGCAGCCGTTCGATGATGACATAGGCGAGGCAGTCGGCAGCCATCATCTCGGGCGCCATGTCGGCGTAGCGCGCACGCCCCGCCATCTCCGGAAAATCGGAACTTCCCACCCAATACTCGTCGCCATCGGGATGGATGACCGCGCGGTATCGCAACGGCAGATACCTCCGGGTCATGCGCCATCCGGCCCGGTGCCGTCACCGTCCTCCGCAGCCATTTGCGGGGAAGACCGCACCAGCATCAGGTTGCGGAGATGATGCAGCATCTCGTCGGGACCGATGCGATCGGCGCTGCCGTACCACATCAGCAAGGCGCGGCGGTCGTTGACCGCGATCGACAGGACGTTGGGCCTTCCCTGCCGCCGTTCGATCGACGCGTCGGCAAGGCGGTTGAGCCGTTCGGCGAAGTCATCGACGTGCCGCCTGACCGACAGCAACTCGTCGACCGTCTCTTCGGAGAGAACCCGCTGCATGCTTCCCATGGCCCATCGTCCCCCGCCGGACCCGCCGCGACGCCTTCGCCTGTGCTTTTTAGCATAAGGCCGGCCCTTCGGCATCGGCTGTCGGAATCACCCCCGACGGCCGAGGGCGGCAGGCGGCTTACGGCTTCCCGCGCGGTCGCCAAGCCGCGGCCCCCCTGCTATAAGCGCGCTGCCGCAACGCAGCGCAGGTGCCAGCGCCCATGCCCGAACAGTATCTGGAAGCCGCCCTCCTCGGCCTGATCGAAGGTCTGACGGAGTTCCTGCCGGTGTCCTCCACCGGCCACCTGATCCTCCTGGTCGATCTCTTGGGATTCGTCGGCCCGCCGGGCAAGGTGTTCGAGGTGGTGATCCAGCTCGGCGCCATCCTCGCCATCTGCCTGATCTATGTCGGGCGGCTGTGGCGGGTGGCGGTGGGGCTGACCAACAGCCGCGCGTCCTGGCGCTTCGTGACGGCGATCCTGGTGGCCTTCCTGCCCTCCGCCGCGCTCGGCGTGGCGCTGCACGGCTTCATCAAGGGGGTGCTGTTCAACCCCACCGTCGTCTGCGTGGCGCTGATCGTCGGCGGGCTGGCGATCATCCTGGTTGAGCGCGCCCTGCCCCGCCCCCGCCATTTCGAGATCGAGGCCTTCTCGCCCGGCCTGGCGCTGCGCATCGGGCTGTTCCAGTGCCTGGCGCTGGTGCCCGGCGTGTCGCGGTCGGGGGCGACCATCCTGGGCTCGCTGCTGATGGGCGTGGACCGGCGGACGGCGGCGGAGTTCTCCTTCTTCCTCGCCATCCCCACCATGCTGGGGGCGACCGTCTACGACCTCTACAAGAACTGGAGCGTGATGAACCTGGACGCCGGGGCGCTGATCGCCGTCGGCTTCGTCTGCGCCTTCGTGGCGGCGCTGATCGTGGTGAAGACGCTGCTCGACTTCGTCAGCCGCTACGGCTTCACCCCCTTCGGCTGGTACCGCATCGCCGTCGGCGTGGTCATGCTGGCGGTGCTGTATCTCTGACCATCAGGCTCCGACCATCAGGCTCTCCAGCCGCTCGCGCAGCTCGGGCGGCAGCGGGGTGGAGCGGCGGGTCGCCTCGTCCATCAGGACGATGACGTTCTCCGCCGTTGCCGCGCAGCGCTCGCCATCGAACACGCCCTGCCCCAGCCGGAACGAGCTCTTGCCGACCGACAGCACCACCGTGCCGACGTCCACGGTCCCCGGCCAGTTCAGCTCGCCGCGGAAGTCCAGCACCAGCCGCGCGATGACGAAGGCGGTGCCCGGGACCGCCGCCGGGGCCGCGGGGTCGTAGAGGAAGGCGACGCGCCCGGCCTCGCACATCTCGGAAAAGACGCTGTTGTTGATGTGGCCCTGCCGGTCGGTGTCGCAGTAGCGCAGCTTCTCCGTGGTCCACACCGGGAAGGCGGCACGGACGGTCAGGTCGGGCGTGGCGGTGTCGCTCATGGGGCCTCGGCGGGGGCTGTGGTCAACGGGCGGTCAGTCATTGGGCGGGGGTTTTGGCGGCGGGCGGCGTGGCGGCGGGGGCTTTGGCCGGAGGCTGCCCGCGCGCCGGCTGTGGGGACGGCGGCATGGCGCCGAGCCGGTCGAGGTTGACCCGCGCGGCGCGCGCCTGGGTGCTGTCGGGTGCGGTGCGGGTGACGGCGCGCCAGTCCTCCGCCGCACCGCGGGCGTCGCCGCCGGCGGCCTTGATGTTGCCGCGCAGCAGCACCGCCTCCGGGTCATTGGGGCGCAGTTCCAGCGCGCGCGCCACGTCGGCCCCCGCCTGGCGCAGGTTGGACAGCGCCTTGTGCGCGGCGGCGCGGTAGAGCCAGGCGTCGGCGCGGTCCGGCGCGCGGGCGATCACCAGATCCAGGTCGGCCACCGCGTCCCAGTAGCGCTCAGCCTCGGCGCGGGCGAAGGCGCGGTCGATGAACAGGTCGAGATCGCCGGGCTGGCGTTCCAGCGCGCGGCTGTACAGCCGGTCGGCCCGCGCCGCGTCGCCGGCGCGCAGCCACGCCCAACCGGCGCGCGCCAGGATCTGCGCCTCGGCCCTCGGGTCGTTGCCGCCCAGGGCCCCGGCCAGATCCTCCAGCCGCTTGCCGGCGGCGGGGAAATCGCCCTTGTGGAACAGGGCGAGCGCCTCGCAGAGG
>OFDN01001258.1_pt1 | contig 17389 bp, 20 predicted proteins | sample 1520971 | NCBI WGS metagenome assembly OFDN01 (sample SAMEA94257418, study PRJEB24077) | hot springs metagenome | biome: Aquatic biome; feature: Geographical feature; material: Water | place: India | collected 2012-06-12 | depth 5 m
TCGATGGCCTCGATGCGCAGCAGCACCGTGCCGTAGTGCGAGCGCACGGTGAGCGTGCCCCGGCCATCGGCCCAGCCGGCTTCGGTCAGATCGGCCGGATCGGCCTTATGCCGATCGGCGGCTACCTGGACGGCCAGTGGGAAGCTCTCGACGACAGTCACGTCCTCGAGGTCGCCGTAGTCGCGGTCGAAGAAGCGGACTTCGTAGTCGCTCGGGCCGGGCGGCCACAGGCCGTCCAGGTCCGGCAGCGGCGGCATGGGTGGCATCGTGCCGGTGTCGATTGGCCGGACAACCTGATCGTCGATCAGGCGGTCGAGCTTGAGCAGCAAGGCATCGGCATGGGCGCGATCGTCCAGGATCAGGGCTGTCCGCAGGCCCAGCACCTGCTGAATCATCTGATGCAGCTCCTGGGCAATGGCGCGTTCGGCGCGCTGTTCGATCGAACGCAGGATGTCGGTTGCGGTGCTCATGGTGGTGGGCTCCTTTCGAGTGAGCGAAATTTGTGGAGGTCACCGTGCGGGCACGGCGATGGGGGGTGAAAGCCCGCGGCGGGAACCGGGGCCGGGAAACAGGGGAAATCCGCGGGGGAGGGCGCGGGGCGGTGATGCGCGGCCGCACGGACCGGCGTCGGAGGACGCCAGGTCGCGTGGGCACATCGCTGCTCAGGAGGAAGCCGGGTCGGCTTTCTCCGCGCCTGCCTCTGCGGGTGCAGGGGCATCGGGCCGGGCCTTGCGGCTGCGGCGGGGTAGCGCCGTGACGCCAGGCGAGGAAGGGGGCAGGGCGGCGGCCGTTGCAAGGGCGCGCGGCGTCTGCCGGGACGAACCGTCGGCATGGGGCAGCATCTCGATCGCGATGTCGCGGCCTTCGCTGCCGAACTCCCGCAGGGCCTGCCACGGCATGACGAACAGGGTGTGCGCCAACCAGCGAACGAAGAAGCCGAGGCGCTTGTGGCGGGCCTGTCGCGCCTTCTCGCGCCGCAAGCTCTCCTTGCAGGACAGGTACAGCGCCAGATGGCTGTGCTTCATCTCGACATCACGTTCGAGTTGGGCGAGCACTTCGGCGGCCAGCGCAGAATCGCTGCGCACACGCCGGTAGAACTCGACCCAGGTCCGTTCTTCCTCGGTTTCGATGCCCGAACGCTTCGGGCGGGGACGTTTCTCAGGGGACATGGTTTCTCCTCGGAAAACAGGGAGGCACCGTCCCCGGCCGGGAGACGACTGAGTCTCCCCGGGGTTGCATGGCTGTGCGGCGTGGCTATGCTGGTCGACAACCCCTATCGAGGAGAGCGACGAGCATGCTGCGCGCAGGCGATTCACTCCGGTTCACAGCCGCCGAAATCGAGGAGTTCCGATCGCTCGGAATCGATTTCGACGGCGTGCGAACACAGGCCGATGTCGAGGCGGCGCTGGCCAGATGGACCCACGTGCTCGGCGAAGAACGGCCGGATCTGCTGGAGAAGATTGCCTTGGAAATGGCAAAGGCCAAGGAGGTGTCGCTACCCCCGCGACTCAGCGTCGTTGGCCCCGCACCTGATTCTCCTGAGCAATCCTGATCCAGCGGTCGGCGATCCTGTCCAGATAGACGAGATCGTCGGCTTCGATGTCGCCCGCTTCGCGAAGACGGGCGATGACCTCCTTGACCAGTTGCGGGTCATCCTTGGCGAGTTGGATCGCCATGGCTGCAATGCGCTTGCGGTAGTTGCCGAGCATGCTCAGCTCCTGTCAAAGCGCGGTTCGACGGCGCCGCTGGCCGCTCCCGAAGGAGACGGCTGGGGACGCAGCAGTGCGGCCACAGGACGCGACTGCACGGTGGGCGGCCGGCTGTGGCCGGAACCGCCCAACAGCACGCAGGTGCGTGCGACGGATCGGGTTGCGATCGATGCGAACACGGTGTTCTCCTTCGGGTAAAGGGAACACCCATCCCCGGACGGGAAACAGTGTTCCCGTTCGGGTGTGCTCTGCCCGGAAAGGGCGAAGCGGCTCGGTGGCGGCACCTTGCGGTGCGCCGGGGTGGTGGTCCATCGTGCTTGCGCACGGGGACCAGCGCTCCTGCCTGGCGGCAAAAGCTCGGCATCGATGCGATGCGAAGGACACGCATCCGGCGGGCCGGATGCAGGGCATGAAGCCCAGCTACTGGGTCAGCCGTCGAAGCGGCGGACCGACCAGGAAGACCTGGCGACCAGAGGGCGGGTAACGACCGCGACGCCAGCGAAGCTGGACTTCAAGCCACCCGCGATGGGCGGTGTTGAAGGCTGCGCAGACACGATGTCCGCAGGAAGCACACTCAGTGTGATCCGGGAAATGATCGTCTTCAAGGGCGAGTAAAGCCCTTCGAATGCACGCCACCCCCAACTCCCTGCTGATGACGGCTCTTGTGCATTGCGCCTTGAAAGGTGGCGGTCACACTTGCCCAAGGGGCGTGGGGCGTTTCAAGTGCCTGTTGCGCTCCTGGTGTCCTTGGTCCCGCTTGCCGACTGGGCAACGAAGTCCTTTTTCAGTGACAACATCACTGATCGCCTTGCTTGCCGAGCCTTGACTTGATGCGACTCAGTGCCACGGGTGTCACCCGTATGTAGCTTGCAATATCGCTTTGTCGCAAGGCGGCGACCAATTCGGGGTTGTCGTGCATGAACCGTACGTAGCGGTCTTCGGGTGAGAGCGTGAGAAGTTCCATTTCCCGCCGCTCCTTGCGCTGTCCGTAGAACTTCAGAGCGTTGGCGATGGCACGCTGCCAAGCAATATGCTGGCCTGCCAGACGAAGTAACACACGATAGTCGATTTGATGAATGCACGATTCGACAACGGCGTAACTGGAGAAACTTGTCAGTCCATCTTCTTCGAGCGCGGCGACGCTTGCGAAGCAAACGCCGGACTCCGCAAAGCCCTTTACCCACGAATCACCGTTGGGCGTTTCGTAAACCATCTTCACGATCCCTTCATTGACGACGAAGACGAACGGCTTTCTCTCGCCAGCAAGGAATAGCGCTTCCCCGGGCCGGAGTCGCCGTTCGCACGCCGCGCCTTCGACGACGGACCACTCCGGGAGAGCCGACCCGGCGAGGCGCTGAAACACATCGCTTGTGGAAGAGCGAGTTCTGCCCATGTCATTAACCAGGGTTATCGATGTCGCTCGCCGAAGCGGAGATACTGGATTGGTCTCTTCGATCAGCAGCCATCATGAAACCTCTCTTGCTCCCGCCCGTTGTTTGGCTTGTGTCCGTTGTCTGCATGTTGGTCCTCCATTGGAAGAGCCCCATCGCGGTGTGGCTGCCACAGCCATACAACTGGCTTGGGCTCGCGCTGATCATGGCCGGTCTCGGAATCGCCAATTGGCATGCTCGTCTCTTTCGTCGTCTCGGCACAAACATCAACACGTTCGGCGAGCCGGGCGAACTGACGATGGAAGGACTCTTTCGTCGAACCAGGAATCCCATGTATCTCGGGATGTTTATCTCCCTTTTCGGAGTCGCGTGTGTATTGGGCTCGACTTCCGCACTTGCAGGGCCAGTTGCGTTCTTCGCACTCGCGCAATTCTGGTACATACGCAGCGAAGAAGAGGCGATGACATTGAAGTTCGGGGACAAGTACATCGAGTACCAGCGATCGGTTCCGCGTTGGCTGTAGTTGCGCTTCTTTGGTGCCGGGATTGGCTCAGGCGATGGGAGGCTAGCCCGGGCTGCTCCTGTCAGCCCGCAAAATAACTGCGCCGCTTCGCGCGATAGTTCGACGGGTCGAGGTGTGGAGGCAGCCATTGATCGGCTCGCTCCTTCAGATAGTTGCCGGAGCTCTTGGGCTTGCGCTGGTACTTGGCCGCCAGGTAGCGCGCGTAGTGATGGTCGAACAGGCGCATGAACTCGCCGAAATAGATGTCCGCCACGCGGGTGTCGCCGTGGATCACGAGCATGTTCTCGTCGTTCTGAACCTGGGATGAGCTGCTGAAGTTCGCCGAGCCGGTCACGACGGTGGGCGTGTCGCTCAGCGGATCGACCAGCATGTACTTGGTGTGGATGTAGTCGTTGTTGTTGAGCGGGTTGTCGCGCTCCTTGAGCGCATCCACCAGAGTGCTTTCTTCCTCGAGATAGCTGCCCGCGGCGAAGATGACGTCGCCGTCGGTGCCGATGTTCTCGGTCTTCTTGAGGGGATCGTCCTTGACGATGTAGCGCAACACGTCGTTCTGCTTCTGAAAGACCGCCTGGAACTCCGACGCGATATCGAACGCCGCGGTGAAGCACACCAGTTGTTCCGCGGCATCGGCCAGGTTCGCATACCACTGCAGGGTCTTCTGTGTCGATGCCGTCTCCTTTGCCTCGCGAGGACTGAACAGAGGGTAGGTGCCGGGCTGTAGCGGTAGAGGTGGAACCGGGCTTTCCTGCGCATTGGGCTCGCGCAGCTTGGTCGCCGTGAGATTGCGCTGGAGGCGCTCCCAGTAGGCAAGATACTGGCGGGCGATTTCCGGGTCATGGACCACGTGGCCGACGTTCGAGTGGCCGAAGATTCCGCCAGCCGAGATGTTGGTCGAGCCGGTCCACACGCTGATCGGCTTGCCGTCCTTCAAGAGCACGATGAATTTGTTGTGCCGGATGCCCACCGTGACGGTTCGGGGATGGACAAAGTCGCCAAGGCCTGCTATTTCGATCGTGGCTTCGTTCTCCGCCTTGTAGCTGCTCTCCGCGTCATAGACGATCTGCACATCGCCTTTGTCCGCGGCCTTGCGCAGCGCCTGAGCGACGGGCAGGTAGTGAAATTCGTAGAAGGCCGCCCGCAATCCCATGCCCTTCTTGGCGCCGCGCTTGATGAACGCGAGCAGGGCCTCGTACAGGCCGCGCGAGAGCCACTTCATCGGCTTGGATGAGGGGGCATCCGGATCGGGTTCGACGTTGCCGAACTCCCGCGCGTATGCCTGGGATCCGATCACGCCCCGGTTGAAGTGAATGTCATGCCGGGAGCCTTTCCCATGAGGTGCTGCGGTCGTTTCGCAGCGAACGCGGACCGAAACCCCCTTGGCTTCGTCGAGCCGGAGCTTCTTGGGCTCGCCGAAGACGGGGCTAACCGCGTATTCGTATTCCACGCCGGCCGTGGCCGTGTAGTCCGCCCACAGAAAGCTCTGAACAGGATGTTCGCTGGTCGGCACCAGCGTTCCCGGGGGCAGCCCTTTGTCTTTGCTTTCGAAGCGCTTGATGCCCCGCAGGTAGTAGCTGGTTTCGATCTGCCCGGAGGTGTTGAATTTCTTGCGGTGTATCGCGAAACCGAGAAGGTTGTTGTCGTCGGTGAAGTCGGCAAGGTTTGGCGGTTTCGCGAAATCCCAGGCCAAGACGACGACATGGGTTCCCGCGATGGCACGCAGGCGCAGGTATTCTCCGTTGATGGATGCTCGCATGAACGTGCTCCTCCCGAGCTGGCTATTGATGGGGCGTTCGGATTCGGATTCGCTGTGTGTCCGGTGTTCCGCCTGCTGGGCAGGACATGGGTTTCAAGTCCTTGGTCAGGCAAACCCATAGTTCCTTGAGCCGGTTGCCGGAAGCCACGTTGACGCGCAGGCTGGCGTCCGGCAATGCAGGGTTGAGTTTCAGAAACGCTCGCTTGACGTCGATCGCCTGGACGTCCACCAGTTGCCCGGAGCCGGGGCTGATGCCGCTGGTCATCATTTCGCGCATGGTGGGGCGTCGCAGCGACATGTAGACGCTCTGGATGTCAGAGAAATAGCGCTCCGGTGAAGACCATCCGCATGTGCCGTGGGCTTGCCACTCGTTCTGCATTAAATCCTCTCCCGGTACCATGCAGAGGTGCTGCTTGATCAAAGGGACGGAAAGCGATCCGACGGTCTGGCAGTTGCGCGGATGGTCTCGGCTGGATCGGGCCTGACCGTTCTGGGGCCAGAGGCCGTGAACCACCCATTCGAACCTATTGTCGGAGAAGCACTGAAACGCGTGCTTCTTTCGCTGATCCTTGGGCTTGTTCCGCTGCGCTTCACAGTGCTCTGGCGACCAGGAGAGGACCAGTGCCAGGTAATCCGTTGGAAGATCTTTGTTGACGTAGTCGACAGGCTTGGGAGGCGCCGCTTCGACAGACGCGGGTAAGGTGCAGACTTCCTGCGCGAAGCCTTGGGCGAGCGAAGTTGACAGCAGCACGAAGAGCAGTGCGTGTATTCCTGCGCGATACCGTGGACTGGTGGCCATGAGAATCTCCCGGTGGGGGGCTGCGCGCGCCGCGTACGACTCCTGGTGGCACGAGCACAAAGCCCACATTTTGCTGCTGGAATGTGGCATGGAGTCAACCAAGTGGCATGGTTCCGCCGAAAACGCTGGAGCCGCTCCGCCGCAGCCCTGCTCAGACAGACGACTTCATTCAGGGCCATACCACGTACCCAGAAGAGTTGGATACCTGTCCGACATCGCTTCCGGATTTCATGGAATGCTATCCACTATCCAATGTCGCTCGCGTTGGACGTTGACGGCTCGTAGCCTTGCTCAGGGGGCTGAACGTGAGGATCACGCCTGGGCACTCCGGTGAGTGGGGTGGGTTGCATGCGTCGGTTCCGAGACGATCATTGTCTTGGAGGTATCGACCTATGTCCTTTCGCATGAAACTCGCTTCGCTGCCAGCCGATGCGGCCACATACGAGGCTTTGCGGTTCCAAGTCGATGGCGTCGATCCACACGGGCAGGTGGTGCGTGGTGTCGATCCGGTGCTCGGCCCGCTGGTTGGCGATGAACTGGAGTACGGCGCCTTGTTTGCCTACCTGTTTCGGCGCTTCGGGTTTCCGAACGCGCCGTGGGATGCCGGTCGGCTGGCGCGATACGTCCTCGCAACCCCTTGTGCCGATATGTTTCTGGTCATCGAGCCGCGCCTCAGCGGCACGGCGACTGAGGTGTTCGGCTTCCATGCTCCGAAGGCGGTGGGAGTGGCCGCTGCAGCCTATTCGGGATCGCGCCTTCCCCGCTCGCCAGAGGATTGGGATGGGGCGGATCCCCTTAAGCCCTACGCCATGGCCGCAGCCAAAACCCTGAAAGGTCTGCTGCGTCCGGTGTGCCTGGAAAGCGATGGGGCGATTGATATCTTCGGGGCGGTTCCACGTACTCGGCGTGCGCTCCATCCTGCGCCTTGGGCTCAGCCAGCCATGTTGAGTCGCACCTGAGTTTGTCCTGCAAGCTCTTGTTCAGACGGAGGTTGCCTATTCTTTGTGCAGCACCGAAACTGGGCGCGCCTGGTTCGGTGGCCGTGGGCCTCCCGGTGTCACCGGGATGTAATGTCCCCAAGGTTGTCCACAGAAACTGTGGATATGTTCGGCTGCAGGTGTGCAGCCCAGGGGAGGGCAGCTTGCATCACGAGAAGCTGATGGCAAAGCCATGTTCCTGGAAGTAGGTCCGTGCCGCTGCCAGTTCCTCCTTGGTTGCGGACAGGATGACGGTGCTGGCCGTGCTTTGCCACATGTCGATCACCAGCTTGTGATCGCCGATGACGATCTGCAGCGCTTCGGGCGTCAGGGCTGAACTGAGTTGGGTCATGGCGCCGTTCTCAATGAGCAGGACGCCATCGTGGAAGGCGATTCTGAAGCAGCCGATGCAGAGCCGGTTGGCGGGAGAGCCCAAAGGCGTCTTCTTGAGGCCATCGAGGACTCGGAACGTCTGCGGATCGAGACAGCGCAAGGGTTTGTTTGGTGCGGGCGCTTTCATTCTTGTCTTCAAGGTCAAGCAAGCGGGCTTGTGAGTATGTTACTCATAGGACGTGATCTTATAAAGCGTAGATTCATGGGGCGTGCGCCGTTAGTGTCCAGTCCAGAGCAAAAAAGCCATGGAACTGGACTACGATCCCCTCAAACGCTTCGGCCGACATCTCGCCGAGCTGCGACGCGCCAAAGGCATATCGCAGGAGCGTCTCGCCCTGGAAAGCGGTCTGGCGCGCAGCTACTTGAGCGGAATCGAGCGCGGCGTGCGCAACCTGTCACTGATGAACATCTGCATCCTTGCGCAGACCCTTCAGCTCCCTCCGGCGCGCCTGCTCGAGTTTTCTGCCGATCCAGAGCCGGAATCAACCGCGCCTGGTTGATCTGCCCGAGAAGTGCTCGCGCGGACGATGCAACCCTTGCCGCGGCGCTTGGCCTCCAACAGGGCCTCATCGGCACGTGCAAGTGCCCGTGCCAGCGATTCGCCTGCGGTTCGCTCAGCGATGCCGGCCGAGAATTTCAGCGACCACGCCTGGGTAGGCATTGTTCTGCAAGCGCTGGATCGAAGGGTGTGCTGGATGCGCAGCAGGATGTGTTCCGTGTCCACGCCGGCCGCCCCGGTCAGCATGACCGCGAACTCATCGCCGCCCAGGCGGGCCACCGTGTCGACGGGTCGAAGGCCCTGACGCAGCGCAGCCGCGAAGTACCGCAATACCGCGTCTCCGGCGGCGTGGCCATGGGTGTCGTTGATCCCTTTGAAGTCATCCAGATCGATCATCGCGCAGGAGATCACCGACGGGGGGCAATCACGGGGCAGATCACAGGCGCGTCGGAATCCTCGGCGGTTGAGCAGTGCCGTCAGATCGTCATGGTGAAGAGCCCGTTGCGCTTCTGCAAGCGCCAGTTGCAGCTCGACGATGCGGTTCGTGAGCTTGGCGCGGCGACGACGGCGAAACAGGGCTGGCAGCACGGGTTGGAGGCGGGCGGAGTGGGCGAACCATCACCGTAGGTTCTCCACCCATCGTGGGCGAGGAGCAATTCGCGGCGGAACAAGTCGTTTTCGACATCGGTGGGGTTTTGCGGTCGCTCACAGTCCTGCGGTTCGCCGACTAAACATCCTTGCGGTTCATCCGTCTTCAGAAAGAAGGCCCTGGATTTGGGCGTGAATGTCCTTTGTGCCTGGAGGTGAAGGCATGGCGAGTTTGGGGTGTGCGCTCGATCGCAAACCGGCTCGGTCAGAGTTGGCCGTGCTGGTGTCCCAGTACGGCAAGGCGCAGATACGCTGCAGCAGCGTGATCGCCGAGCAGGCTGCGCTGATCGAGGCCTTGCAGGCCGAGCAGGTGCGCCTGCGTGCCGAACTGGTGATCCGGGTGACCGCCTTGCAGTTCGAGCGTGAGGAGCGGATGCGCCTGGAAGCCATGGCACCTGGGTTGCCACGCCGGGCTGTGCTCGCGCGCCAGATCGAGTACCTGATGGGACGAATCGAGGCGCTGCTGCGGGAGCAAACCCGCTGGCGTTGGGGGAGGGAGTCCCGGCGCGAAGCGCGTCCGCCCTCATCGCCGAAAGTCGAGTCTCCGACATGCGACGGCGGTGGCGGGATGGTTGAAGGAGGCGCGTTCGCCCCCCAGGAGGAGGCATCGACAGAGGCGGCAGCGCGAGGGGCGGATAATGCCGGACTGCAGGAGGCAGAACTGTTGATCTGCCGCACCGGCTGCATCAGCCACGGAGATTATTGGCGCGTGCAGGATCAATGTCGCCGAACCGGAAAACCCTGCATCCTCATCGACGAACATCAGGCCATTCACGCCATGCGTCAGGGCGATGGCATCGTGATTCAGGCGTGTCCCGTGCGCAGTCTCTGACGGGGGGCTGTCCCGGGCGGCAAGATCCTTCAGCCGCCGTTGCCCAGGGCGCGCGCGGCGAAGCAGCCATGTTCCAGTATGCGCTCCCGCTGGGGCTGAGGAAGGCAATAGCCCATCGTTGCGTCGTACAGGGCGAGTCCGATTTGCAGCGAGTGCTTGATGTCCGTCTCACGCGCATGGCGACCGAACTTGCACTGGAGCGCGAACTGGTTTTCAGGGTCCACCTCGTTCGCGAAATAGAGCTCAAGTTCCTCGAACGTCGAAACGTACTCGGCCGCCTCGACGTTCTTGAAGGGGCAGGAGGTGAACAGCGCCGCACCCGAGCGGGTGACAAGCATCTCGATGAGATAGCGGTGATCGCGCAGCAGCCTGGCGAAGCAGGCGCGTTCGTGCGCGCCCCAGACTTCGAAGTCCAGGGCCACGAACGGTGGGGTGCCGCTGTCTTGTCCGGCGAACCCCCGGCACAGTGCCATCGAGACGGCAAGGCCTGTGGCGTCGAAGCCGTGTGGATCCTCGGGACGTGGCAGTCGGCGGTTGAACTTGGCGTAGTAACCGTTCGCCGGGCGCAAGCGGAACTCGGCCACCGAGACAGTCGGCTTCCTGCTGCAAAGTACCTCGCGCTTGGACTCTGCCATGACACGGCAGGTGAGATCGCCGGGAAGCGAGCCCAGGAGTTCATCCGCCAGCGCATGGATTCGCTCGGAAAACTCCGCCGTGACGGAGGCCCAGCGCTGCTCGTCGTCGGAGTAGGACCGGAATGGCAGCGTTTGCGCCATCCGCTGCAAGGTTTCAGAGAGCATAGGAGCGCCAAAACGAAAGGTTGAGATTCATTCATGTCCCTTTGGGTTGGGTCCGCTCCATGCGTGTTCGTGGAAGCGGCCGTAGCCCCTCACCAAGCATGGGGCGCAAGGTCGCGGCTGACCCGTGCGACTATGGTACCGATTGAACAGCGCCATCGCACGTGGGAGAGATGCACATCGACCGCACGCCGATGAGGCCAGGCGACTTGCCGCAGCTATTTCAGGCGCATAGGACGATGCGCAGCCGGGCGTACCAGCGAGGTTCGGCTGCTCGGGTGGTAGCCCGAAGCCTTTACCTTGGGCACATGATTGGGCGACCGAGACAGCTGGCCCAGCGCCATCCCGGATGCTGACAGGCGGGCCGTGAGCACCGACAGGCAGGGCTGCCTCGTCGGCAATGTCCCCGAACCAACTCTGCCGTTCTACCTCGCCCATCAGGATGAAAAATGCCAACCTCATCGCCTACCATGACCTGCGGACCTGCTGCTGGCCGCTGGGGACACGAAGCCTAGCTCCGTGCTCCCAAGTTTGCGGTTGACCGTGGAAAGAGCCTAATTTGAAGGAGGACTAGAAGCCCACGATTGCGTACGAACCTGGCGCATGACCATCATGCCCAGCATTTCCGTGGCACTGGCCTGGTTGGTCAGAATGACGACGCCCGATTTGCTGGCTTCATCGATAGACAGATAAGCGGCATATCCGGCCACCATGCCGTTGTGCCACACCACGCCCCGGTTGCCGAAGAAGCGGTGAAGGAACGTGGGTTGCGCCCATCCGATGCCAAACTCACCGCCAAACTGTGGCACGCACATACTTTGAAAGCGCTGTGCCGCTGGCCCGTGGTCTGCCAGGCTCGCCTGAATGAAGGACAGCATGTCTTCGGCGGTGGAACTGTAGGCGCCGGCGCCCGCCAGTGCCGCAAACGTCCAGATGGGCGTCGGCAGGCCCTTGCCCGTGTACCCCTGGGCGAGTCGCGCCTTCGTCGCTGGCGCGAGGGCGATGGCGGTGCTGTGCATGCCCAGCGGCGCCAGCACCTTTTCTCGGACCAGGGATTCGTAGTCTCTACCCGTGACGGCCTCAAGAACATGCCCCAGCAGCCCCATGCCGAAGTTGGAGTATTCGAACCGCCCTGCTGCTCGTTGCCCCTCGGCGGTGGCCAGATAGTCGAAGACGAACTCTCGCCCCAGGTAGCTGTAGGGGTTCAGCAACGGGTCGTCATCGCCCGCCATCTGGCGCGCTTTGTCGCCAAGCGATTCGGGAATGCCGGGGAAGCCGGAGGTGTGGGTGGCAAGCTGTCGCAAGGTGACGGCCCGGGCGGAGGGCGACAATGCCATCGAAGCGCCCAGGAGTTCGCCCAGCGTGGCATCCATGGAAACCACCCCTTCGTCGCAGAGCGCTTGCAGCAGCGAAGCCGTGAGAACCTTGCTGACGGAGGCAATCTGGAAGACGGTGTGACCATCGGGGATTTGAGAAATCTCTTTGTTGACGGTGCCGTAGCCCTTGATGAATGTCTTTCCATCCTTGAACACGCCAACGGCGATGCCCGGAAACCGCCCGCTCTTCATGTGTTTGGCGACTTCGGCATCGATGGCTGCCGCCAGGTTCTTGCGGTCGGGCGTGTTCGCCATTCGCCATTTCAAATAGAGCATGGCGCAGATCGCAGCGACCAAGAGCAGCGCAAGGACGATGGCGGCAATTGTCACGGGGAGGGTTCCTCGTCCGGTGAAGCGGCGGACTCTTGCGCACCGGGCAGCTTGCGGGCGCTGGCCGGGGAGATGCCCCGCCGCTCCAGCGCCTCTCGCAGCAACACCTCGACCTGGGCGTTGGCGCTGCGCAGTTCATGAGCCGCCAGGCGCTCGATCTGCGACCACAGCGCCGGGTCAATACGCAAAGGGAAGGATTTTTTGCCGGGGCTGGCCATGGCTGGCTGGGCAAAAAACGTTATTGATACAGAGTGCCTGTGTTCACGATGGGCTGGGTGTCCTTGTCCGAGCACAGCACCACCAGCAGATTGCTGACCATGGCGGCCTTGCGCTCGGCGTCCAGCTCCACGATGTCTCTCTCGGCCAGCCCCTTGAGCGCCGCTTCCACCATGCTGACGGCGCCGTGGACGATCTTCTTGCGGGCGCTGATGATGGCTTCGGCCTGCTGGCGGCGCAGCATCACCTGGGCGATTTCGGGTGCGTAGGCGAGGTGGGTGAGCTTGGCGTCAACTACCTCGACACCGGCATCGGCGAAGCGGGCCTGCAATTCGTCCTTGAGCGCCCGGGCCACGTCGTCGAGGCCGGCGCGCAGGGTCGTCTCGCCTTCGGCCAAGTCCTCGCCGTCGTCGTAGGCATAGAGGGACGCGAGGTGGCGTAGGGCGGCCTCGGCCTGCACCTGCACGAACTGCTCGTAGTCATCCACCTCGAAGACGGCCTGGGCGGTGTCCCGCACCCGCCAGACGACAGCGGCGCTGATTTCCACCGGGTTGCCGCGCTTGTCGTTGACCTTGAGGGTGGGGGCATTGAGGTTGCGGGCGCGCAGGGACAAGCGGCGCTTGAGGTAGAGCGGCATGGCCCAACGCAGGCCCTCCCGCCTGTCGGTGCCGGCGTAGCGCCCGAACAGCGTGAGGATGGCGGCCTGGTTGGGCTGGAGGATGTAGAGGCCGGCCAGGATGAAAGCGCCGGCCGCCGCCAGGGCGGCCGGCGGAAGATAGTTCGTCCAGGCGGCGGCCGGCGCGCCGCGCAACAGCAGCCAAGGCGCCGCCAGGATCAGGAAGGTACCGGCGGCGGCCATGGCATAGCCGTCGGCGGACTGAAAGGCGAGCTCCTTGCGAGTGGGAGGACTGGCGCGATGGTCGGTCACTGCGACGTCCATGTCGGTTCCTTTCGAGGGGCAAAGTGATATCTAAGTGATATCACTTTGCCCCAGCCGGCAGAAACTGTCAAATGCCGTCGACTTTTCCCGCCGTACCTAGGCGTTCCACCCCCCGCCGCCTTGCGATGCGTGACCTTGCCCCCGGAAACCGTCCCCCTTTCTGAGTGACTCAATGCAAGCAAGGAGAACGGAAACGACGAAGCCAAATGCGGCTCGGAGGGAGCGCTACACGTTGGAAATCAGGCAGGAGGCGGTGGGTGATCGTCAGGAGACGATGACGATCTGCTTCTTGAACCTTGGCGCGAGCGTCAGTTTGTGGGCCACATAGGTGATGGTCCGCGACCGGTCGCGTTTGTCGGGGGCGGTGTTCTCGACGGGGCCGCTCGCCTTCCAGAGACCGAACATGACGATCTCGGCATCTGGCGGGAAACTGCCGAGCCAGGAAGCATCCGGGTGCGCGATGCTGACCTCGAATGATTCAATCCGCAGGGGATCGTCCGTCTTACGATACAGCGGCCGGCAGTTGAGGAAACTGCTCTTGTACTTGGCGCCGGCGGGGGGCTGATGGAAAGACCGCACTGAGCCGACCAGGGCAACCGGGTAGGGGTTGTTGCCGCTCTTGGCGACCAGTTCCCAGGCTTCATCGAAGCGGTCATGCTCGAAGAAGAACTGTTTCCACGGGAGTCGCTTGGGGCCCAATCGCAACACCAGTTCGGCGGCAAGCAATGCATCGGATTCGCACATCGCGCGCAAGACCAAGAGATCGGCCGTGGTGCGCAGATAGCTGTCGAGCCTCTTGTCCGAGGCGATCACCTCGGTTGCCATCTTGGTTGCACTGCCGGCGGGGGCGCTGCCGTTGACCGTTGGCGCATTGCCCGACAGTCCGTGCTTGCGCAGTCCATTGTGCAAGGCGAGCAGGCGCAGTTCCCGCTTCCCATCTCCCAAGGCGTTCAGGAACTCCGGGTCGGATTGCGCCGCGATGATCTTCAGGCGGCCCGATGCGTCGTAGCGGCAGCCGGCGGCGTGTTCCGATCCTCGGGTCAGGCCGATGTAGGCGGGCACGTCCACGGGCTCGATGCGGTTGGCTCGGTTCTGCTGGTAGCGTGGGACGAACCGGACATCGCATCCGCACGCCGGATCGTCACAAAACAGGTCGGGCGCGGTGCCGCCTCCATCGGTCAGCAGTTGCAGTTCCTCCACTGTGTAGGAGCGTCCGTGGCGATCCCTCGCCGAACGCATCTTGATGCCTTTGCTCATGCCACTGTTATGCCTTTTGGTGTTATCGGTCGTTGAAAGTGTGCCATGTCATGAATTTCGGCGACACCATCTCGGAGTATGCGCAGCACCCTGGGCAGGCTTCATGCCGCTGAGAGGGCGCCGTGTGGCGAGCGATCGGTCTTGAGTCACAAGGGCCGGGTGCGACGCTTGTTCGCATGGATACCCCGACAACCCCCGCCAACCACCCCCTCTATCACGGCACCCGCGATGCCGCCGCCCGCGCCATCCTGCACGAGGGCTTCCGGCGTTCCCGCTCCCGCAGCTACACCGGCACCGGGATCTGCCTGAGCGAGTCGCTGACCGTCGCCTACGAGTACGGGATGTACGAGACGGGCGGCTGCATCCTGGAGGCAAGGTTGTCGCCGACGGCCCGCTGGACGGACCAGTTCGACGACAAGACGGACGGCAAGGATGCCTGGGACGATTTCTTCATCCGCTCCGGTATGGATGCCATACGCGCCTTCGGCGGCAACGTGTGGGTGGTCTGGGCGCCGGACGTGCTGGCTTCGCTGCGCCGGCTCAGCCACCGCGAGGCGATCCAGCGGCTCTGCACGGAGTTCGACGAGGACGGGCCGGCGTGCGGTTACAACGCACTCGTTTCCGACTACGCCAGCATCTGGTGGAAGCAGGAGGCCAGCGACCCGAACCTCACCCGTTTCCCAGATCACCACCGGCAGCTCGTGGCGCGCCTGAAACGCTTCATGGGCCGAGCTCACTCAATGAATGCCTGACCATGCGCATTGAGCAGCAGCTACTGGCGCGTATCACGCCGGACGACCGGGAGGCCTTGGTCGAGGTCGCCCATTTTCTGCGCAAGGCCGAACATGTCTGGAACCGGATCGATGGGGGGAAGCAGTGCGAACTCAACGCCCAGCACCACGACGACGGTTCGCTCGCCCTCTGTCTGCGCCGGGCCATGCAGGCGGCGGACGAGTTGATCGAAGCGAGCGAGGGCGTGGGCAAACGGTAACGCGGTGACGGGCAGGCCGGCCAAGTGCGGGTAGCCCCTCCAGCCCGGCGCACGCCCTTGAAGAAGACCCGCCTCGCGAGAGCATGGAGACATCCCATCAGGAGGTTTTCATGGACGCACCCGCCAACCCCGCCTTGCCCCTGCGCCGTATCGTGCAGGGCAAGAACCCCCGCACCTACTTCGACCCGGCCGAAATGGCCGACCTCAGGGCTGGCCTGAAAGCCGCCGGTCGCGTTGTTCAACCCATCATCGTCCGCCCCATCCCCGGCGCCGACCTCTTCGAGATCGTGGCCGGCGAGCGCCGCTGGCGCGCAGCCAAGGAGGTCTTCGGCGACGACTACGACATGCCCGTCGTGATCGAGTCTCTGAACGACGAGGAGGCCGAGGCCATCGCCGTCATCGAGAACCACCACCGGGCGCCCATGTCGCATGCCGAGGAAGCCCACGCGGCCAAGCGCATGCTGATCCGCGTCAAGGGCGACAAGGAAGAGGCTGCGGCGACGCTGGGCTGGAAGCCCGAGCTATTGGAGCGGCGGCTGGCGCTGCTGACCTGCACCCCGGCGGTCCTGGAGGCGCTGACCCACCGGCAGATTCAACTCGGCCACGCTGAATTGCTGGCCGGCGTGCCCCCCGACAAGCAGGACACGGTGCTGGCGGGCGTGCTTGCGCACAAGGTGCCGGTGGGCGTCCTCAAGGAGCAGTTGGGGCGCTTCGCCCGGCGTCTGGCCGATGCCATCTTCGACACCGCGCAGTGCTCGGCCTGCCGGTACAACTCGGCCCGCCAGTCCGGCCTCTTCGACGAAAGCCTGGGCGAAGGCTTCTGCCAGCATCCCACGCACTACGACGAACTCACCATGCAGGCCATCGAGGCGAAGGCGCAGGGGCTGCGCGAACAGTACCCCGTGGTGCGCATCGTCAGGGCCTCCGATGGCTTCACCCCGCTGCTTGTGACCGAAGACGACGCGTTCGGCGTCGGCCCGCAGCAGTACGGATCGTGCAAGGGGTGCGCCTCGTTCGGTTGCGCGGTATCGGCCCTGCCGGGAAGCCTGGGGGAGGTCACCGCCTCGCTGTGCTTCGATGCCGGGTGCAACAGCCAGAAGGTCGCTGTCTGGCGCAAGGCGCAGCGCGACGACACGGAGCAAGCGCCACAGAAGGCGCCCAAGGCGGTCGGCAAGGCATCGGCCCGCAAAGCGGCTGCGCCAGCGCCGGCCAGGACCGCGCTGGCACCCAGCAACCAGACGCCGCAGCGGGTGAAGGACTTCCGCCTGCTCCAGTGGCGCAAGTGGGCGGCGCGAGAACTGATGGCCCAACCCGAGCGCAACCGGCGCGTGATGATCGCGCTGGCCCGCTGCGGCCATACCGGCGACGTGCGCACCATCGAGTTCGGCGTAGCCGCCAAGCGCATCGCAGGGCCGTGGATGCTCGAACGGCTGGACTTCGCGGCGGCCCTGCCCGAGGCGGACGCCATCGGCGCACAGCACCTGGAGCAACTGATGCTGGCGGTCACCGCGTCGGCGGCCTTCGGGGTGAACCCGCGCGACCTGGAAGCCTTGCTGAGCTATCTCGACGTTGACGAGCGAAAACACTTCAAATGGAACGCCGAGTTCCTCGAACTCTTCACCATGAGCGAACTGGAGTCGCTGGCCGGGGAGGTGGGGCTGAAACAGAAGATGGGCGCCGCCTTCAAGCTCGCACGGGCAAAGAAAAAAGGCGACTTCATCAAGTCGCTGCTCGCCGTGCCGGGCTTCCCGTACGACGGCACCGTGCCCGCCGTCATGCAGTACCCCAGGAAGCCCACCGCCTCCGGGCTGATCGCCGAGACGAGCGAGGCATCCGTCGGCCCCGCCGTCGAAGCATCCGACGACAGCGTCGAGGACGAGGCTCTCGCGGCCTGAGCCGCGCCCACTAGAAAACCCCCAATGCCTTCGTAGCATGGTCTCGAAGGCATTTCTCTTTGA
>OFDN01001259.1_pt1 | contig 17349 bp, 19 predicted proteins | sample 1520971 | NCBI WGS metagenome assembly OFDN01 (sample SAMEA94257418, study PRJEB24077) | hot springs metagenome | biome: Aquatic biome; feature: Geographical feature; material: Water | place: India | collected 2012-06-12 | depth 5 m
CGGTGCGCACCACGCTGCACCGGCTGACGCAGCGCATGGCCGGTTTGCTGGTGGAAGGCGTGGTGGACGGATCGGTGCGGCCGCTGGACACCCAGATGGCCGCGCAGGTGCTCATCGGCGGCATCAATGCCACCGCCGAGCTGCGCCGCTGGGTGCACGACGCCCGCGAAGCCACGGTGGCCGAGCTGTATGCGCGGCCGCTGTTCCTCGGCCTGCTGGTGCCGGCGTCGCCGGCGGTGCAGCAGGAGGAGGACCGGCCGGAGGATCAGCCGGCGGGCCTGGCCACGTAGAGGTCGCGCAGCTCGCGCTTGAGCACCTTGCCGATGGCGCTGCGCGGCAGCTCGCCAACCAGGCGCAGGTCGCTCAGGCGCTGGGTCTTGCCCACGCGCTCGTTCACCCACTCGCGCAGCGCATCGGCGGCCAGGTCCTGGCCTTCGCGCAGCACCACGTAGGCCACCGGCGTCTCGCCCCACTGCTCGGAGGGCACGCCGATCACCGAGGCCTCGGCCACCGCCGGATGCTCGCGCAGCACCGCTTCCAGGTCGCTGGGGTAGAGGTTGAAGCCGCCGCTGATGATCATGTCCTTCTTGCGGTCCACCAGCGTGAGGAAGCCGTCCTCGTCGAAGCGGCCGACGTCGCCGGTGCGGATGAAGCGCTTGCCGGTCTCGTCGAACCACTCCACCGCGCGGGTCTGCTCGGGGCGGTTGTGGTAGCCGGTCATCATGCCGGGCGAGTGGCCCACCACCTCGCCGGCCTCGCCCACCGGCAGCGTGCGGCCGGCCTCGTCGATCACGCGGATGTCGTGGCCTTCCGACGGCCGGCCCACGGTGTGCAGCTTGGTGGGGTGGGCATGCGCCTCCAGGATGCAGGTGCCGCCGCCTTCGGTCATGCCGTAGAACTCCACCAGGCCGCCAGGCCAGCGCTTCAGCACATCGGCCTTGAGCGCCGCGTTGAAGGGCGCGCTGGTGCTGAACTTCACCCGCGTGGCCGACAGGTCGTGGCGGTCGAAGTCGGGCCGCGCCATCAGCCGCTGGTACTGCACCGGCACCAGCATCGTGTGCGTCATGCGTTCGGTCTCGGCGATCTGCAGGTAGCGCGCCGCATCGAACTTCGGCATCAGGACCACCGTGCCGCCCCAGGCCAGCGACGGGAAGAACACCACCAGCGTGGTGTTGGAGTACAGCGGCGTGGACAGCAGCGCCACCGTGTCTTCGCCATAGCCGTAGTTCCGGCCGCGCTTCACATGAGACCAGCGCATGCCGTGGCCCTGCACGATGCCCTTGGGCTCGCCGGTGGTGCCCGACGAATAGATGATGTTGAAGGGCCAGGCCGGCTCGGGTGACACCGGCTGCGGCCGGGCACCTTCGGGCGCCAGCCAGGACTGCAGGGCTTGCCCTGCCTCGCTGCCATCGAGCGCGATGCGCGGCACGCCGCCGTCGGCCAGCGGGCCCGTGGTGGCCGCGACGCTGGCGTCGACGAACAGCCGCTTCGCGCCTGCGTCCCGCAGCATGTTGGCGAAGGCCGCCGGCAGCACGCCCGGGGCCAGCGGCGCCACCACCACGCCGGCGCGCAGCGCGCCGAGGAACACCGCGGCATACAGGGTGGACGAGGCGGCGCAGATGCCGATGGCATCGCCCGGCCGCAGGCCGTCGCGCTGCAGGCTGGCGGCCACGCGGTCCATCAGCGCATCCAGCTCGCCATAGCCCAGCGTGTGCTGCGGGTCCACCAGCGCGCGGCGCTGCGGCGCGGCTTGCGCATGGCGGCGGATCTGCTCGGTGATGAGGTCGAAGTCGGCTTCGAAAGGGGAGGTGGCGGCGGTCATCGTCGGCTCCGTCGGGTTCATCAGTAGCCGGCGCTGCGGTCCACCAGCCACTGCGGCGGCTGGCCGGCGCGCAGGCGGCGCAGGGTGTCCACGCATTGCGCGGCCACGGTGTCGAACGAGGCCTGCGCCGCGATGTGCGGCGTGGCCAGCACCTTCGGATGGGTCCAGGTCCAGTCGTCGGGGCGCGGCGGTTCGCGGTCGAACACGTCCATCACCGCGCCGGCCAGGTGGCCTTCGTCCAGCAGTGCCTTCAGGTCGGGCTCCACCATCTGCTCGCCGCGGCCCACGTTCACCACGATGGCGCCGCGCGGCAGCAGCGACAGCCGCTCACGGTTCAGCAGCCCGCGGGTCTCGGCGGTGAGCGGCAGCGCGCACACCAGGATGTCGCTCTGCCCCAGCAGCTGCGGCAGCGCCCCATCCCCCGCAAAGCACTGGATGCCCGGCAGCTCGCGCGGGCGGCGCGACCAGCCGGCCACCGGATAGGCCAGCGGCGAGAAGGCGCGGGCAATGGCCTGGCCCACCGCCCCCAGGCCCAGCAGGCCGACGCGGCATTGCTGCACCGGCCGCACCGGGTGGCGCTCCCATATGCCGCGCGCCTGCTGGCCGGCATAACGCCGCAGGTCGCGGGTGAAGGTGAGGGCGCCGGCCAGCACGTACTGCGCGATCTGCACGCCCTGCATCGGATCCACCACGCGGGTGACCGGCAGCGTCGGCGGCAGGTCCGGCACGCCCACCAGCTTGTCCACGCCGGCGGCCAATGAACACAGCGCGCGCAGGTTGGGCAACCGCGGCAGCACGCCGGGCTGCAGCCGCCAGGCCATCACGATCTCCACCTCGTCGGGCGGGGCCTCGTCCAGGCTGGTCCACACCGGCACGTCGGGCGCCGCGGCACGCAGCGCATCGGCAAAAGGGGCCGCGGGCAGCGGCGAAGACAACAGCAGGATGCCCATGAAACTCCCATTCCCAAAATTCTAAACAGCGGCCGACTCAGGGCTGTACCCGAGTCGGCCTGCCACCTCGGCGACAGCAGCGTATCAGGGCTCTCCCGGGGGTCAGCCTCGTGCGGGTCGGTGTTTGCCCGAGTTATTGCATATGGCGAAACGCATACCGTGCTTTCGGTTGACGGTTGCGGAAGCGGCTTGCCACCATCGTGGCCCTGGCCTTCAACGCAAAGCAGTCCGCCCGTGGATCTCTTCCTTCAGCAAGTGCTCAACGGCCTCACGCTCGGTGGCATCTACAGCCTCGTGGCGCTCGGCCTCACGCTGGTGTACGGCATCCTGCACGTGCCCAATTTCGCGCACGGCGCCTTCTACATGGCGGGGGCCTTCATCAGCTTCCACCTGATGTCGAAGTACGGCGCCAACTACTGGATCGCGATGGCCGGCTCGGCGGTGGCCGTGGCGGCGCTGGCCACGGTGGCCGAGCGGCTGGTGTTCCATCCGCTGCGCCATGCCTCGGGCCTGCATCCGATGATCGCGGCCATCGGCATGCTGCTGTTCCTGGAGGCCGGTGCGCAGGCCATCTGGGGCGCGGACTTCCATCGCATGCAGACGCCCTACACCGGCATCATCGATTTCGCCGGCGTCACCGCGCCGGTGCAGCGGCTGCTCATCATCGCCTCGGCCTTTGCGCTGATGGTGCTGCTGCAGCTCTTCCTGCGCCGCACCGTCACCGGCTCCACCATCGTGGCGATGGCGCAGAACCGCGACGGCGCCTCGCTGGTGGGCATCGATGCCAACCGCGTGGCGATGATGACCTTCGCCATCAGCGGCGTGCTGGCGGCGGTGGCCGCCACGCTGTATGCGCCGATCAACCTGGTGTACCCGGCGATGGGCCACCTGGTGATCACCAAGGCCTTCGTCATCATCATCCTGGGCGGCATGGGCAGCGTGCCGGGCGCCATCCTTGGCGGGCTGATCATCGGCTTCGCCGAGAGCTTCGGGGCCTTCTACATCTCGACGGACTACAAGGACATCATCGCTTTCGCGCTGCTGGTGCTGATCCTGTCGTTCCGTCCCCAGGGCCTCTTTGCGAAGGGAGCCCATTGATGAACAAGGCAACGTTGGGCTGGCTCGCCCTCTTCCTGCTGGGCCTGGCCTTCCCGCTGATGGCGGGCAACGACTACCACCTCACGGTGATGTCCACGGCCTACATCTACGCCATCGCCACCATCGGCCTGAACCTCATCACCGGCTACACCGGCCAGTTCAACCTGGCGCACAGCGGCTTCATGGCGGTGGGTGCGTACACGGTGGGCATCCTCACCGTGGACCACCAGGTGCCGTTCTGGATCGCCTTCGCGCTGTCGGGCTTCGTCACTGCGGCGCTGGGCGTGGCGGTGGGCGCGGTGTCGCTGCGGCTGAAGGGCCACTACTTCTCGATCTTCACGCTGTGCGTGGGCTACATCATGTTCCTGGTGATCGAGAAGTGGGAGAGCCTGACCCACGGCACCGTGGGCATCATCGGCATCCCCGGCCCGTCGCCCATCGGCCCGCTGGTGTTCGACACGCCGCGCACGCTGTACTACCTGGTGTTCTTCTTCCTGGTGCTGGGCATCTGGGTGATGCGGCGCATCGTCAATTCGCTGCTGGGCCGCAGCTTCATGGCCATCCGCAACAGCGACGAGCTGGCCGAGGCGCTGGGCATCCGGTTGATGCGCACCAAGCTGCTGGCCTTCGTGCTGTCGGTGTTCTATGCCGGCGTGGCCGGTGGCCTGTATGCGGGTTTCGTGCGCTTCCTGGGCCCCGGCGTGGCTGCGGTGGAACACACCTTCGACATGACGATGTACATGCTGGTGGGCGGCCTGGGCACGCTGCTGGGGCCGCTGCTCGGCAGCATCTCGGTGCCGTGGATCACGCAGTACCTGCAGTTCCTGCAGGAGTATCGCTTCCTGGTGTTCGGGCCCATCCTGATCCTGCTGGTGATCTTCGTGCCGCACGGCATCGTGGGCAGCTGGCTGGGCTGGCGGGCACGCAAGGCATCGCAGGCAGCGGAGCCGGCCGCCGCCGCCGCGCGCAAGGCGGACGGCCTGCGCGCCGTTCCCAACGTCAGCGCCGGAGGCCAGCGCCATGCCTGAGCAACGCACCATGCCTCACAGCCCGGCCGCCGCCAGCGGTTGCCTCGAGATCCGAAACCTCACCAAGCGCTTCGGCGGCCTGGTGGCCGTCAACGACGTGAGCACGACGGTGGAGCGCGGCAAGATCAACGCCATCATCGGCCCCAACGGCGCCGGCAAGACGACCTTCTTCAACCTCATCAGCGGCGTGCACAAGCCGACCAGCGGGCAGATCCTGTTCGATGGCACCGACGTCACGCAGATGCGCACCGACCAGGTGGCGCAGCTGGGCGTGTCGCGCACCTTCCAGACCACCGCGCTGTTCGACATGGCCACGGTGCTGGACAACCTGATCGTGGGCCACCGGCTGCGCACCCGCGCCAACCTGTGGGACGTGATCGTGGGCACCCAACGGTTGAAGCAGGAGGAGAGGCTCTGCCGCGAGAAGGCGCGTGACGCGCTGGATTTCGTGGGCCTGTCGCACATCGGCCACCGCATGGCCGGCGACATCACGCAGGAGGAACGCAAGCGCGTGGCCTTCGCGCTGGCGCTGGCCACCGACCCCAAGCTGGTACTGCTGGACGAGCCCGCCGGCGGCGTGAACCCCGACGAGACGCTGGGCCTGGCCGAGCTGATCCGCAAGTTCGTGCGGCATGGCATCACCGTGTGCCTGATCGAACACAAGATGAACATGATCATGAGCCTGGCCGACAAGATCATGGTGCTGAACTACGGCGAGAAGATCGCCGAGGGCACCCCGGCCGAGATCCGCAACAACACCGCGGTGATCGACGCCTACCTGGGTGCGGAGCATGCCGATGTCTGAAGCCATCTACACCGCAGGCGCCGGCCTGGTCATCGAGAACCTGACGCTGGACTACGGCAGCTTCCGCGCGCTGGACGGCGTGAGCCTGCAGGCCAAGCCGGGCGAGCTGGTGGTGCTGCTGGGCGCCAACGGCGCGGGCAAGAGCAGCATCTTCCTCACCACCAGCGGCATCCACAAGGCCCGCGGCGGCAGCATCCGCTTCGGCAACCAGGAGCTGGTGGGCCGCAAGCCCTCGCAGATCGTGGCGGGCGGGCTGGTGCTGTGCCCCGAGGGCCGCAAGCTGTTTCCGCAGATGAGCGTGCTGCAGAACCTGAACCTGGGCGCCTACGTGCACCGCGGCGACAAGGCGGGCAACCAGAAGATGCTGGACGAGGTGATGGCGCTGTTCCCCATCCTGAAGGAGAAGCAGCACCATTCGGCTGGCTCCCTCAGCGGCGGGCAGCAGCAGATGGTGGCCATCGGCCGCGCGCTGATGGGCCGGCCGCAGGCGCTGCTGCTGGACGAGCCTTCGCTGGGCCTGGCGCCGCTGGTGGTCAAGCAGGTGTTCGAGGTGATCCAGCGCATCAACCGCAGCGGCACCACCGTGATCCTGGCCGAGCAGAACGCCTATGCCGCGCTGAAGATCGCCGACCGCGCCTATGTGATCGAGAACGGCCGCATCGTGATGGAAGGCGACCGCGACACGCTTTTGAAGAACGACGAAGTGCGCCGCGCCTACATCGGCGCGTAGATGAAGCCCCCAAGCTCGCTGCGCTCGCTACCCCCCAAGGGGGCCGTTCGCCGACGGACCGGCGGAGCCGGATCCGTGGCTCGTGCTTGGTCCTTTGGCCGTGCGGGGCGGGCGCTGTTTTTCCTGTTCTGATTTTTGGAGACAAGCATGCACAAGACCTCGACCTTCCGCTTCCTTGCCGTGGCCGCTGCGGCGCTGGCGGCCACCTCCGCCTTGGCGCAGGAGGTGGTGAAGATTGGCTATTCGGGCCCGCTGAGCGGCGGCGCGGCGCTGTACGGCAAGAACGTGCTGGACGGCATGCAGATGGCCGCGGCCGAGATCAATGCCGCGGGGCTGGAGGTGGGCGGCAAGAAGGTGAAGCTGGAGATCGTCGCGCTGGACGACAAGTACAACCCCAGCGAGACCGCCATCAATGCCCAGCGCCTGGTGCAGGAAAGCAAGACACCCGCGATCCTGGTGCCGCATTCGGGCGGCATCTTCGCGCTGCAGACGCAGAACGAGGCGCAGAAGTACATGGTGCTGGCCTACAGCAGCGTGCCGCAGATCACCGCGCGCAACAACAAGCTCACCATCCGCATTCCGCCGGAATACACCGCCTATGTGCAGCCCTTCGTGAAGCACACCATGGGCAAGTACGGCAAGAACCTGGCCATCGCCAATGCCGACCACGACTACGCCAAGGCCTGGACGGCGGCCTTCAAGCCGGCCTGGGAAGCCGCGGGCGGCAAGATCGTGGCCGAGAACCCTATGAGCTACAACCGCGCGGCCGACTTCTACAGCGGCGTGAGCCGCGTGCTGGCGGCCAAGCCCGACGTGATGTTCATCGGCGGCGCCAGCGAGCCCACCGGGCTGGTGGTCAAGCAGGCCCGCGAGCTGGGCTTCAAGGGCGGCTTCGCCATCATCGACCAGGCCAAGATGGACGAGATCTCGGCCGTGACCGGCGGCTACGGCATGCTGGAAGGCGCCATCGGCGTGCTGCCGCTGGCCGAGGATTCCAGCCCCGACGCCAAGAGCTTCGTCGAGCGCTTCCGCAAGACCTACCCCGGCCGCACGCCCAGCTCCGAGGTCTCGTACAACTACACCATCGTGCACGCCACCGCCATCGCGATGAAGCTGGCCGGCACCACCACTGACGCCACCGCCATCCGCGCGCAGATGGACAAGGCGGTCAAGGCCTTGCCCGCGCTGAACAACCCCAGCACGCTGGACGGCGTGGACGACAAGGGCGGCACCGTGAACGACACGCGCGTGGGCGTGGTCGAAGGCGGCAAGATCAAGGAAGTGAAGCTCAGCACGCTCAACGCGGCGAAGTGAGCTCAGCGGGGCTGCTGCGGCACCCGCCGCAGCTTGCCCACGTCATAGCCCTGCGCCGCCACGAGGCGCGTCAGGCGCTCCAGGTCGGCGGCGGGCATGCTGGGCTGGCGGGACATGATCCACACGTAGTCCCGCTTCTCGCGGCCTACCACCACCTCCTGGTACCCGGGGTCGATGTGCATGATCCGGTAGTCGGCCTCGAAGGGCCACAGGAACTGCATCGTCCAGATGGCGTTGCCTGTGCCCGGCAGCACGGTGCCCACCGGGCGCATGGTCTTCAGCGGCTCGTCGTGGCCGCCGTCGCGGAAGGTGAAGGTGGTGGCGATCTTGCCGTCGGGCCGGCGCTCGTAGCGCTCCACCGCGTCGTAGGCGTTGCGCTCCGGCCAGGTGGGAATGACCGCGATCACGTACCAGTCGCCCATGTAGCGGTCGATGTCCAGCGATGGCGCAACGGCCAGCGGCGGGCGCGTGGGCGTGCTCTGGCAGGCGGCCAGCAGCACGCAGGCGCCCAGCACCAGGCCGGCGGCAGCGATGTGGCGCTTGCGCAGCGGTGGGCGCACGGGCAGGAAGGGGGAGGGGGAACGGGGCAGTTTCATCGTCGCGGCATCCCAGCGGCAGCGCGGCGTACGGACCATACCGACGCCTGCGCGCATGCTGGCGGCAGCCGGGCATGGCTGCAACCACCGCCGTCCGAAAACCGTGTAGGCGCCGGGCCCACAATCGCCGCATGCATGCCGCCACCCTGCCGATGAACCCGTCACCTTCCCTTGCCGCCCGTGCCGGCGCGCTGGCGGCCGCCTGGCTGCTGGCCGCGGGCGGTGCGCTCGCGCAACCCGCACCACCGGCCGCCGCGCCCGGCGACTGCAACCGGCCCGTCACGCAGGCTCAGCTCAATGCGTGTGCGTACGAAGACTTCCTGCTGGCGCAGGCCGAGCTGGCCGCCACGCTGCAACGGGTGCAGCAGGGCTGGGCCGGTTCGCAGCGCGACGGAATGCGCAAGGTGCAGAAGGCCTGGCTGCAGTTCCGCACCGAGGCCTGTGCCTTCGAGAGCGGCGCCGCCGCCGGTGGCAGTGCGCAGCCCATGCTGCAGTGGCAATGTGCGGCCCGCATGACGCGCGAGCGTGCCGCGGCGCTGGCCGCCACCGTCAACTGCCCGGAAGGCGACCTGGCCTGCGTGCGGCCCGCGGTGGCGCGCTGATCGAACGCCTTCAGGCCTGCAGCCGCACCACGCCGCCTTCGCGCAGCGACTGCTCGATGGCGTCGATGATGCGCACGTCGGCCAGGCCCATCTCGCCATCGGTGCGCGGCGGCTGGTTGGCCAGCGCGCAGGCCGCGAAGTAGTCCATCTCGGCCGCGAAGTGGTTCACCGGCTTCAACAGCAGTTCCTCGGTGCTGGCCGGGCCGCTGGTGGGGCTGCCGCGGCGCAGCTGCAGTCGCTGGCCCTGGTAGGAGAAGGCGGCTTCCATGTCGATGAAGCCGTCGGCGCAATGCACCCGCAGGTGCCGGCTTTCGGCGGCGCCGAAGCTGGTCTCGCAATGCGCGATCACGCCCGAGGGATAGCGCAGCAGGAAGGCCACGCTTTCGGGCACCTCGGCGAAGTCGGGGTTGTCCTTCGGCTGGTGGGCCAGGGCCACCACGGATTCTGGCTCCTCGCCGGTGACCATGCGGCAGGCGTTGATGCAGTAGATGCCGGTATCGCTCACCGGACCGCCGCCCTTGCCGGCCTGCAGCCGGATGTCCGGCGCCTTCGTCACCTGGCAGTTGCTGGCCATGATGGTCTTCACCGGCCCGAGCGCTTCTTCCTGGCACAGCGCGGCCATGCGCTGGTTGAAGGGCTCGTGGTGCAGCCGGTAGGCGATCATGAGCTGGCGGTCGGCCGCGCGGGCCGCGTCCATCATGCGCTGGCATTCGTCGGCCGTGACGGCCATCGGCTTTTCGCACAGCACATGCTTGCCGGCCTCGAAGGCCTTGAGCGTGTACTCGGCATGCAGGTGGTTGGGCAACACGATGTACACCACGTCCACATCGGCCAGGCCGGCCAGGTCGCCGAAGTGCTCGTAGTCCAGCACATGGTCCTCGGCAATGCCATGGGCCTGCGCCACCGGCATCGCCTTGCCACGGTCCCCGCTGACCAGCGCCACCGGCCGCGAGTGCTGCGAGCGGGCGAAGGCCGGCATGATTTCCTGCAGCGTGAGCTGGCCAAGGCCGACGATGGCGTAGCCGGCCTTGCGGGTGGCGTCGGATGGCATGTCGTTCTGTGCAGGCATGGCGGCTCCACGGAGAAGAAGACTTACGCGCCGGCAAATGCCGCGCCCGCGCTCGCAGGCCTTCAGCGTTGGCGTTCGCCCAGATCGAAGTAGTGCAGCACGGCGTAGCCCACTTGCAGCGTGTCGATGTAGGGCGCATCCGCTGGAGCTCCGTCGTCGCCGGTGCCCAAGGCCACGATGCGGCGAAGCGCCTTGGCCGCTGTCGGGTCGCACACCGCCCAGAGCTGCGGTGTGCCGTCCTGCAACTGCACGCTGAGGACACGAGCGCCCGAAGGCATCTGCACATGCTGCTCTCCGGTGCCCACGCCGATTGAAAACTTCCAGACTTGCACGATGTTCCTTGAATCAGTGGAGGGGGTCAGGCTGGCTCAGCTGACGTGAATCACCAGCCGGTTCTTGCCGCCGCGCTTGGCGGCCAGGCAGGCCTGGCTCGCTGCATTGGCCAGCGCGGTGCCGTCCTGCATGTCGGGCGACCAGGCCGCCAATCCGATGCTCACGGTGATGGGAATGGGCTGGCCGTCCAGCGCATGGATCTCGGCCGACTGCACTGCCTCGCACAAGCGCTGAAGCACCGTCGCAGCTGCAGGCGCATCGGTGTCCGGCAGTACCACCACGAACTCTTCACCGCCATAGCGGGCCAGCCAGTCGGTGACCCGGATCTGCTTGGACGCCACTGCCACGAAGCGCTGCAGCACCACGTCACCCGAGGGCCAGCCGTGGGTCACATTCACATCGTGGAAGTTGTCGATGTCCATCAGGGCCATGGCCAGCGGCCTGCCGCCCACGCGGGCGCGTTCGATCTCTCGTGGCAGGCGTTCCTTGAAGAACCCGCGATTGTGCGCGCCGGTCAAGGGGTCTTGCAGGGCCTGCAGCCGTGCAGCGTCCAGCAACTGGCGGCCCATGTGCGCCACCATGCGGTTCATGCGCTCGCCAAACATGCGCGTCACTTCGGTAAAGCGCTGCAGGTCGGCCTCGACGCCTTCCAGCTGACCCGTGCGGATCAACTCGAAATGGACCAGCCGCCCGCGGCCCTGTGCCTTGGCTTCGTAGGCCGCTGTGTCCGCCTGCCGCAGCAATTGCGGCTCGGTCGTGCCCGGCCGCAACAGCGCCAGGCCGCCGCTGGCGCTCAACCGCCCATCGCCCAGCTCAGGCAGCGTCGTGCGGCCTAGGCGATTTAGCAGCTGTTCCGCATCGCGCACCAGCGAAGGACCGTCTTGGCGCTTGAGCAACACCACGAATTCGTCGCCGCCTACCCGGCCTGCCACGTCGTCCGGGCCCAGCCCGCCCGACAAGGACTGCGCAGCGGCCACCAGCACCTGGTCGCCGATGTTGTGGCCGAAGTGGTCATTGATCTGCTTGAAGTGGTCGAGGTCGATGTACACCACGGCCTGGTGGTCGCCCGGCATCCAGTCGTCAATGGCTCTGCGGAGCACACGGCCCCAGCCGCGGCGGTTGAGCAGGCCGGTCAACGCGTCCAGCTGCCCGTCCGTGCTACGTGAGCGGGCCAGCAGCCGCTGCAGCCTGGTCGCCATGATGCTGTCGGACATCGGCCCGGTGGCAACGTCGTCCCGCGGGTGTGCATGCTGCAAGGCCCATCGCTCGCCCGCCTCGTCGAGCGCCACCCACAGCGTGGGAAGCGGTCTCGTCGCCTCGGGCACGGGTGGTCGCTGCGCCAACATTGCCCGGGTGACGGTCACGATGGCCGCTTGAGGCTTTGCAGTGGTCTCGCCGGGCGGCAGTGGCGCCATGCCGTGCGCCAGCAATGCGGCCTGGGCGGCGGGGCGGCTCATGTCACCGAACAGGGCGGCGTCTATCCAGATGGGGTCGGGTACTGCCAAGGCGTTGCTCTTGCGGTAGGGAGGGGCGCCGGATTCTCTGCTGCCCGGCACACCATCGTCAGCACTACACAATCGCGTGGCCGCATGGCGGCGTTTCACCTGCGAGCAACGTCACATGACCCGCCTGCCTGCCTTCGCTGTCCTGCTCATGCTGGCGTCACAGGCGCCATCAGCCGCCCATGCCGAGCAGGCTGCCGCCGTTGGCGCAAGCCAGGTGCGCCTCCTCGCCGCCCAACCCACCACCACCCTGCGCGGCACCGTGCAGGGCAACGCCGACGCCACCTACACCGTCGACGCCCGAGCCGGCTAAACACTGGCGGTCACGCTGACGTCGAAGAACACCTCGCTCAACTTCAACATCAGCGCACCCGGGGCGGCGGAGGCCATGTTCATCGGCAGCGTGCAGGGCGCTGACGCCCGCGTGCTGCTGCCGGCCGACGGGCTTTATCGGGTTCAGGTGGTTCTGGTGCGCAGTGCAGCGCGGCGCAACGAGCGGGCGGCGTTCACGCTGCGGCTGGGCATCAGCGGGCAGCCGCTGCCGCCGCTGGCCGGCGCGCAGGATGCGCTGGTGCCGGGCACCCGCTTCCATGCCATGGCCAGCGTGGCTTGCCGGATGCCAGGCTCGGCTGACGATGCCCTCTGCCAGGCATCGGTGATCCGGCGGGGCCGCGACGGCACCGCCACGGTGGTGCTGCGAGGCGCCGACGGGATGACCCGCACGCTGCTGTTCATGCAGGGCCGGCCGGTGGCCAGTGATTCGGCACAGCCCCTGGCGGCCAGCCGGCACGCCGACATCACCACGGTGCGCGTCGGCAGCGACGAGCGCTACGCGCTGCCCGACGCCTTGCTCAACGGCGGTTGATCCGCCGCGTCGGCCCGCTCCTGTTCCTGCAGCGCCCGCCACTGCACCTTGCCCGTGCCCGACTTGGGCAGCGCATCGACGAACGCCACCACCTTCGGTGCCTTGTAGGCCGCCATGTGCTGGCGGCACCAGTCGGCCACCTGCTGCTCGCTCACCTGGCCGCGCGCCGCGGGCTTGAGCACCACCAGCGCCTTCACCGATTCGCCGCGCCGCTCGTCTACGGTGCCGATGACGCAGGCTTCCTGGATGTCGGGGTGCTGGTACATCAGCGCCTCCACCTCGGCCGGCCACACCTTGAAGCCGGCCGCATTGATCATGCGCTTGAGCCGGTCGACCATGAACCAGTAGCCCTCGTCGTCGATGCGGGCCAGGTCGCCGGTGCGCAGGAAGCGCTTGCCGTCGATCTCGATGAAGGTGGACTCGTTGGCCTGCGGCGCATTCCAGTAGCCCTGCATCACCTGCGGGCCGTGCACCACGATCTCCCCCACCTCGCCCGGCGCCACCGGGGCCAGCGTGGCGGGGTCGACCAGCCGCGCATCCACGTCGAACACCGGGATGCCCAGGCACTGCGGCTTCGGCCGGTGCGGCGGGTTGATGTGGGTGGCGGCGATCGTCTCCGACATGCCGTAGCCCTCCACGTAGTCGAGGCCGGTCAAGGCCTTGAGCTTGGCCACGATGGCCGCGGGCATGGCCGCGCCGCCGCCCCGGACGCCCTGCAGGCTGTTGAGGTCGAAGCGCTCCACGTCGGGCTGCGACAGGAAGTCGATCATCATGGTGGAGATCACCTGCCAGACCGAGACGCGGTAGCGCTCGATGCAGCGGCCCGCGGCCTCGCGGTCCCAGCGCGGCAGCACCACCACGGTGGCGCCGCTGAACATCGGGCTGTTCAGCCCGCCGGCCATGCCGGTGACGTGGAAGTAGGGCAGCACGCCGAGGTACACCGTGTCCTGCGTGCGGCCGAACCACTGCACCCCACCCACCAGCGTGCTCATCACCGTGGCATGGGTGTGCATGCAGCCCTTCGGGTGGCCGGTGGTGCCCGAGGTGTAGGGCATCACGCACAGGTCGTCGGGGCCGTTGTGCAGCGTTCCGGGCCGGTGCGCCGCCTGCACCGCCGCCTGCCAGCCGTGCACGCCGGGCAGGGCCGGCACGCTGCGCGGGGCGCTGACGAAGGCCGGCACCGGCAGGTCGGTGGGCTGCTTCAGGTGGTCGCTGTAGGTGGCCACCACCACATGCTGCAGGCTGCCTTCGCCGCTGCGCAGGTGCGGCAGCAGCTCGGCCAGCAGGTCCTGCGCGACGAAGGCCACGCGGGCGCCGCTGTCGTGCACGTAGTGGCGCAGCTCCTCGCTGCGGTTCATCGGATTCACCGGCACCACCACCGCGTCGGCGCGCAGGATGGCGTAGAAGGCCAGCGCCCATTGCGGGCTGTTCTGCATGTCCAGCAGCACGCGGTCGCCGCGCTGCACGTTGCACACCTGCTGCAGGTGGCCGGCCAGGTCCTCGGCTTCCTGCTTGAAGTCCGCGAAGCTCAGCGGCGTGTCGTAGAACAGCAGGAAGGGCTTGTCGGGGTAGCGCGCGGCCGACACCTCCACGTTGAACCACAGGTTGGTGCGCGGCAGCGTCAGGTGACGCGGCAGCCCCGGCGGCCAGAAGCGATGAGCCGCTGCCTCGCTGCTCATGGGCGGCCCCGGGCTGCGTCCAGCTGCTGTGCCATCGCCCAGGCCTGTTCGGCCATCGGCCGGGCGCGGCGGCCGGCTTCCAGCGCGCGGGTGTTCGAAGCGTTGCCCTGCAGCGCCCGCGCCATCACGCCCTGCAGGATGCCCACCAGCCGGAACATGTTGAACACCAGGTAGTAGCCCCACACCGCCGGGCTCACCGCCTGCGGATGGCCGGTGCGCTGCAGGTAGCGCTGCAGGTAGTCGGCCTCGGTGGGAATGCCGAGCGCGGCCAGGTCCACGCCGGCCAGGCCGCGGGTGGCGCCGCCGGGCATGTGCCAGGTCATGCAGTGGTAGGCGAAGTCGGCCAGCGGGTCGCCCAGCGTGGACAGCTCCCAGTCCAGCACCGCCAGCACGCGCGGCTCGGTGGGATGGAAGATCACGTTGTCGATGCGGAAGTCGCCGTGCACGATGCGCGGCGTTTCGTCCGCCGTCGGCAGGTGGCGCGGCAGCCAGTCGATCAGCGCGTCGGCGGCCTCGATCTTCTCGGTCTCGGAAGCGCGGTACTGCCGGCTCCAGCGGTCGATCTGCCGTTCGAGGTAGCGGCCGGGCTTGCCGTGGTCGGCCAGGCCCACCGCCGCCGGATCGACCCGGTGCAGCGCCGCCATCACGCGGTTGAGTTCGTCGTACAGCGCGGCCCGCTCGGCCGGCGCCATGCCGGGCAGCTGCGGGTCCCAGAGGATGCGGCCCTCCACGCAGTCCATCACGTAGAACATCGAGCCGATGACCTCGGTGTCCTCGCACAGCAGGTGGGCCGGCGCCACCGGCACCTCGGTGCCGGCCAGCGCGCGGATCACGCGATATTCGCGGTCCACCGCATGGGCCGAGGGCAGCAGCACGCCGGGCGGCTTGCGCCGCAGCACGTACTGCCGGCCGTCGGCGGTGCCGAGCTTGAAGGTGGGGTTGCTCTGCCCGCCATTGAACTGCTCCACCTGGGTGCCGCCCGCATAGCCGGCGATGTGCTGGCGCAGGTAGGCGTCGAGCCGGTCGACATCGAAGGCATGGGCGGCGGACACGGGCCGCGTGCCGTTGAAGGTGGTGTCAGGGGCGCTCATCAGGGCAGGGTTGGGCAGCGGTCAAGGCTGGGAATTCTGCCAGCGTGCTGTGCTTTGGAATGGCTGGTATTCCCCAGGTGTACCTTCGCCGGCCAGAGGTTCAGAAACTGCGGTATGGTCTTTGCCATGAACGAAGAACACATGCCCGCCGATGCCGCCGTGCCCGCGGGCTTCGAGCGCATCGCCCATGGCGGCCCCTATTTCGCGGCCCTGGGCCCGGTGTACGGCAAGCCGGTGCCGGGCGTCGACGGCCTGGTGGTGCTGGGCCTGCGGGTGCAGGACAAGCACACCAACGTGCTGGGCGTCACCCATGGCGGCATGCTGGCCACGGTGGCGGATTGCGCGCTGGGCATGAACGTGTTCCTCACGCGGCGGCCGCAGCAATCGATGGTGACGGTGAGCCTGACCACCGACTACCTCTCGTCGGCCAAGCCGGGCGACTGGCTCGAGGCGCATGTCACCGTGCGCCGCCAGGGCGCGCGGCTGGCCTTCGCCGAATGCCTGCTGCAGGTGGACGGGCGCGTGATCCTGCGCGCCAGCGGCGTGTTCTCGGTCACCGGCCGCGAGCCGACCCGGCCGCGGGCCTGAGCCACCGCGCGCGCCAGCTCAGGCCCGCCGCGCCGCCTTCTGCCGCGCCTCGTGCAGCGTGGCCAGGGTGATCTTGCGTACTTCCGCCTTGCTCTGCTCCACATGGCTCTTCAGCAGCAGCTGCGCCTGGTCGGGCTTGCGCTGCATCACCGCGCGCAGGATCTTGGCGTGCTCGTTGTAGGTGGCTTCCACCCGGTCGGCGCGGGTGAAGTCCAGGTGCCGGATGATGCGGATGCGCTCGGTCACGTCCCAGTGCACCCTGGCGATCTCGTCGTTGCCGGCGGCGCGCACCAGCGTGGCGTGGAACTGCTCGTCCAGCAGGCCCACCTCGCGGGCATCGGCCAGCCGCTCGGCCGCGGGCACCAGCCAGATGGCCTTGAGCTGCTCCAGCGGCTCGGGCGGCGTGCCGGTGTGGGCGCACAGCCGCTGCACGCTGGCCAGCTCCAGGATCACGCGCAGGTCGTACAGCTGCTCCAGCTTGCCGAAGTCGATGGGCTTGACGTACCAGCCCGACTTCAGCTCCACGTCCAGGTAGCCTTCGTTGCGCAGCCGGAACAGCGCTTCACGCACCGGCGTGCGGCTGACGCCCAGGCGCTGGCCCAGCTCCGCTTCGGAGAAGCGGTCGCCGGGCACCAGCTGGAAGTCCACCATCTCGGCCTTCAGGCGGGCATACACCTGCTCGGCCAGGTTCGGCCGGCTGGCGGCGGCCGCGGCCAGGGCGGTGGCGGCAGGGGTGGTACGGGCGAGGGCGCGCATGCGGTCGATCTTAACGAGCGACCCCCCGCGGCGCGGGCGCGGCCAGCAGGCTCACATGCGCGGCCACCACGCGCCAGCGCCCATCGGCAAAGCGCACCCAGGTCTGGCTCTGGCGGCCGGTGGCGCTGCTGCCTTCGCGCTGGAATTCGGTCATGGCGGTGGCCATGTCGTGGCCGAATGTGGTGATGACGGTGCGGCCCAGCGTACGGGCCAGCCCGGCCGGCGAGCGCCCGGCGCGGAACGCCTGGATCTGCGCATAACCCACCAGGTTCTCGGTGGCGCCGTAGCGCACGGTGTGCGGCGAGTTCCAGAACAGCGCGTCCAGCACCTCGACCCGGTTGTTCACCAGGGCGTCTTCGTACTGCGCGAACACGGCCTGCACTTCGGCCAGCACGGCGGGAATGTTGATGTCGTCGTCCGTCAATGGAGCACCCTCCCGCTGCGCGGGATCCCGCCGAGCGGGAGGAGCGCCGCCTTCGGGCGGCCGGGCGGCGGCGCTCATGGACGCTCCGCCGGCCGGT
>OFDN01001260.1_pt1 | contig 17346 bp, 11 predicted proteins | sample 1520971 | NCBI WGS metagenome assembly OFDN01 (sample SAMEA94257418, study PRJEB24077) | hot springs metagenome | biome: Aquatic biome; feature: Geographical feature; material: Water | place: India | collected 2012-06-12 | depth 5 m
CCCTCCTTAAATCACAACCTCAAATCTGTGCCATTGGTGCTGACGGGGGACACCCCATGTCATGCTGCGTCTGGTTTTGGTCGACGTGCGCCATGCCAGCAGGATATTGTCCCGCTCCTCACGCGTCAGCGGCCGGGGGGCCTCACCAATCTCTTCGACGGTGAGTTCGTTGACCGACTTCACCAACCGCAGGCGCTGGAACAGCGGGTGCGCCTTAGCCATGCACGGCTCATCGGTATAAGCGCAGCGGCCCACCGGCGGGCTTTTCAGCGGACGCTGGTAGAAAATGATGGCGTGCAGCCGAGCGTGGGCTTCCTCAGTCAGAACGGTGGGGTGGTGCGGCTGTTGCGCCTGCCACAACGCGGCAAATTCCTCTTCCAGATGGCGGCGCGCTGCGGCGGAATGATCGCCCGGATCGAGGGCGTGGCGGCGCGCGAGATATTCACCATAGGTGCGCGCGCCTGCTGCCTGCATGGCGGCATCGAGGTTTTCGTTGCCTGTTGCGACGACCCCCAGCTCCGCATCGTCAGCGGCGCAATCGGCCTTGCGGTTGGACTTGAACCCCCGCCTTTGGTTGAGCTGGAAAAGGGCGCGTCCGAGGAAATGCACCGGCACCGCCTCGTCTAGCGCCACCGCGCGGATGTGGTAAGGGTCAAGCAGTTCGAGCGCCTTGCGGTCGCCCTCGTCCGCGGGCATCAGTCCGAAGCGGATGAGCTCCGCCAGCAGCACTTCCCGGCGGCGCAGGTAGCGATCGCGGCGGCGACGCATCGCGCGGGCATTGCGGCGATCGACCGCAAGCGAAGCACCGGTCTTGGCCTCAAGTCCATCGGAATAGATCCGCACCCCGCCATCGCGCACCCCCGAAGGCGCGCCCTCCGCCCCGAGTTCCAGCGCGCACCAGCCCAGCGAATTGGGGTCACGACATAGAACGGGCCCCGATATACGCTAAGGAATCTGCGGCGCCGGTGGGGAAGGCATGTTGCGGAGTGGGCGCATGCCACCGGCGAGAGGGGGAATGTCTGTCCAAAGGTAGTCGCCGGTCAGGTTTATGTGTTGCCAACCGAGCGGCGAGAGATGGCGCAAAAATTCGTTGGGCACTAAATATCCGTTGAGTTCGCGTTGCCGAAGTGCGGCTTCCAGATAGGTCGTGTTCCACAGCACGATCGCGCCGGCAACGAGGTTGAGCGCGCTGGCACGATGACTTTGCGATTGAATCCCGTGATCGCGCAGGCGGCCAAGTCGGTGGAAGAAGATCGCTCTCTTCAAGGCGTTTTCGGCTTCGCCTTTGTTGAGCTCCTGGATCGCGCGGCGACGTTCTTCGGGGTTTTCGATCCAGTCCAGCGTGAACAAAGTGCGCTCGACCCGTCCGATCTCGCGTAGAGCCAAGGCCAGCCCGTTTGCGCGCGGATAGGAGCCGAGCCTCTCAAGCATCGCCGAAGCGCTGGTGACGCCGGTCCGGATTGATGCAGCAAGCCGCAGAATGTCGCCCCAATGCGCCGCGATCAGTTGCTCGTCGATTGGCGCGGCAACAAGCGGACCGATTTCGTCGCCCGGGATCATTCCGCTGAACAGATGAAGCTTACGAGCGGCGATGTTGGGGATACGCGGTGCGAAGCGAAATCCGAGCAGGTGACAGAGCGCGAACACATGGTCTGAAACGCCGCCGCCATCGGTATGATGACGTTCGATGCTGAGCTCGGCACCGTGATGCAATAAGCCGTCCAGGACATGCGCCGCCTCGCCTGCGGTGGCCGAAATGACCTTACTGTGGAAGGGCGCATAGCGGTCTGATACGTGGGTATAGAACGAAACTGAAGGCTCCGATCCCTTGTGAGGATTGATCGCACCTGTGGCTTGGGCCCGCCGGTCGAGCGGGAAATGCTGACCGTCGGAGCTTGAGGCAACCCCATCACCAAAATGGCTGGCGAGCGACATTTGCTGTTGTGCGTTCACGAGGCGGGAAAGCGCGGCCCCGTAGGTATCTTCACGCAGATGCCATGATGCGGCCCATGACAGCTGGCGCTGAGTTACGAGGCTGCATGCCTCGGCCATTCGGGAGTGACCCAAATTGGTTGCATCCGCCAGCACGGCCATGAGTATCGTCCGGGGTTCGTCATGCTGACGACCTGTCGACACATGCGTAAAGCAGTCTGAAAACTCCGTCCAACGATCAACGTCGGCGAGCAGGTCGGTGATACGGATCGCAGGCAGTTGCGCGTAGAGCGGCGCGAGCGTACCTTCTGCGTCCTCCGGAACCAACGCAGTCAGAGGCCAGATCTTCAGTCGCCCCGCACGCAAATCGACATCCTTGAGCTCGTCTCTCGCCAGCTTGCTGCGAAACTGCGAAAGCCGGTTTTCAACCTCCTCCCGCTTCATGCTCAACCATTGGCTGGCGTGTTCCGGTGCCGGGATCGGCAGTGGTCCTGCCACGCGCATGGCCGAGAAAGCAGCTGCCGGAATGAGCTGCTGTTCGACCGCACGGTAGCGGCGGCTGCCTTCGACCCAGACATCGCCAGCCCGCAAGCGGTCGCGCAGCTCGGCAAGGACGCAGAACTCAAAGGTCCGGCGATCCAATCCGTCACGCCCGATCCGGCGGCGCCAGTTTGCGCGGATAAACGCCAGCGGCACATCAGGTGGCAGTTTTCTGATGCGGCCCGAGCCGAGCGCGCGCATGACTTCAATTCCTGCGGCAAGCCCGGCGCAGGCAGGCACTGTGCCGAAGGTGAAGGATTGCACGAACGCCGGTCCGATCTGGCGAAGGATCGGAAAGTTCGTTTGTGCAAGTTCGAACGGATCCAGCGGATCAGGGCGGACGAGACTTTTCGCCTGATCGACCTCCTCCATCAACAGCGGCCAATCGATCACACGCTCGATCGCATCGTAGGGATCTCCACCGGACGTGCGCGCCTCAATCAGTGCGCCGCCGATGCGGGCAAGGAGCCTGATCTTCCCGTTGATGATGTTGCGGTCGCGTTTGACCGCAGCCTCTTCGCGCCGTTCGACGCGCCGATACATCTGGCCGAACAATCGCTCGAACATCAAGACCGCATCGTCCGTCAACGACACTTGCAATTCAAGAACGGTAGCGACGAGGACGGCATTTCGCCGGGTCGCTCTGAGCGCGCGAAGGTGTTGAGCGGTCAAGCGGCCACCCTCTTGATGCAGACGACGCAGGCGTTCGGGATGCACCAACTTCAACGCGCCCATGTCCAAACCTATCGCACGGAGGGTCTCGAGCCGGTGCAGGATCGCTGCGAACTCGCGGCGGCCAGCGCGGCCCGAGGGCAGTCTTGCCAGTGCAAGCCCGCTGAGCGTCTTGCCATCGGGAGCGATCAGCCCATCCAGCATTGTGCGCTGGTGATCCGTAAGCTGACTGGTCAACAAGTCTGCCACATGACGTTCGGCAAGGAGCAATGCCTGCGCCGCCATGCGTTCAATGAGTGAGATTCCAGGCACGATGATCTGCCGTCGTCGGAACTCGTCGAGCAGTATGCGGGCCAGATGCGCCCCGCTCGTGGTTGTCAGCGCGACTGGCAACAGCCACTCCTGCAACTCGGCGCGCAGCGGACGTGAAAGGGACTGAAAGCCGAACACGTCTCGAAGCGCGCCCAGCTGCTCGTATCGGGTCGGTCCTCGAGCCGCGTACTCAGCCAGGGTCTCGGCAGCGACTTCGATCTGATCGGCAACGAAATCGAGCGACGATGCTGCAATGAGCTCGCCCGGCCGTAGCAGTCGTCCCGGATAGCGAAGCGCGCAAAGCTGTATGGCAAAGCCGAGCCGGTTGTGCGGCCTTCTTCGGCGCGTGATGTGCTTCAGGTCCGTCTTGCTCAGCGTCCAGTGGCGAACGAGATCGTCCTCCGCCGACGGAAGCGCCATGAATATCGCGCGCTGCTCCTCTGTCAGGACGGAGCGTCGTGGCACCGATCAGCGTCTCGTGGCCGCGACCCAGCCAACACGCTCGAGTGTATCGAGCAGCGTGGACCGGGCGACCTTGTGGGTTCGGCACACGGACGCCTTGCTTGCCCCGGCATCGAGCGCAGCGGTTATCGCCTCGATCTTCTCGGCATCTAAGGTCGGCGGCCGACCACCTCGCCGCCCTCGGCGTTTTGCCGCAGCAAGTCCCGCAACAACGCGTTCGCGCGTGAGCGCACGTTCATATTGAGCAAGGGCGCCAAATATCGAGAACAGCAGCTCACCATGCGGCGTTGTGGTATCCATCTGTTCGGTGAGCGAACGGAAAGCGACACCGCGCTCCTTCAGGTCGGTGACGATGGCAAGGAGGTGGGATAAAGAGCGCCCGAGCCGATCAAGTTTCCAAACCACGAGCGTATCCCCCGATTTGAGATATTCGAGGCATGCTTTCAGGCCGGGCCGATCATCACGGGCACCCGATGCCTTGTCAGTGTGGAGGTGGCGTTCATCGACGCCCACCGCGACCAGGGCGTCGCGCTGAAGATCGACTGATTGGCGATCATCGGCAGATGAGACCCGCATGTAGCCGACCAGCATGTACGACAAACCCCTTTTGCTACATTGTCGCGCACTCTAGCAATCCGACAGGGTTTGTCGCGTAAAATCCGACAGAGAAATGTGGCGGCAGACCGAATTCTTGAGGTGGTGACGGAAAACATGTGTTTTCCGGCACCGGCTTTGGCAGCTATTGGGGATCCATACCGCCAAGGGTTATGACTGAAACTGGGTGGTTTGCGGAAGGACCGCTTGTGGCCTCTTTCTAATACTGAAGGGCTACAGACCCCACTTCGGACCATCGCGCGAGAGCGTGATTGCGACCGGCTCCCCGCAGACTTCTACAGATGGTCCGCCGTGGTGGTTCCAGCGGAACAAATTGACGTGCCATCCGCCCGGGATCATTCGTGAACGATCAACTATGCCGTCCGCTCCACTCGCGCGCGCCGCATCAGAATTGCGCCAAGATGGCGGCTCTTCTCCGGCTTCGAGCGCAGCTCGCCAAGGAGCGTTCGATAGCTCCCGATCAACGCCTATTGCTCGACAGGCTTCCTCGTCGTGTTGATCGAGAACATGAGCAACGCCAACCATCAGAGGGACGACAACACGCGGCCTGCCGTCCTCCCTGATGTAGCCAGAGACTGCTATCATAGCCCATTCAAGCTTTGGGCTCATGTAAAGCGTGGCCTGTCCTGGGCGATGATACCTACCCGCGCTCTCAGGCATGTGAGGAGCAAGGACATCCTTCACGCGATCAACGAGGACTGAGCGAAAAAAAGGCCCGCTGATTTGCCGAAATCTCGGCACCTGTCGGTTCGTCTCTATGCCTTCATCCATTTGATAAGAATAGCATGGTAGGCGTTCTTCGCCATGACCGAAACGGGGTCGGTTGCTGAATGGCAGCAATTTTCTCGGAGGCCGGCAAAGCCGACATACCGCTTTCGGGATCACGAATCGGCTCCGCTCATGGCCAATAATGGGTGGTTTTGCGACGGTCGGCTTTCAGCGATCTTCTGGCGATAGCGAACCCTTGAACCGAGCTCGGACGCGGTTCTCTGTTAAATCGTTGTAGGAGTGCGACGCATCGGAGGAGGCAACGGGAGGCCCTCTTGGGATGCCGGAACGTGTGCCGTCACTATAGCCCGATGCGATCTTTCCAGCTTCTCCCTGAAAAGACCGTATGGGGCTTACTGTGGCTGCCAATTAGGGTGACCAGTTCCCGCGTTACCCGAGCCCTGACGGCGACGTATTGGCCACCAACAAACGATCACATTTCAGAGGAGCATGTCAGCCTCTTCGAGGTGTGGCGTCAGTCAATCGCCATGCTGGCATCCAAAACTGTGGGTGAATCGACGGATTCGGATTAAAAAAGAAAAGGACCAGTTTAGTCTTTGAGCACTAGAATTTCATCAGCCGCGTAGTCAAATAAAATCCGCCGACCGCGAAAGTATCGATAGCCTATATAGGCATCAAAGTCAGTATCTAGGTCGCGAACTTGCTTGGCTGCAAATTGTGAACGTATTGGGCCAATATCTATAGTCACACCTTGCATAAAGATCGATCTATAACTTGCGCCTCCAAGATCCGTGCTATCAACCTCGCCAATTACCGCATTACTAGGTTTATAACGATTCCACACGCCTCGCCGTATGTTCAGAGCACCGGAAGCCCCGAGATCAATCGCCATAGTCGCATCTACCCCGTTGATCCTCCCCGTCAGAAGGCCACCGCTCATCGGAAGTCGGACAATCTGGGTATCTTGAAATTTCATCGCCTTCGACGGCAGGAAGACAACTCTTCTTGCAGTAGTGTCGATGTAAAAAGATAATACATTGAGAATATCCCTTCCAATTATGATAACAATCCTTTTGTCCAGCGCCCTCGAAAGGCCGCTGAGGTCGGTGCCGTTCAATATCGCCTCTCGGACGGCAAACTGACCCGGGACTTCAAGATCTATTCCGGTGATTTTGCTTCTGGGCATCTCACCTGCTAAGCCTCGCACGCTCCCTGTAAGCGCCTCGACAGACACTCCCTTTTCTTTCGCAAAGTTGACGTCAACGAGAGTTACCTGCGAACCGGTGTCAAGTACTGCCCACACTTCTTGACCATCGATCAGCACCTGGAATGTGATCACCCCCATGCTGTCGTCATAGACGGCCGACGAGATGCTTCCCGTCCGTTGGAGAAATTGGAGTTGGAGATTGACCCCCTCTCGCTGGTTCGACTCGGCAAGCTTTTGCTCCGCCGCCGAAGCTCCGCTCGCGGGCATAATCGCCTGCGCAGCAAAAACCGCGCAGGCGATGAGACCGTTGACGAAGGGCCCAAAGATAAATTTCATAGTGACCCTCGCTCTAGTCGGATTAGAACACTACTCTGAATATGACGCTTCCATTATTGAATGTTCCATCATTATCAAGCTGAAGCATCGCTCGGAGTGTAACTCCGTTCCCCAGATCAAATAGCGTATCAGCCCCAAATTGTAGGCTGCTAATGTCCAAATCCAAGTTAAATTCATTGCCGTTATTGAAAAATGATAGAGACAAATTCTCCAGGCTAAAGCCGTCAAGGTCGATCGTTCCAGTCACAGTTAGCCCATCTTCAACCTCCACGGAAACATCGACCGTTCCCTCGTTTGGATTGACTGAGATATCGGCGGGCAATTCAAAGCTACCACCGCCACCGTTAGGGTCGAGGGTCGGATCGGGGCTGTTCCCGGTTTCGTTCCCACCGCCGCCGAGGCCGCTTCCGCCGCCGCCGAAATCTGGATCACCAGGACGCCGTCCCGTTACAATTATCTCCCCAATCCCGCCAGAAACAGCTTCGATCTCTGAAGCAGTCAGCGAGCGAAATCCTATTGTTTCAGCAATCTTACGATGCAACATCAATTATCTCCTTATAAAGCTGCTCCTCGACTGGGTCATTTTGCCAAGCCCCGATGGAGCGCTCAGAACCTGACAATGTCGATCTCAATCACTTATGAGCTTGAATTCGTTTGACTCGGCTCCTTTAGCCTTTGCGTTCGGAGGCATAGGATAAGGCCTTCTCACGCAGCACATTCGCTCGATCCACCATTTCGTAGGTCACAATTGTGCCCGTTCTGACCATAATTGTTCGCCCTGCCGCCTCAAGCGTCGCTGGGCGGTGCGCGACTGCGATACGCGTGATGTTGAGGCCCTTGAGTGCATCGAGGATTTTGCGCTCGTTCTCAGCATCAAGATTGGCGGTTCCCTCATCCAGAATCAGCACCTTCGGATCGGGGTAAAGCGCCCGCGCCAAGAGGACGCGCTGTAGCTGCCCGCCGGAGAGCACCGAGCCCATGTCCCCGACCAGCGTCTCGTAACCCATCGGCATCTTCTCGATTTCGCCATCAATCTGCGCCATGCGGGCCACCTCGCGCACCCGGTCCATATCGATCTCCGGATCGAAGAAGGCGATGTTCTCGGCAAGCGAGCCAGCATAGAGCATGTCACCCTGCGCAACCGAACCGATGCAGCGACGATACTTGCCCTTGCGGTAGGAGGAGATCGGCCTATCGCTGAGCCGGATCGCACCGCTGCTGGGCTCGAACAGGCCCATCAGGATCTTCATCAGCGTGGTCTTGCCGCCGCCCGAGGGTCCGGTGATGGCGATGAACTCCCCCGGTTGGATGGTAAGGCTGACCCCGTTCAGCACCATCGGCTCATTGGTGCCGTAGCGATAGAACACACGATCGAGCACCAGCGGCCTCGTAAAGTCCGGCTCCTCGGTGCTCTTCTCGGTCTCGCCTTCCTCGGTCGGCGAGAGCGCAATGTCGGCGATCCGGGTGAGGTGCACCTTGACGATCTGGTAGTTTATCGCCTGCTCGGTCAGCCGCATCCCGGCATCCAGGAACTGCTGCTTATAGGCTTGGAACGCGAAGATCATACCGACCGTCAGGACGCTGTCGAACGCAAGCCCAATAGCCACGTAGACGAACACCACCCGCTCGGCACCGAGCACGAATTGGCCAAGCGCATCGAAGGCGGCGGTGAGGCGCCCAAGCTTCACCTGCGCATTGACCGCATCGGCCTTGCTCTTCTGCCACAGGCGCTGGCGATTGCCTTCCTGTCCGAATGACTTGATCGCAGCGATCCCGCGCACGCTCTCTATGAAGTGCGAATTTTCCTTCGCCATCGTGGTTATGACGTCGAGGTTGCGGAACTTGATGGCTTGCAGAAAGGCGAGCCGCAGGGCGACATAGAGCCCGAGCGCGGCGCAGGCGACCCCGCCCAGCACCGGAGAATAGACGAACATCAGCGCCAGCGTCAGCACCGCCATCAGCCCATCGATGAAGGCGGCAATCATCCCTTGGCTGATTAGCTGGCTGATGGGCTGGGTCGAGCCGAACCGCGAGATGATGTCGCCCACATGCCGCTTCTCGAAATAGTCCAATGGCAGGCGCATCAGGTGGCGAAACAGGTTGACGATGACCTGGTAGGACAGCGAGTTCGACAGCGTCACGAGGATCAGCGAGCGGAGCCAGCTTGCCATCAGATTGATGACTGTCAGCCCGCCAAATCCCAGCGCCAACATCAGCAGCAGGTCGCGGTCGAACGCCGGGAACACGGTGTCGATCGATATCTGGAGGAAGAACGGCGCGGCCAGCACTACCAGCTGCATCACGAGGCTGAGCAGCACGACCTGCCGGATCGTACCCCAGAACCCGGTCATTTTGGACCAGAGCTGGGTGATGTTGAGCTGGCGCTGTTCGATCTTCGGCTTGAAGCTCTCCGAGCGCAGCAGGTCGAGGGCCACACCGGTCCATGACCGGGAAACATCAGCCTCGCTGAGCACCACGGGGCCGCGCGCCGGATCGTGGATGTGGTAGCGCCGCCCGCGCACCCCGCCGGTGATCGCGGCCAGCACCACGAAGTGATTGAGGTTCCAATGCAGGATCGCTGGGATGGCCAGATGCGGCAGGTCCGCGATCTCGCCGCGCAAGGGCCGCGCGTTGAACCCAATGTCTTCAGCGACCTGCATCACCTGCTTGAGGTTCGCACCCTTCAGGCTCATTCCGTAGCGCTGGCGCAGGGTGATGAGGTCGGTCTTGTAGCCGTGGAAGCCCGCCACCATCGCCAGGCAAGCGAGCGCGCACTCGCTGGCCTCGCCCTGCGGGATGTAGGGCGTGCGTCGCCGCCCCGAGAACTCCACAAGATCGAGCGGGCTGTTCATGATGTGCGGTTCAGCACCGCATTGAGGGGCTGGAGCAGCCAGGCAAGGAAGGTCTGGCGCTCGAGCACGATGTTCGCCTTGAGCGTCATTCCCGCCTGAAGCGGGTTCTGTTCGCCGTAGGCTGCGATCGCTTGCCGATCGAGCTTCACCTTGATGCGGTAAACCGGCTCCTCGAACGGGAAGGGAATCTCGGTCTCTCGCGGATCGACTGCGATGCGCGCGACTGTATCGACCTTGCCGCCGAAGCTGCCAAACCGCTGATAGGGGAAGGCGTCATAAAGGAGCCGGGTCTCCTTGCCGGGCTCGACGAACCCGACCGCGCGGGAGGGAGCATAAAGCTCGGCCACCAGTTCGGCGTCTTGTGGGACGATCACCATCACGGGCCGGGAGGCATTGACCGCACGGCCGACGCCTGCCGCCAGCGCCGTGACCCTGCCGTCGATCGGTGCGGTGATGACATAGCTCTGCTCGCCTTCAAGCCGTGCCTGCTCCGCACTCAGGGCTTGCAAGTTCTCGCGGATCCGCGAGACCCCCTGCTCAGCATTGATCGAAACGCTCGCCAGCTGGTCGCGCGCCTGCCGTGCCTCGCCCTGCGTTGCGGTCAGCCGCTGGCGCAGACTTGCGAGCGCCTGCTGCGAGGTCAGCAGGGTCTGGCGGCGGCGTTCCATTTCGACCTTGCTCACGAACCCGCGCTCAACCACAGCGGTGACCTGTTCGAACATCTTGGCGTTTGAAGCCACCAGTTCTTCCTGAAGCGCAATCTGGTCTTTCAGCTCCAGCGCCTGCTGTTCAGCTGAAGCGATCAACGAGATCAGACGCGCGCGTTCCGCGCTCGCGACCCCATTCGCCATCGCTACCTGCGCCTCAGTCAGTTCCTGCCTTGCTGCTAGGGCACCAAGGCCCCGTCCGGCGACATCGCCGCCGCCCGCAGCCTGACGGTCGGAATGTATCACCAGCAGCCGCTCGCCTTTGCGAACGAGTTGGCCTTCCGCCACAGCAAGCTCGCGCACCACACCTGGCTGTATAGCGACAACCTTCGCGCTCGGGACACTAGTCACCAGCATCCCCGGGACGGTCTCGATCCGCGCATAGGTGCCGATGCTCACCCAGACGACTGCGATTCCGATAATACCGAATAGTGCGCTGGCAAACAGCTTGGTCGAAAGCGGCTGCGAGAGCACCACTTCGCCGTGCAGGCGGCTACTATTGTGCGCGAGCGCTTCCGCCCGAAACAGTGACGACATGAGGCGCGACCCTCGCTAGCATCGAATCCCTGAGGACCCGCTCAATGAAGCTGCCCCGCTTCGCCAGGTCAAGCAATTTTCGGGATTAAATTCAGTTCTATATGGAAACTTAACTGGCTAACGAACGTCAGAGAATCTTCCCACCTCGGGAGCGTCAGTGTCTCCAGCGCGGATACCAACCACTGCCCTACAGGTAATCTGTAGAGGGGCATCCCTCTTTGTCTGGGTCAGTTACCCCATAAAAAACGGTGAGCCTGCGAAGCGGCAACCCGCGTGGGTCGCCGAGCTGCTGGAGCGCTACTGGTTATAGTAGACCTTCCCTGCCGGGACAGGTTGTTGAAGGCCGTTTCGACCGCCCCAACAATCTACTCAGTCTGTGCCTGGATGACTGGAAAGGGGGGGAAAGCCCAGATATTCTGACCGACCGAATCGGGGTCGTAAGTCGACTGGCAGCTTTTGGGGGCCGACCCCGCACTTTCAGCCTAATTCAGCTTAGCGTATATCCGTGCCCGTTTTATGTCAGCACCCCTATCTGAAGGAACACGGAATCGGTGCGTTCGCCTCGCACAAGGATAAGCCGCATATCGACGACGTGATGCGGGATCATCCCATTGGCCATCGCCCCGTCGATGGCACGGTCGGCCAGAAGTGGGACAATGCTTGGCGCGGTCACCGCAGCGACAAGGAATTTTGGTAGGCCATAGGGCGCGGAAGGGGGAATTTGACGGGCGCCGAGCTGTTCGTGGCCAAGGTTCTGAACAATCGCGGCGCGGGCCGCGAGCTCGACATCATTGCTGGAATCGAGTGGGCGCTCGACAACGGCTGCGACATTATCTCGATGTCGCTCGGCCGCGCCACAGGCCCGCAGGAGCCATTCGATCCGCTCTACGAGGATATCGCATCGCAGGCTCTTGACGCGGGCTGTCTGATCGTCGCCGCGGCCGGCAACGACAGTGATCGCCGCTACCGCTATGTTGCCCCCGTCAGCTCGCCCGCCTATGCACCATCGATCATGGCGGTCGCGGCCATCGCGGCGGACGGACGGGTCGCGCCCTATTCGACTGGTGGCGTGGGCACCGGCCGTATTGATGTGGCAGCACCTGGCTCAGGTGTCTTCTCGTCGGTTCCGCGCCCCCAGCTCTACCGAATCCTCAGCGGAACAAGCATGGCCTGTCCGCACGTGGCGGGGCTCGCTGCGCTCTGGGCCGAATCCAACCCGGCGCTCAGGGGACAGCGGCTCTGGGACCAGCTTGTCGCAGCGGCTGAACCGCTCGAAGGGCAAAGCACCATCGACATCGGGAAGGGCTTGGTTAAGGCTCCTTGATGCATTATCTCTCAGGCTATAGCGAAATCGGCAACACAACGGGCGAACAAGCCTGATGAGCTCACCAGCTTCATCGTGACCGTGAACGACCGCGAAGCGATCGGTAGCGTCGCGCTCAAGCTTGAGGCACTCGGCATCGATGTCGAGCGGGTGATGAAACGGACCGGCGTTCTTGGTGGACGCGGGCCTATCAGGCTTCTTCCCAAGATCACCGCCCTGCCCGGCGTAAAGCATGCGCGCGAGGAGCAGGGGTTCCAGCTGCCGCCGCTTCATGGTTCCATTCCGCAATGAGACTAGTGCGGAAACGAAACCGGAACATAATTAGAACGCTTGGATGGGCCTCACCGTCGTGATATGATGCCTTCGAAAGGCTCAGAACATGTCAATTCACGATGAATCAAGCTCTCACCGTTCGATAAGTGACTGGAACAGCCCCTACACTCCTGGCACTCCACTTGGTGACTCCGCTCGCTGGTATGAACCTAGAAAGATAGAGCCTCTTATCGAACCAGCGGGGAAGCCGTACACGGGCAAACTTCCTGTCCGTCAAATGGCGCTGACGTTTATCCTTGGAGTGTGGGGAGCGATCCTACTTGCACTCATACTTTAGGCCCCAACAGTCTTCCGGCAACGAGCAGATAATCGTGATTATTTTCTATTCGGGAATGACAGGTGCAAGTGATTGTCATGCCCCTCGTATTTCTGGGTTAGCCCTTCCTTCACCAACACAGGATCGTTGAACAGCACAGTGGTGCCAGGATTACGGTCCTTCATGAACTCAATGTAGCTGCGGGTTTGCTCTCGATCATAAGCGCGGCTCTGCCAAGTGACAGGAGCATTCCCACCATCGCGGCGGAACGGTCGAATATCAACCTGCCTGCCTTGCTCATGGGTTTCATGGCCAGCAATGTCGCCGCCACCACGCTTGCTGATGTCCCCGATATTTACCGGAGACCCCCCGCGCCTTGCCCACTCGGCTGACGAAGCGCGCAACTCGTTCGCGACCGACTCGGTTGCATACTGACTGCCAGGCGTGGAGTAGGTTCGAAAACCTTCGCCGGAACGAGGCAGCACAGAATTCACAGGGCCGCCACCAGTGGCCCCTCCCCCGCCAATGCCGAGAGTGTTTCCAACCCGCTCGGACGTATCCGAGATCCAGCCCTTTGCATCCTCAAGATAATTCTCAGCGCCCTTTATGACGGGAGAGACCAATGAACTGCCGATGGATTCATGATTGCGCTCGTCAACCCGGTCTCCGAGAGCTGCGGCACGGCTCTCAGCGCCGCTGACTTTGTTTCCAAGAGACAGGCCCTCTGAAGTCAGACGGAACGAACCCTCGTCAATTCTTTCTGCCGCTTCCTCTCGTACGGAAGCATCTCCCGAGTTAGAGCGCACGCTAACATTGGGCCCACGCGCCGAGATCGCAGCGATATTGGCCTCGCCAAACGCTTGCACGCCCTCTGCAGAGGTGATTGACGGCCGTTCGCCGGTAGGAGTTCCCAACTCAGGGAACGACACGCCAAGCTCTTGGCGCACTTGGTCGACCTTGTCGTCCATGAACTGCTTCAGCAAGATCTGCTTCACCTGTTCCTGCTCTGGTGTGGTAGCCACGAGCCGCGGTTGCCACCCTGTCGATGCAAGGACGCTGTTCTCCGGCTGACGAAGCGCTTGCTGTGCATAGGTCACAAACTCCTGCGTTTCATCCTGGCTGAGCGAATAGCCGCGCGACGCGGCCTCGCTGAAGTCCTGGCTGTGCCGCTCGTAGGCTTCCTGTGTCCGCGCGGCTTCCTTCGAATAGGTCCGTGTGTCGGCCAGGCTCGCCGAGTAACGATCAGAAAGGGATTTGACCACGCTGTCCGAGGTAGAGCTCGTAGCGCGCGTGAAGTCCTCTCGCGCTTGCCTCGCCTGCGTCGAGTTGGACTCCTTGTAGGCATAATCAGCTACCCGGGACAGCGCTTGGTCGGCAGTTAGTGTCTCGCCAGTCTCATGACGATGCTGAGCAATGAGGCGGGCTGCAAGGCTGGCTGAAGCCTCAGCTCCAATGGACGCAGTGATTCCTTCGGTACTCCCAGCTCCAAGCTTGCCATTGGCGCCAACCGAACCGCCCGTCTCGCCACTTAAAATAAACGCCCGGGAAATATTCTGTGACTCAGACTCGCTAAGCCCGAATCTCTCTTGGAGGGTATTCGACAAGGAGCGGACCTGGTCGTTGAACTTCGACACACTCGAATTGAAAGCCGAGCCATTTTCATTCGACGATGACGCACTGCGGGTCGCGCTTTCAACCAACTCAGAACCGGTAGACACCGTCGCGCTGCGAGACTCGGCTGCAGCCTGCCGCAAGCTCTCTGCCTTATTGAAGCCTTGAGACAGTGCTTCCCGGAAATCTGATGCGAAGCCTTCGCTGCGCACAGGCTTGTAGGCCAAGGAGGAGATGGCCTGTCGGGTGTCGAAGGCGTTGGCGCCATTGGCGAACCCTGTCTCGATCCCGCCGTCGGAATGAGTGAACGACCTCTTCCCGAACCCGGAGCCGTAGCTGAACGTGTCATCGTGCTTGTTGAGGCTGCTATTGTTGCCGGAGAGGTTCTGGAACGAGATGTTGCCAGTGGCATAGTTGCCCAAGGTACGCTCGGCTGCGGCCGCCTGCCCCGCCGCCTGGGCCGGGCCGAGCAGCGACGTGGCCTGCCCGGCAATTGCCATCGCACCGCGCGCCATGCCGGCCGCGATGAACGGCACGCTCATCATCATGAACCCGGCGATCGTCGCAATATCGTTGTTCACATTGGTGATGCCGTTGCTCACCAGCAGCGTCGGCCCGGTGGGTGCGACAGCAGCATAGGCACTGGCGGCGCGGTTCATCACGAACATGTGCAGGACCACATAGAGCGGTCCCCAGCTAGCGAGGTAGAAGAACCCCATCCCGTAGCCGCGAAGCGTCGTGATGCCAGTTCGCGGAAAGAGGAAGAGCGGGAAGATCACCGGGAACATGGCATAAAACACGACGTGCAGGACGATGCCGAGCAGCGGCACCCAGGTCATCGCCTGTTGCGCGATCGAGGTGTAGGTGTTGCGCGCCTGTGCGTCAGCGCGCTGGGCGGCATAGGCATCCCACCCCGCGTCCGAGAAGCTCTCCCGCGCCGCCATGAAAGCATCCATGACTGAGACCTGCTGGAGATAGGCATAGGGGTCGGTGGCGGTCCCATGCATGGTGCCCGCCACGATGCCAAGGTCGTTCCTCAGGCGCTGCGCGGCGATGGTGTCAAGCAGATCAGGATAGGCGCCCTTGGCAAACAACGGAAGATCGGCATCAATTTCCGCCGTCCACTGCGCGTCGAGCGTTGAATAGGCGGTGTTGCAGCGAACGATCGACGAGGTCACGCCGGTGCCACTGCGCGTGAGGAACTTCTGGGCACGCGCCGGACTACCGGGCCCGATGTCGCGCCACAGGTTGTTGCTGTTCGTCAGCGTCTCCATCGGAGTAAAGCCAAGCAGCACGTCATAGAACACGCACTGCTTGAAATGCTCGTCGAGATTGGCGCGGAAGACGGGATCGGTGATCTGGAAAGTCTGCGCCTTCTCGAGCAGCCGCGCGCCATAGATGATGCCATTGTTGGTCATCTTGAGCGCATCGGGCATGACAAACACGGTCTCGGCCGTGCGGGTCATCCAGTCGCCGAACTGGCTGGTGAAGGATGCCATAACCCCTAACCCCAAGGGGACGTTGGCGACAGTGGCAGGCGCAAGACCGGGATCGATCCGATCGGTGACCTTGATCGTCACCGTGGGCACGAGCAGCATCATGTAGATGGCGGTCGCCTGCAAAAACCAGTTCATCCAGGCGCGCCAGTCGAAATTGAAGGCAAGGACGAGCAGCGAATAAATCAGGCCCATCACGAACACGACCTGGAGCATGGAGCGGAAGCCCCCTCCCCCTGACCATGCCGCGACGGCATTGAGGACATTGACGATGTACTCGCCGCCGCCGACCGTAAAGACCTCAAGCATTGCCTTCGCCCTTCCCTCAATCCCGCGAACGCGGGGCCTTACCTGATCCCCTGAGCCGAAAGTCCACGGCCAAATCGGAGCGACGCCGAGATCTGCGGGCTCATGGTGTTCTTGAGCGATGCCTCGAGGAGCTGGGTTCGCTGGATGATCTGGTAGGTATCGCTCAGCTTGCCCGACATCTCGGCGCGCTTGGCATTCAGATTGATGCGGACATCCTGGACCTGCCGGCGCCAGTCATCGAAGTTCTTCTGCTCGGGCGCGTCGAACCCGATCTGCGAACGCGCGACGTCGTCGAGCATACGGTCGATGTTGCCTAGCAGCACTTCAACGGCGACGATCTCGGCAAGGGAGTCAAGTTCGCCCGCACCCAGACCGAACTGTGATGCGGAATTGACCACGAGAATCTTGTAGAGAGGGATCGACGTCATCCCGAGGAGGTTGACCTCGTCGTTCGACAAGCTCGAATTGATGCGGATATCCTGGGCGATGCTTTCCATCATCGCCTTGACCCGCGCCTTGTAGGCAGAGTTCGGGCTGATGCTGAGCGGCCTCGGCTGCGGGTCGAGACATTCATCGGCCCCGCGCGAACCGTTGCAGCGGTAGATCTGGGCCGGCGCAACCGAGGTTCCGTCGAGCAGGGCAGTATAGGTGTCCCAGCTCGCCGGAGCGATGAAGCGGAACCGCCCGTCGGTGCTGTCAGTCTCGGGCTTGATGTAGATCACCGTCCCGACCATCGTCATCAGCCACTCCGCGTAGTCCTCGTCGGGCCGCGTCGCCGAGTTGCTCATGAGCGCGTTCCAGGTGTAGTTCTTGCTTTTCGCGAGCGCGGCCTGCGGGTCGGTGCTGCCGTTGATCGTCTGATTGCGCGCTTCCTGATCCTGGCACTTGTGGCGAGACCTCGCTTCATCGGAGAAGAGCCCGGTACTGCGCCCGATATTCTGGCAGATCGTTTGAGTGGCACCGTCCATCTTCGGCCAAAGCGCGCCGACGGCCTGCTGGGCGAACTGGCAGGAGTTCATGTTGAACTCGTTCATCTGCTGGATCTTGTGGCTCATGTCCTTCATCACCCCGCCGATCTGCGCGGAGATGGAATCGATCGCGAGCTGGAAGGCGAAG
>OFDN01001262.1_pt1 | contig 17324 bp, 17 predicted proteins | sample 1520971 | NCBI WGS metagenome assembly OFDN01 (sample SAMEA94257418, study PRJEB24077) | hot springs metagenome | biome: Aquatic biome; feature: Geographical feature; material: Water | place: India | collected 2012-06-12 | depth 5 m
TCTTCGGGGTCGTCGTGTAGACGCGGGTGCAGACACCGCGCTTCTGCGGGTTCTGCTCCATCGCAGGGACCTTGCTCTTGGCCTTCTGCGGAACGCGGCCCTTGCGGACCAGCTGGTTGATCGTCGGCATTAAGTTCTCACTTCACCAGGTTGATGGTGAGCACGGGTGCCGGACGAGATGGGGAGAGTTGGCCTGGCCTTGCGCGAGGCTGTCATCCCGGGCTTGACCCGGGACCCAGCGAACAAGAACGCCCGCGCAGCGGACATCCTCGCATGTCACACAAGCCGAAACGCTCCACCCACACAGTCAGGCCCTTCGGCCACCGGGTTACTTTGACGGCTGCCCCTTGGAAGGGACGAGGCCGCCAATGTTCAGCTCGCTTTCCGAGGGAGACCCCCGGAAGGATGGGGGCCCTTAAGCGGGTTTGGGCGGGGGGTCAAGGTCCTCAAGCTTAGAGAACGAGGTAGGTAGAGGCCTGTACCGATGCTTGAGCGACCACCAGAACTCCTCCCCATACTTTTCGGTCAAAGATGTAATAAACGACGGCTCAACATCAGATACAAAACTCAGTAGTCCCTTCAAGTAATCAAGACGGATCTGATCCAATTCTCCCCGAAGGCACTGAAAAATCAGAGACTTAATCTCTCTCTTCCGCTTCCTTCCTATTGAGACTCTTTTGTCAGGAGTTATAACCAGACCGGTAACCTCCCTCTTATACCTCCTCGACAAAAAGGCGGTCTTGCTTGAATTTATTCGCAAGTTAGAGAAGTGAAATTCGAAACTCCGTTCCTTAACAAAATTATATGCAGATGACAGCTTATTGGGAAGGTTCGTAGAAAAGAAAAGATCGTCAGCGTATCGTGTATAAACCATCGAATTTGCCTGAGCGAAATCAGCTAATGCATCGTCGAAACTGTACATCATTGCGTTCGTTAAGACTGGTGAAGTGGGCGCGCCGATCGTCAAACCCCCATGCCTCGAAACGAGATTAGCGACAAAATGTGCGTCAGCACCATCCATCAGCATTCGATCTGCTTGACTTTCAAGAAACGCGATAACGTGTGCGGCGGTGAAATTTGGGAAAAAGTCACGGAAATCAATTCGTAAGGTAAACCGGTATGCAGCATGGCGCAAAGCATTCTCGCGGATGTTCACTCCCTTCCGGTAGGCCATCGCAGCAGGGTGAACTGGCAGATCAAGAAAGTAGTGCTTATTTAGCCACCGCTGGACAGATTTCAAAGGACGTGAGGGATGCGCGATGTCCCGAACCCCTCCTGTTGCTTTAGGAATAGAAAAAACGAAATATCTCTTCGAGGCAGTATTAGCAAAATACTGCAATCGCCCAATCCCGAGTCCACTTTCTTTCGATAACCGCTCAATGAGCATTCGACCGCTCCTCAAGCAAACCCGCGAATTCAGGAGAAGTTTCACGCAGGATCCCGCTGATTTCCAATTTCAGTCCGAACTCCTCCTCCGCCCAACCGTCACGCACTTTGATCAAAGATTGCCCAACCGGTAAGCACGCGTAGTGACCAAACTCGCCTATGCGCTCTACAAAACCCGCCCCAACCAAGATTGATGCGACATCTTTGATTTGGCGCTTGGGCGCATGTCCGGTTGTCAATGAGTTGAAAACCTTAACCAAGTCCTCATATGTTGCAACAATTAAAAGGTCAAATATCTTGTAAATCAAACAAAAAAGGTCGTAATCGCTCAGATCATCGACATCAAGAGCCTTTCGCGTCTTCGGTAATTCAAATCGCTTTATTCTGTGAACTACAACAGAAAAATCTGGATTCTCGAAATCAATTTGTAGATTCGGGTTAAATTTTGAAATCTCCTCGATACGTCTTGCAGGCCCCATCATTATGAAACTATCATTGCTCTGATATTGAGAATTCAAAACTAAAATAGTCTTCTTTGCCAAGGGTGGGGTTTTCGAGAAGTAACCTGTCTCTGCAAATGAACCCGGAGCTTCCGGAAATATGACAATTGCGTGTGATAATTCGCCCACGAGTTCTTCAAACTTTCCCAGGTCGAGCTGCCCGCCATGCTCGTCCGAGAAATAATTTTTCATTGCAAATTCGGGTTGGAAAACTTTGTAATCTGGCGAGTCATCAGTTAGATATTCGCAAAATCGCGGACGCATATGCGTTCTATCATTTCCACCGCAGACAAAAACTAGGTTTCCAGCTCGCCGAACAAGTAATCCATCGCGCAAGACGGCAATCATCCGCTTCCGAACCTCATTATGAGCTTTCAGAAGCGGATGACGCACATTTACCCCTTACTTGAGGCGACCGATTTCGGAATCCGGAGTCGGCGCCGAGACGCGAAGACAGGCCGGTGACGACTCCGGATTCCGAAATCGGCGCCCATTCTCGCGCAACGATTTTCAGCCTGGCTAAACACCCGGCATAGAGTTTGCCCAAAGTGGACTTCACCCAGCTAAGAGGCAATTGTTTGCTAACCCCCTTGAAAGTCAAATTCAAGATAGCATTGTAAAATGCTCTCCTTCGTCCCGACTCCCCGAGTCACCTTCTGTGGCCCTGCCGAGGACCGGCGCGTTGGGGGCTGCCCTCTGCTCCACGCAATCGAGGGCGCTCTGCGGGCGCTCGCTTTTGCCACCGGCAGGGCGGGGTTGGACGCGGGGTTGGTGGGGCCGCGGGGTTGGACGCTGGCGTTGTGGCCCCGCGAGTCGTTTGTTGGCGCGCTGACGCTGCGCGTCTTCTCCGCCTTCGGCTCCGAATCCAGGCGCCGGGCGCGGGCCGTCCGGCCCGGTTGTCCTCGCTTCGCTCGTTCAGCTTCGCTTCGGCTTTCCTCGCATAAGCTCGGGCGCGCGGGCAGTTGTGCTTCGCACGTCTACGCCTTCGGCTTCGACTCCGCGCTTGCGGCGCTGCGCGCCGTTTCACCGCCATACGCGCCGTAGGGGGCTCCCCGAGTCACCTTCTGTGGCCCTGCCGAGGACCGGCGCGTTCGGGTCTGCCCGCTGTTCCACGTGATCGAGGGCGCTCTGTGGGGCTGGCCTTTTGCCACCGGCAGGGTGTGGCCCTGCCGAGGACCGGCGCGTTCGGGTCTGCGCTCTGCTCCGCGCAATCGGGGGCGGTGTGTGGGGCTGGCCTTTTGCCACCGGCAGGGCGGGGCTGGACGCGGGGCTTAACGTCCAAGCCGAAACGCTCCACCCCCATGTGCCGGCCCTTCGGCCACCGGGTCACCTTGACGGCTGCCCCTTCTGGAAGGGACGAGGCCGCCAATGTTCAGCTCGCTTTGCGAGGGAGTGCCCCGGAAGGATGCGCGCCCTTGGGCGGGTTCGGGGGCCGGGGCCAGGGCGCGGTTCGTCATCCGCCTCCCTCGTCCAAGGTCGATCGAAACTAGAGCGGCTGGGCGTTGCGGCAGTATGGCCTGATCGATCCGCAATAGCCGCGCAGACGCTTGATCGCCGATGGCGTGAGATCGAGGAACACCCGCCTCTTGTCCTTCGGATCGGCAACCCGCTCCACATAACCGCGCTCTTCCAGCACGGCGATGTAGCGCAGCGCCGTGGTCGAGGCGACGCCGCTGCCGAAACACACCGCCGTCACCGACAGCCGTTCGCCATTCAGCTTGGAATGGTACAGATCGAGCAGCATCGACCACGTGGGGTCGAAGAACAGGTCTTCTTCGAAGTAGCTGGCCCGCATTCTTCTTGTCCGCATCAGGGTCTTTACTGTGGCCAGTTCATCCGCAGCATTGCTTTCGTGATCCGGGCCGCCCGAATCAAATGCCCCGAGGCCGGAGGATGCCCGATGGAAAGGGGTCTCCGCCGCAGCCTGCCCCTTTTCGGCCAGCGATTGGATTGATTGCGCAATATCGTCGAGTCGCGCGAATACGAGGTTGATCTGATCGGTCATGCAACCGCCGTTAGCCGAGTAAACAAACGGGAGTCTGTCCCCTAGTTGGACGACGCAGTTTGTGTTATGTTGCGATCTCGAGAAAGGACCGGGACAGCCATGTGAAGAGCGGATAAAGGAGGGGCTATGACCGTGCTCATGGATCACGGCGGCTTGGGGCCGGAGTACTTGCGCTTCATATTCGAGGCCGCGACCGTCTGCGACGTGCTCGACATCATGTGCGCGGCATCCTTTGCGCTCGGCGGAGACAAGTTCAGCTACCATCCCGAAGTCATGTTCGAAGGTGTCGCGTCGACCGGATCGGAAGTGTACGCGGTCGGATACCCCAAGGAATGGACCGACCTCTACTTCGAAGGTGGGGCAAAGCTGATCGATCCCACGCCGGACGCGATCATGCGTCTGGGAAGGCCCACCACCTGGGAAGACGCGCTGAAGGAGCGCAAGTTGACCAATGCGGAACGGCAATACCTGCTGCGCATCAGGCGATACGGCATGGGGTCGGGATATGGCTTTCCCCTCTGGGGCCCGAATTGCCAGAATGCCTTCGTTGCCGTGGGATTTCCCGAGGGTACCGCTTTGCCGGGCCGCGCGGCCATCGATTCCCACCAGATGCTCCTGCTCGGCGGTCACCAGAAGATCTGCTTTCTCACCTGCAGCGCATCCTCGGGCGTCCCGACATTGTCTGATCGCGAGAGAGAGGTATTGACCTGGATCGGGCGCGGCAAGAGCAACACCGATGTCGCGTGCATCCTTGGAATCTCCGCCGAAACGGTTGCGACCTATGTGCGCAGGATCTACGAAAAACTGCATTGTCATGACCGGATCGGCGCTGTCATCAAGGCCCTGCGGATGAGCCTGATCCGGGTCTAGAGCGCAACCAGAGCCTTCCCGCCGCCTTTTTCGCGGCTTTGCGTGATCGCTTTTCGTTTTCCTACCTGCCCGAAGCCTGCAATCTCCCCCCGCGCCATGCCCCGCAAGCGCGCGCCCTCCCCTGCTCCGCCCCCGCCGCCGCGCGACACTCTGCTCGTCAACAAGCGCAAGCATCCGCGGCAGGCGACCTCGCGGGTGGCCTTCGCCGAGATGCTCATTCCGGATGACGATCCGCTGCTCGACTTCCTGCCCTACTGCCACAAGCAGCCGCGCTCGAACGCGATCCTGCCCGAGGTGCAGCGCGCCTTCATCTACCAGCTGGCGATGAGCGGGATCGTCAAGCAGGCGGCGGTCAAGGTCGGCAAGAGCATCGAGGCGCTCTACAAGCTGCGCGAAAGGCCCGGCGCGGAGGATTTCCGGCGGGCCTGGGACGAGGCGCTCGAGTGGGGGCGACTGCGGTTGATGGACTGCGCGATGGAGCGGGCGATCCAGGACGGCGTGCACAACCGCAGCGCCAACGGGATGATCTGCTGGGTGATCCAGCACCGCGGCCGCCACATGGTCGATGCGCGCAAGGTGAAGCGCGGGCACTGGCTATGGAACCGCATTCACCGCGAGATCACCGGGCGCTGGCCGGACGAGGAGGAGAGCGTCGACCTCCCCTGAAAGCGCTGGCACGGCGCGCAGCGCCGCAAGCGCGCCCGCAGCGACGCTGGCGAAGCCGGCATGAGCGAGGATTTCGCACGCCGGAGGACGTGCGGAACAAGAGGTTTCCTCAGGAACTGAGGAAACCGACAAGACTCCGCACCTTCTTGCTGCGCCATTGCGGCGGCGGGGCGAGCAGCCAATAGGCGCGGGTGGCGGGCTCGGGCTCGGTGAGCGCGGTGAGGCTGCCGCGCGCGATCGCCGCCTCGGCCAGCGCCAGCGGCAGGATGGTGCGGCCCATCCCCGCCAGCGCCGAGGCCAGCGCCTGCCCGGGGCTCCCGGCGCGGATGCACGGGTTCACCCCCTCGGGCAGGGCCATGCCGGGCCAGTCGATCCATGCCTCGCGGTAGCTCGGCGCGGCGACCGTCACGCGCATCGCGGGGGCGAGCTGGACGCCCATGAGATCGCCCGGCCCGTCGGCCAAGCGGATCGCGATATCGAGGTTCGCCTCGGTGAAGTCGGCATGCTCGTCGGGGGCGAGGATGTACTGCACCCCCGGAGTGCCCGCCTGGAACACCGCGAGGCGCGGGGCGAGCCACTCGGCGTAGAACTCGCGCGGGACGGCGATGGTGTAGCGGTCGGAGGCCTGCCCGGCCTGCATCGCGGCGACGCTCTCCTCGAAACGCAAGAAGCCCTCGCGCAACGGGTCGAGCCCGGCCTCGCCCTCGGGTGTGAGTTCGAGGCCCTTGGAGGTGCGGCGGAACAGGACGACGCCGAGCACGTCCTCGAGCGCGCGGATCTGCTGCCCGACCGCGGCGGGGGTGACAGCGAGCTCGTCCGCGGCGCGGGTGAAGGAGAGGTGCCGGGCGGCAGCGTCGAACACGCGCAGGGCGTTGAGGGGCAGGTGGGTGCGCTTCACGTGCCTGCGATTAGGACGCGGCGCGCCGACCCGCAAGACCTACTGCGGCGCCTCAGGGCGCAAGCCCGTCTACCGAGGTGAACGCCCCTCGGCGGTCTCGGGCGCGGTGAGCGGGAAGAAGGGGATGCGCACCTCGCAGCGCTCCCCGTCGGCGCGCTCGAAGGTGTAGAAGCCCTCCATCGACCCGAAGGGCGTCGTCAGCGGGCAGCCCGAGACATAGTCGTGGCTCTGCCCCGGCTGGAGCAGCGGCTGTTCGCCCACCACGCCCTCGCCATCGACATGGTTGACCATCCCGCGCCCGTCGGTGATGCGCCAGTGGCGGGTGCGCAGGCGAAGCGGCTCGTGCGAGGCGTTCTCGATGCGGATGTGGTAGACCCAGAACCACTTGCCCGCCTCAGGATGCGACTGCTCCGGCAGGTAGTTGACGGCGACTCTCACGGTGACCCCGTCGGTGGTGGCGGCGTGCTGGAAGAATTCTTTCATGTCGCCCTTCAGGTTAGCGATTCTTCGCCGGGTCACAAGAGCAGCAACGCGCTTAATCCCGGCTGTATCCCGCAACTCGTCGCGATTTCGCCGAAGCCGGGGTCGAGCGGCGCCGGATCGACAATCGCGAAGCGCTGATCGCTCAGGGCGTCGCCGGAGCCGCGCCCTTGTCCGCCGCCGGTCCGGCCTCGCCCGCAGCCACTGTCTCCGCCACCGCCCCCTCGGGCGCGGCATCGGCGGGGTTGTGCCTGGCGAGGAAGGCGTCGAGCGCCTCGTACCAGGCCTGCGCGCTTTCGGGCTTGGAGAAGCTGTGGCCCTCGTCCTCGATCACCAGTGTCTGCGGCGGCACCGGGGCGCTGCGGCTGGCCTTCTCGAACAGGTTGTACTGGCTCATCGGGACGATGGTGTCGGTGGTCCCCTGCGCGAGCAGCACCGGTCGCGACAGCTGGTCGGCGAGGCGATAGGGCGACACGGCATCGAGATCGAAGGTCTTCTCGCCGCGCACCCGCGCCTGCCACGATTTGCTCGCCTTCGAAGTGAGGTAGCGGTTGTCGTAGCGCAGCATCTTGTTCCAGTCGGTCACCCCCGCCCAACTCGCCGCGCAGCGGTAGCGTTCGGGATTGCGCAGCACCGCCCACAGCGCCGCATAGCCGCCGTAGGATGAGCCCACCACGCAGACGCGCTTGGGATCGGCGATCCCCTCCTTCACCGCCCAGTCCATCGCATCGTCGATGTCGTCCTGCATGCCGCGTCCGACCTGGCCCGCACCGAGCTGGTAGAAGGCGTCGCCATAGCCGCCCGAGCCGCGGAAATTGGGCTGGAGCACGGCGTAGCCGCGGTTGGCGAGCAGCTGCACCTCGTCGTTGTATTCGAGCTTGTCGCGCACCCCGAACGGCCCGCCGTGCGGCATCACGATCAGCGGCAGGTTCCTCGGCTCGCGCCCGCGCGGGAGCGTGAGGTAGCCGCGGATCACCGTGCCGTCGCGCGCGGTGTACTGCATCGGCTTCGGAGCCGAGAGCGTGCGGAAATCGATCTCCGGTCGGTATTGCGCGATTTCCTGCATATGCTTGGCAGCGGGGTCGAACATGTAGAGCACGCCCGGATCGTTCTCCTGCCCGGCATAGACCAGCATGCGCGAATCATTGTCCGCGCGGCTAACGATCCACACCTCGCCCGTGCCCAGCGCCTTCCTCAGCGCACGGTACTGCTTGGCGACCTCGGGATCGAACCAATGCACCTCGTCGCGGTCGGCGGTGAAGAAGGCGGCGTAGGGCTTGCCCTTCCTGAGCGTCACGCTGTCGATGTCCCAGTCGGGATGCTCGAACACGGTCTCGATCACCTGACGGGTGGCGAAGTTGAAGCGCCTGAGGCCGACCCGGCCATTCTCGCCCGGAGCGAGCACATAGCCCTCGTCCGATCCGGTGACGATCTGGAGCGTGTCGAAATAGTCGTCGTCGGCCCCCTCCCGGATCTTCGCCACCAACTTCAGCTCGTCGGCCGCGCTGGCGCGGTAATAGACCCGGAGCTTGCCCTCGAACCAGCCGGTGCCCATGCGCACCACGCCGTCATCGTCGGTGGTCCAGTTCCAGATTCCTTCGCGCGACGACTGGACGGTGGTGATCTTGCCATCGGGCTTCAACTCGTGGCGCTGCACCGAGGGATAATCGTAGACCGTCTGCTGGATCGCGACGAGGACGTAGGAGCCGTCCTTGGCGATGTGGACCACGTTGTCCGCCTCGAGCACCTTGGAGCGCGAGAACAGGCGGGTCATGGCGCCGGAGGCGAGCTCGACCAGTATCAGCCGGGTGTAACGTGCGTCCTCGTCGAAGAACTTGCCGGGGGTGGAGACGCCGAGGAGCAGCTTGTCGTTGGTGACCCAGGTGTACCACGAAAGCTCGTCCTTCGGATCCGCAAGCAGCGCGCGCACCATCTTGCCCGAGGCCGTTTCGGTGATGACGAAAGTCGTCTTGCCCTTGTTCTCGCGCATGAAGGCCAACATCGACCCGTCGGGCGAAAGCTGGGTGTTCCAGAAGGCCGGACGCTTGGCGAAGTGGCCCGCTGGGATGCGCGGCGGCGGAGTCTCGGCGGGGGCCGCGGGGGCCGCGGCCGGAGCGGAGGGGGCGGCGGACGGCAGGGTCGCCGTGGCAGGCGGCGCTCCCTCCTGCGCGCCCGCCGTGGCGGCAGCGAAGCTCAGGCCGGCAGCCAGTGCCAGCCCGGCGACAAACCGGTAGAGTCCCATAGCGCCCCTTGCGTCCCCTGAAGCGTAGTCGATTCGCCAAGCCTATGATTTCAGACGAGGCTGGCAAGGGGGTTGCGACGAGCGACCGGCATCTCAGCCCTTGGCGAGCAGTTCCTCGATCTGGCCGAGGCGCTCCTTGCCGAAGAACATCTCGCCCGCATCCTTGGGGCCCCCAAGCGAGCCGACGAACATGGTCGGAATGCCGAAAGCCCCGCGCGCGACCGCCGCATCGGTGTTGGCGACGAGGCCCTGCTTGACGTCATCGGTCTGCGCGCGGGCGAAGAGATCGGCCGCGTCGAACCCGGCCGCCGTCAGCACCGCGCCGATCGCTTGCGGAGAGGCGATGTCGAGCCCGTCCTCCCAGATCGGGCGCAGCAGGCTCTCCACGAACTGCACCCCGCGCCCGTCCTGATCGGCGGCGAACAGCATGCGCTGGAGCGTGATCGAATTGAACGGGAACTGCGGGTGGAGGCGATACTTGCCGAGGCCGTGCTTCGCGATGAAGCGTTGCATCTCGAGCATCGCATATTCGTTCTTCCCCTTGACCTCGGCGTCGCGGATCATCGGCGGGGCGTTGCCGGTGAGCCTGTGCATGCCGCCGAGGAAGACGGGGATCACGTCGAGCTCGGCCTCGTAGCGGTTCAGCAATTCGCGCAGCGGCCACCAGATCAGGTAGGCGTTGGGCGAGACGAAATCGAAGACGAGTTCAACGCGGGCGGTCATTGGTTGATCACTCCAAAGTGGCATTTGAGAGCAAGGCGCGTCGCCGGATCGATCTTGGGTCGGCTGCGCTTCAGGGCCTCATCCGCGCGGGAGTCGGAGCTTGCGTCATCCAATCGACATCGCAGATCATCGGCGAACTGCTGGAGCGCAGCCCGGTCGCCGCTGTCGCGCAGCACCAGCGTCACCCCGTCATCTACGCAGCAGCCGATGAAAGCGCCGCGCTTTTCCTCGGTGATGACCAACTCGACCGGATGTCCGAGGAAGGAGAGCGGACGTCGCGGCCAGACCCACGCATAATAGTCCCAGGTCCCGTCGAACGACCGGCCGATGAGCCCCGCTTGGCGCAGCGGCACAAGGACATCGTCGGGACTGAGGTCCGATGCCGCACCGCCGGGGCCATAAGAGCGCACGAGCTGCGTCACGGCAGCCTCGAATGCGGCTTCGGCCGTGACGCGAGTCGCCGAATCGGCAGCGGCAGGACGACCGCACAGCCCCGTCACGACCGCCGCAAGGGCGAGGAGAAGGCCCCGCCCTGCTCTCACATCCCCGCCGCAGCGAGCGCCTGGTCCATGTCCTCGGTGAGGTCGGCAATGTCCTCGAGCCCCACGTTGATCCGCAAGAGCCCCTCGGTCACGCCCATCGCCGCGCGGGCTTCCTCGCCCATGTTGGCGTGGGTGGTCGAGGCGGGGTGGCACATCAGCGAGCGCGCGTCGCCGATGTTGTTCGAGATGTCGATCAGCTGCAGCGCATCGAGCACCGCGAAGGCCTTGGCCCGGCTTCCGACATCGAAGGCGAAGATCGGCCCGGTCGCCTCCATCTGCGCGAGCGCGAGGTTGTGGCGCGGGTGGCTGGCGAGGCCCGGGTGGAGCATGTGCCCGCCCGCCTTCGTCACGCGCGGCTCGAGGAATTCGCCGAGCGCCACCGCGCTCTTGCTCTGGGCATGGGCGCGCAGGGGCAGCGTTTCGAGGCCCTTCAGCACCACCCAGGCATTGAAGGCAGACAAGGTGGGGCCGGTGTTGCGCTGGAACGGCATCAGCACTTCGTCGATCCACTGCTTCGACCCGCAGATCGCGCCCGCCAGCACGCGGCCCTGCCCGTCCATCAGCTTGGTCGCGGAATAGGCGACCACGTCCGCGCCGAACTCCATCGGGCGCTGCAGCACGGGCGAGGCGAAGGCGTTGTCGACCACGCTGGTGATCCCGTGCGCTCGGGCGAGGCCGCAGACATGGGCTAGATCGACGATGTCGAGCGTGGGATTGGCCGGGGTTTCGAAGAAGAAGACCTTGGTGTTGGGCCGGATCGCGGCCTCCCACGCGGCATTGTCGGCGCTGTCGATGATCGTGACCTCGATCCCGAAGCGCGGGAGCAGATGATCGCACAGCCAGCGGCACGAGCCGAAAGCGGCGCGCGCGGCGACGATGTGGTCGCCGGCCGAAAGCTGACACAGAAGCGCGGCGGTCATCGCCGCCATGCCGGTCGCCTGGGCGCGGCAGGCCTCGGCCCCCTCCATCAGCGCGATGCGTTCTTCCAGCATCGCCACGGTGGGGTTCTGGAGGCGCGAATAGGTCATGCCCTGCGCCGCGCCCGCGAAACGGTCGGCGACGGTCTGCGCGTCGTCGTAGGTATAGCCCGAGGAGAGGAACAGCGCCTCGCTGGTCTCGCCATGTTCGGAGCGCCAGGTGCCGCCGCGCAGCGCGCGGGTTGCGGGGCGCCAGCTCTGGGTGGCGGCGCGGTCCATGCCGGTGGTCTTCTTCATGTGCCCGCCTCTAGGACGGCAAAAGCCCGCCCGCAAGCAGGCCTTGGAGCGCGGTGTCGCGGTGGCCGACCGCGGCGAGCATCATCGCCCCCTCGATCACGGTGAGCATGAAGCGCGCAGCCCCCGCAGGATCGGGGTCGCCCGCAGGCATGTGGCCCTCGAGCCAGACCAGCAGCTCGCCGACCATCGCCTCGGCCGCCGGGAGGAACCCCGGCAGGCCCCGCGCCGCGCCGCCGACGATCTCCCACCAAAGCTGCATGAAGGGCTGGAAAGCGGGATCGGCGTTCTGCTCGAGAATCCGGGCCATCAGCGCCTGGCGGGTCGCGGGCCGCTCGCCCTCGGCCAGCACCGCATCGAGGCCTGCCGCATAGAGCCCCGCGACATGCGAGAGCAGGTCGATGATCAGCCGCTCCTTCGTGCCGAAATGATACAGCAGCATCCGGTCCGACGTGCCCGCCGCCTGCGCCAGTGGCCTGAGGCTCGCCTGTCCCAACCCGTGGACGAGCACATGCTCGGTCAGCAACGGCAACAGGCTTTCTTTCGACATCGGCGGCTTTTTTGCGCTGGGCTTCATGGCGCGCTTGTAGCGGCGTGAAGCTCTTGCTACAAGCGCGTGTAGCAATCGCTACATTTTCGGATAATGCCGCCGTGCCCGAAATCCAGCCCCCCCTGCTCGCGCTCGCCATCGGCGGACTTGCCTGCGCCGTGATCGGCATCCTTGCGGCAGCACTGAGGCCCGGGGCGCGCGGCAACGTGGTGCTCGGCGTTGTGCTTTCGGTCGCCTTCGGCACCTACACCGCCATCACCATCGCGCGCGAGGGCGTGATGCCGGTGATCGTCAACCACACCGCCAACCTGTGGGGCGTGCAGGTGTGGTGGGACCTGCTCTCGGCGCTCACCATCGCGATGGTGCTGATTGCCCCGCGCGCGAAGGCCGCCGGCATGAACCTCTTGCCCTGGACGCTGTTCGTCCTCGCCACCGCCAGCATCGGCCTGTTCGCGATGGCGGCGCGATTGTTCTGGCTCGAGCAGGCACGCGGCGAGCCGGCGACGGCATAATCCTTCTTGCTCTCGCCAGCGGGGCTGCCTAAGCGCGGCCCCGCCATGGCCGAGGCGCAACCCTCCCCCTCCCCCGCTGCCACCCCGCCGCCGCGCCCGCGCGATCCGCTGGGGTGGTGTCTCGCGCTCACCGGGGTCTTCGCGCTCCTCGCCGGATGGCGGCTCGGCCTGCCGTCCAAGCTCTATTTCGACGAGGTCCACTACATCCCCGCCGTGCGCGAGATGCTCGCCGCCTTCGAGACCGGCACGGGGGCCTATCGCAACCGCGAGCATCCGCTTCTCGCCAAGGAGCTGATCGCGCTGGGAATGTGGGCCTTCGGCGACAATCCGCTCGGCTGGCGCGTCGTGCCGTGGCTGGCGGGCGTCGTGGCGCTGTTCGCGAGCATGCGGGCGCTGTGGCACGCGAGCGCGGACCGATTCGCGACCCTCGCCTTCGGGGTGCTGGGGTTGAGCGGCTTCCACCTCGTGATCCATGCCCGGATCGCGATGCTCGACATGGTGATGATCGCCGCGCTGGCGCTTGCCGCATGGCAGTTCGCCGCAGCCGCCGCGCGGCCCGAGCAGGGGCGCTGGCGACTGGCGCTGACCGGCATCGCGCTGGGCCTCGCACTGGGTTCCAAGTGGAACGCCATACCGCTGGCGATGGCGCCGGGTCTCGCCTTCTTCTTCGCGCGCCTTGCCGCCGGACGCCGCCGCCTGTTCCTGAGCCGCCGCGGCGCGCCGGTGCCGGGGGTGCGGCTGGTCGAGGCCTTCGTGTGGCTCGGGATCCTCCCGCTCGCGGTCTATGCCGCGACCTTCATCCCGGGCTACTGGCTCGCCGAGCCCTTCCACCCCTCGCCGCTCGCCGAGAAGGGCCTGATCGGGCTCCACGAGGAGATCTTCGCGCTCCAGAGCCAGCTGATGACCCCGCACCGCTACCAGAGCCAATGGCCGCAATGGGTGCTGAACACGCGCGGGATCTGGTATCTCTACGAGGAGGTGGACGGCGCGTGGCGCGGGGTGCTGCTGATCGGCAATCCGCTGACGATGCTGCTGGGCCTGCCCGCGCTGGCGTGGTGCCTCGCCGTCGGCGCGCTGCGGCGCGATGCGGCGCGGCTGGCGGCAGCGCTGGGCTACGGGCTGAGCCTCGGCCTGTGGCTGATCGCGCCCAAGCCGATCCAGTTCTACTACCACTACTTCGCCCCGAGCCTGTTCCTGCTCGCCGCGCTCGCGCTGGCGTGCAGCGACCTCAGGCGGCTGCCCTACGGCAACTGGCTGGCATGGGGCATCCCGGCGGCATCGGTCGCGGTGTTCGCCTTCTTCTTCCCCATACTCGCCGCCCTGCCCCTGAGCGGGGGCGACGATTACCTGATCTGGGCGTGGCTCAAGGGGTGGAGGTAGAGAAGTCCCTCCCCGTCCTGAAGGGATGGGGAGGTGGCAGCGCCGTCAGGCGCTGACGGAGGGGTCAGCGTGCGCCGCCATCCCCTCCACCACTCGCTTCGCGAGCGGTCCCCCTCCCCATTGCTGCGCAACAGGGAGGCACTTGGATATCAGAACCTACCCCAAACAAACCGGCTCGACAGGGCGTAGTTCCAGACCGAGCCCACCACGATCCCCGCCAGCGCGGCGAGCACCCAGAACACGCCCTGCCCTTCGAGGAAGGTCGCGATCGCCACGTTGGCGAAGCCGCCGATCGCGCAGGTGGCGATGAAGCCGAGCCAGCCGCGCAGCAACTCGCCCCAGCCGGTCAGTCGCTTGTCGCGATAGGTCAGCCAGTTGTTGAGCCAGAAGTTGAAGCTCATCGCCACCAGCACCGCCGCGCTCTGCGCAAGGGTGAAGGCGCGGTCGAACAGGAACAGCAGGCTGGTGAGCACCATGAAGTGCACCACCACGCCCAGCGCGCCGACAGTGCCGAACAGGGCGAAGCGGGTCGGGATCACCTTGCCGAAGGTCTTGTCGTAAAGCCCGGCGAGGAAATCGAACAGGATGGCGCGGTCCAGCTTGCTTTCTCCTTCGCGGCGGGCCGCGAAATTGAGGGGGAACTCCTTGACCTTCATCGCCGTCTCGGCGGTGGCGAGCAGGTCGAGCAGGATCTTGAAACCGATCGCCGAAAGGCGCGGCACCAGCGCGCGGGCGGTTGCGGCGGGCAGCATGAAATAGCCGCTCATCGGGTCGGTCAGCGACACGCCGGTCATCTTGCGGGCGAGCGCATTGGCATAGGTCGACAGCTTCTCGCGCTCGGGCGCGGCCCACTCCGCGGTGCTGGCGCCCTCGGCGAAGCGGCTGGCGACGCAGATCTCGGCCTCGCCGCTCTTCAATGCGGCTAGCATGCCGGGAAGCAGCGCGGGATCGTGCTGGTGGTCGGCGTCCATCACGGCGACAAAGGGCGCGGCGGTCGCGCAGAAGCCTTCGATCACCGCGCTCGACAGCCCGCGGCGGCCGATGCGCTGGATCACCCGCACACGGCTGTCGGTGAGCGCGAGCGCGCGCGCTTCGTTGGCGGTGCCATCCTTGCTGTCATCATCGACGATGATGACTTCCCATGCCGCCGCCGTGCCGATGGCACGGTCGATCCTCTCGACCAGGGGTGCAAGATTGCCGCTTTCGTTGAAGGTCGGCAGGATGATGGCGAGGTCGAGGGTCACGGGTGCGGGCGCCGGCCAGATGTCGGAGATATCCTCGTCGACGCTGTCGAGGCGCGGGAAGAAGGCGTTTTCCATGGCCCCCTAGTGCACCATAATTCTTTAGAAACCATAACTGGCGCGTCCGCGATGTCAGAGCCGCTCGCGCACGCCCGCGCCGATCGCGGCGGTGCCATGGGAGCCGCCGAGATCGCCGCCGAGGATGCCGTCGGCGAGCGCGCGCGCCACCGCCGTCTCGATCCGCGCGGCCTCATCCTCGCGGCCGAAGGAATGGCGCAGCATCATCGCCGCCGACAGGATCGTCGCCATCGGGTTGGCCTTGCCCTGCCCGGCAATGTCGGGGGCGCTGCCGTGGATCGGCTCGTAGAGCCCGAAGGTGCCGAAGTCGGTCTGCCGCTCGCCCAGCGAGGCGCTTGGCAACAGGCCGATCGAGCCCACGGCGGCGCTGGCGAGATCGCTCAGGATGTCGCCGAACAGGTTGCCGGTCAGCACGACCCCGAAGCGCTCGGGGTGGCTGACGGTCTGCATCGCGGCATTGTCGACATACATGTGCTCGAGCCGGACGCCGGGGTATTCCGCCGCCACTTCCACTACCACGTCCCGCCACAGCTGGCTGGTTTCGAGCACGTTGGCCTTGTCGACGCTGGTGAGCCTTTGCCCGCTCGCCGCCGCCGCGCGGAAGGCGACATGGGCGATGCGGCGCACCTCGCCCTCGGAATAGGACATCGCGTCCCACCCCTCGCGCTCGCCATTGTCAGCCGCGCGCTGGCCCTTGGCGCCGAAATAGACATCGCCCGTCAGCTCGCGCACGATCAGCATGTCGAGCCCGGCGGCGATGTCGGCGCGCAGCGGCGAGAGGTGCTCGAGCCCCGCGAACACCCGCGCCGGGCGCAGGTTGGCGAACAGGCCGAGGTGCTTCCTGAGGCCGAGGATCGCCTGCTCGGGACGCAGATGGCGTTCGAGCGCGTCGCACGAGGGATCGCCGACCGCGCCGAACAGGATCGCATCCGCCGCACGCGCCATCTCCAGCGTTTCCTCCGGCAGCGGGAGGCCGTGGCGGTGATAGGCCGCCCCGCCGACATCGCCGGTGAACAGCGTCAGGCCCGGCATGCCCAGCGCCTCGAGCACCGCTACCGCCTCGGCGGTGACTTCGGGGCCGATCCCGTCGCCGGGCAGGACTGCAATCTTCATTCTTACCCCATTCGCTGGAGCCGCTCGGTCAGCAGCAGCCTCGCGCCCATAACATCGCGCTTCGGGCCTGCAAGCAGGTAGTGCGCGATGCGGCGTTCGAGCAGCGCCAGCTGGGCGAGCTGGGCGGGCAGATCGGGCGCCGCGGGGGGCGCAATGCCGCCATAGCCGAGTTCGGACAGCAGCAGGGTTTCATAGGCGACAAGCCCGCTCACCCAGCCCCGCGCCGAAGGGGCGATGGCGATCGCCTCGAGCAGGGCATCGAGCGCGCCGTGGAGCGCGGGGTAGGGCTGGCCTTCGGGGAGGCTCGCGGCGGTGAGCGCGCAGGCCCACTGCATCGCGGCGGCCGGCAGCGGTTCGGTGATGAGCGCCGCACGGGAGTGCTCCAGCTCGAGCAGTGCGAAAGGAACCTGGCTGCCGGGCTTGGTGGTGAACTCGGCCGCGACGCGGTTGCCCGGCACCATCACCGCGCGCATCTGTCGCCCCCGCCCGCCCGCGACATAGGCCGCAACGAGGCCGCTTTGCGCCGTGAGCACGCGCACCATCGCCCCGGTCTCGCCCTGTGGCCGGGACGCGAGGATGATGGCAGGGCTGCGCGAGGTCATGCCCGCGCGCCCGCGCTTACTTGGAGGACTTGGCTTCCAGCGCCGCGAGCCGCGCTTCGAGCGCGTCGGCCTGTTCGCGGGCCTTCTGGGCCATCGCCTTGACGGTCTCGAATTCCTCGCGGCTGACGAAGTCGATCCCGCCGAAGGCCTCGCGCATCCGCTCGCGCGCGCTCTCGCGGGCTTCGCGGGTCATGCCCGCCATGGTCCCCGCCGCGCTGTTGGCAAGCTTGACGAGGTCGGCGATGATCGGGTTCTGGCTTTGCATTTCCTCTTTTTGGGGGCGCTTGCACGGAAGTGCAAGCGCCCTCCTCGCTCTCACGCCCTG
>OFDN01001265.1_pt1 | contig 17303 bp, 17 predicted proteins | sample 1520971 | NCBI WGS metagenome assembly OFDN01 (sample SAMEA94257418, study PRJEB24077) | hot springs metagenome | biome: Aquatic biome; feature: Geographical feature; material: Water | place: India | collected 2012-06-12 | depth 5 m
ACCGCGGCCTATCCCTCCTCGGTGCTGATGAACGCGCTGCCGGCCCGGGTGGCGGGGGTCGAGCGCATCGTCATGGTGGTGCCGACGCCCGACGGCGCGGTCAACCCGCTGGTGCTGGCCGCCGCCCGCCGCTGCGGCATCACCGAGATGTACCGGGTGGGCGGGGCGCAGGCGGTGGCCGCACTTGCCTACGGCACCGCGACCATCCAGCCGGTCGACAAGATCGTCGGCCCCGGCAACGCCTTCGTGGCCGCGGCGAAACGCCATGTCTACGGGACCGTCGGCATTGACAGCATCGCCGGCCCGTCGGAGATCCTGGTGGTGGCCGACCGGGAGAACGATCCGGTGTGGATCGCGGCCGACCTGCTGAGCCAGGCGGAGCACGACACCTCAGCCCAGTCCATCCTGATCACCGACGACGCGGGCTTCGCCGACCGGGTGGCGGAGGCCTGCGAGGCCCACCTCGCCAGCCTGCCGCGCGCCGCCATCGCGGGGGAGAGCTGGCACACCCACGGCACCATCATCCTGGTGCGCGATCTGCTGTCCAACGCGCCGGCGCTGGTGGACCGGCTGGCGCCGGAGCATCTGGAGCTGGCGGTCGCCGACCCCGACGCGCTGGCCGCGCGGGTGCGCAACGCCGGGGCCATCTTCCTCGGCCGCCACACGCCGGAAGCCATCGGCGATTACGTCGCCGGTCCCAACCACGTGCTGCCGACGGCGCGCAGCGCGCGCTTCTCCTCCGGCCTCAACGTGCTGGATTTCATGAAGCGCACGACCTTCGTCGGCTGCGACGCGGCGTCCCTCGCCGCCATTGGGCCGGCGGCGGTGACGCTGGCGCGGGCCGAGGGGCTGGACGCCCACGCCCTGTCGGTGTCCCTGCGTCTGTCGGGGCACCTGCCCGGGGGGCATGCATGAGCCAGCACACGCGGCGCATCGTCCATGTGACGCTCGACGAGCGGTCGGTCGTGCGCCGCAAACCGGAGGTCGAGCACGAGCGCGCCGTCGCCATCTTCGACCTGCTGGAGGAGAACCAGTTCCACTGCTGCGACCATGCTGATGAAGGGCCGTATCATCTGCATCTGTCGATCGAGGAGAACCGTCTCGTCCTCGACATCCGGTGCGAGGACGACCGGGGCTTGAGCAAGATCATGCTGCCGCTGACGCCGTTCCGCAGCATCGTCCGCGACTATTTCATGATCTGCGAGAGCTATTACGCCGCCATCAAGCGCTCCACCCCCGCCCAGATCGAGGCGATCGACATGGGGCGGCGCGGGCTGCACAACGAAGGTTCGGAGGTGCTGCGCGAACGGCTGGCCGGCAAGGTCGAGATGGACCTTCAGACGGCGCGGCGGCTGTTCACGCTGATCTGCGTCCTGCACATCCGCGGCTGACGGACGGACGGACCGCATGGCGCCGGTACTCCAGCCGCTGCCGGTCACCAGCGTGCTGTTCGCCTGCACGATGAATCAGGTGCGCTCGCCGCTGGCGGAATCGCTGATGAAGCACTTCCACGGCCAGCGCATCTATGTGGATTCGGCCGGCGTGCGTGCCGGCGACGAGGTGGACCCCTTCGCCGTCGTGGTGATGGACGAGCTGGGCATCGACCTGTCGCGCCACCGCTGCAAGACCTTCGATGATCTTGAGGACAACAACTTCGACCTGATCGTCACGCTGTCGCCGGAGGCGCACCACCGCGCCATGGAGCTGACCCGCACCATGGCCTGCGACGTGGAGTTCTGGAACACCTTCGACCCGACCCTGGTGGACGGCAGCCGCGACGCCATGCTGGAGGCCTACCGCCAAGTCCGCGACGGGCTGCTGACCCGCATCCGCGACCGCTTCCCGCTGTCGCGGGGGCCGACGGTTTGACGCCATCCTGTCGCGGCCGCGCGGGCGACGGCGCGCATGCGCGATTTCAGCACATTCTTAACCTTCTGTGCTATTCAAGAGGGTGCCCATACCCCTTTCACAGGCGGCGCCGCCCCGCGGTGCCGGTGGTCCATGAAGGTCGTCGATCCGTCCACCGCCCCGATTCCCGGCCGCAAGCCGGAGCCGCCGGCCCCCGCCGCCATGGGGCCGAGCTTCCAGGCCGTGCTGTCGGAGAGCGGCACGCTGCCCGTGCCGGCCCGCAAGCCGGAAGTGCCGCCGGTGCGCATCGCCAACGGCCAGTCGGTGCCGCCGCCCCCCGGCCGCAAGCCCGACGCACCGCCGCCGGTGGAAACCGCGGAGGCCGCGGCGGCCAACAGCATCGTGCTGGCGACGCAGCAGGTGGCGGGCCTGTCCGGCCATAATTTCTCCGCCATCCTGGCGCAGGCGACCCAGGAAAGCGGCTTGGACCCGGCGGCCAAGAGCCGCACCAGCTCCGCCGCGGGGCCATTCCAGTTCCTGGAGCGCACCTGGCTGCATCTGTTCCGGCAGCATGGGGCCGCCTATGGTCTGGGCGATCTCGCCCGCCAGATCGAAGTGCGCGACGGCGCGCCGGTGGTGAAGAACGCCGCCGTACGCCAACAGATCCTGGCCTTGCGCCATGACGTGGACATTTCCGCCGGCATGGCGGCCCGCTACCTGTCCGAAGGGCGTGACAATTTGGCCGCCCGCCTGAAGCGGCCGGTGACGGAGACGGAAAGCCGCATCGCCTATGTCATGGGCGTGGCGGGTGCCGCCAAGCTGATCCGCGCCGCCGAGACACAGCCGGACTCCGCCGCCGCCGACCTGCTGCCGGCCGCCGCCAAGGCCAACGGCCCGCTCTTCTTCGAGAAGGCGACGGGGCGCGCGCTCACCGCGCAGGAGACGGTGGCCCGCCTTGCCCGCCGCATGGAGAACGAGCAGCGCGAGCTGTTCGCCGCCATCGACCGCGCCGACCAGAAGCGCATGGTGATCGACGGCCGCCCGTCGCCGCTCAACCCCTTCCAGTCGGTGGACAGCGGCGACACCAGCGCCGAACGCACCACGGGCTGAGCCGGCGCGGTGCCGCGGCGGGCGCACGCATGGCGCGGTTGTGCGCGCCGGACGTCATCCCACTTGACCCGAAGGGCGCGGAGGGTCAGTTATTGCCGCGAACTCAAGAGTGGGCCCCGGAGCATATGGCAAAAGAAGATCTGATCGAGTTTTCCGGAACGGTTGTGGAATTGCTGCCGAACGCGATGTTTCGGGTGAAGCTCGACAACGACCACGAAGTTCTCGCTCACACGTCCGGCAAGATGCGGAAGAACCGGATTCGTGTTCTGGCAGGTGATCGCGTCAACGTGGAGATGACGCCGTACGACCTGTCCAAGGGCCGGATCACCTTCCGCTTCAAGTAACCGCCGGAAACGGCGACGTTCCTCATGGAAGACATGCTCGTGAACCGGCTTGTGCTGGCCTCCGCCTCGCCTCGCCGGCTCGATCTGTTGCGTCAGATCGGCGTGACACCGTCGGCTGTTGATCCCGCCGACATCGACGAATCACCCCTCCCGCGCGAGCTGCCCGCCGATCACGCCGCCCGTCTGGCGGCGGAAAAGGCGACCGCGGTGGCCGCGCGCCACCCCGACTCGCTGGTGCTGGCCGCCGACACGGTGGTCGCCTGCGGGCGCCGGATCCTGCCCAAGGCCGAAACCGAATCGCAGGCGCGGTCCTGCCTGTCGCTGCTGTCGGGGCGCCGTCACCGTGTGTTCGGTGGCGTCGTCCTGCTGGTTCCGGCGCCCGGCGGTGGCGCGCCGCGCGTGGTGGAAAGGCTGGTGCGTACCGACGTGACCTTCAAGCCCCTCTCCCATGAGGAGATCGCGGCCTATCTCGCCTCGGGCGAATGGCAGGGGAAGGCCGGAGGCTACGCCATCCAGGGCCGCGCCGGCGCCTTCGCGCGCTGGCTGGGCGGCTCCTACAGCAACGTCGTCGGGCTGCCGCTGCACGAGGTGGCGACCATGCTGCACGGCGTCGGCTACCGGTGCCCGTGAGGCTGCCAGCATGAGTCGGCCAGGGGGTGGCGGCCCGGTGGAGCTTCTGGTCGACCGGAACGGCCCCTTCACGCGCGCCGCCGTGCTGGCCGGCGGACGGCTGACCGACCTGCACATCGACCGCGCCGACCGGTCTTCGCTGGTGGGCGCGGTGTTCCTCGGCCGGGTGGAGCGCATCGTCACCGGGTTGGACGCCGCCTTCATCGATCTCGGCACCGGCAAGCCGGGCCTGCTGGGTGTGCGCGACGCGCGCGGGCCGAAAGGGCGGGTGGAGCGCATCGGCACGCTGCTGCGCACCGGCCAGCCGGTGGTCGTGCAGGTGAAGGCCGACGCCTTCGGGGCCAAGGGCCCGACCCTGACCATGGACGTGACGCTGCCCGGTCGCTTCCTCGTGCACGCGCCATTGGGGCGCGGCATCACGGTGTCGAAGCGGCTGGGCGGGGGGCCGCAGCGGGCGGAGCTGCTGCGGCGGATCGAATCGGCCGTGGTGGGGGAGGGGTGGATCGTCCGCGCCGGCGCCGCCTCCATCGATCCGGGGCTGATCGTGGTGGAGGCCGACACGCTGGCGGTGGCGTGGCGGACCATCGAGGCCGCCGCCCTTGGTGCCGCACCGGCGCTCCTGCGCCCGGCCCACGACGCGCCGCGCCGCGCGCTGGTGGAAGCGGGGGCCAACCGGCCCGACGCGATCCTCGCCGACGGGCCGGAACTCGCCCGCGACCTCGCGCGCTGGTGCGACGTGGAGGCGCCGGACCTGGCGCCGCTGCTGCGCCGCCATGACGGCCCCCCCGGCCTGTTCGAGATGCGCGATCTCGACCAGGCCATCGCGGAGTTGGCCGGCACGCGGGTGCCGCTGGGCGGTGGCGCGTCGCTGGTGATCGAGCGGACGGAAGCGATGACCGTCATCGACGTCAACGCCGGGGAGCGCGGCAACGCGCTGGACGTCAACCTGGAGGCGGCGGCGGAGATCGCGCGCCAGCTCCGCCTGCGCAACGTCGGCGGCATCGTGGTCGTCGATTTCGTGAACATGAAGGGGCGCGGCGACGGCGAGCGGCTGCTGACGGCGCTCGCCCGCGCGGTCGAGGACGACCCGGCGCAGGCGCAGGTCTACGGCCTGTCCAAGCTGGGTCTGGTGGAGATGACGCGCAACCGCCGCGGCGTGGCCCTGGCCGACCTGCTGGCCCCCTCCGACACCGGAGTCCGAGCATGAGCACCGACAACGGCCGCTGCCCGATCTGCGGCAAGCCCTCCGATCCGAAGCTGCGGCCCTTCTGTTCGCGCCGCTGCGCCGACGTGGATCTCAATCGCTGGTTGGGCGGCGTCTACCGTGTGGAGACCGAGGAGCCCGCCGATGACGAGGGCGGAAAATAGGCGCATTTCGGGCTTTACAGCCTTCCCCGCTTTGCTTATAAGCACGGCTCCCGGCGCGGTGAACCCGCCGCGCCCGCGGTGCCCAGGTAGCTCAGTTGGTAGAGCAGGGGACTGAAAATCCCCGTGTCGGCGGTTCGACTCCGTCCCTGGGCACCATTTTCTTCTCGACGTGTCCGGTTTGTGGCTCCTGTGGAAACGTGCAGGGTCGGCCGTGGTGCCTTCGGGAGTTATCTGGAGTCAGTAAAGAAGGACTCCAACTCGTTCTTGAACTCCGCAACCGATTTTCCGTTGACGACGTGGTCGAGGGGCCAATCTTCGCTGGCGGTGTTTGAGAGCAGAGAGCCGCCTTTGCGGCAATCGTCAATCTTTCCTTGATGGAACGAGTAGCTGATGTTGCCGACCTCCTCAGCAGAGCAGGCGTAACCTTGAAGGCGTTTATAATCACCAGAAAACATCACCATGATCGTGTCATGGATTTTGGTAATTCTGGCTGGGTCCATTGGATCGCATTCGCCAAATATGAATATGCCGTATTCGTCAAGGTTTTTATGGTAGCCTAGTTCGGTGGTTCCCGGAAAATTATCATTAATGAAGAAGCGGCGCATCGCCTGCTTCTTGGTCGCCGTGTCGATCGCTGGGATATTGGTCCTTCCGATGATCGTAACGTCAAAAGCACCTCGCTTAGATTCACTGATCGAGCCCAAGTTTTTGTTTATATTTTTCAGAAGGTTTTTCGTCAGCACGCTGTCGGCGTCATTGTTGCCGCAAACATAATCGACGTATTCTTCCGTTATGAGAATCGGAGACAGCAGGACGATATACGCCTGTTCGAACAAATGCCCTTGTTTGCTTTTGTATCGCGAGTATCTCTGTATGGAGTTATCCAATATCCGTACGAGGCTATGGATATCATAGAAGTGATTCGTCAATGTTCGCTTATCAGGTTCGAGAAAGCGCTTTACCGATTCCTGAGACACAAACACCATGAACGCGAACACCAATCCAGCGATCAGGTTGTCTGCAACATTGTCCATAGCGTTTCTAGCAAGATCGGAAACTTTACCGATCTCATAGAAATACGGTACGATTAAGATCCGAACGATCAGGTAGGCTCCGATGATAAGGACGCAGAACCACTCGAATCCAATACTCGGTATGCCTTTGAATCTGACTTTATGGATCAGGCGATTCAACCTTAACATGTATCCCTCGCGATCGGTCGATAAATTTCGCGAGTATGCTATCAAAGAACCACTGGAAAGGGGAAGTGACGATGCCCGGGCGGATGCCCGAGAGGCATGGCCGCGCATCTTGATCCAATCCACCTTTTCTCCTGTTTCGTCATCCAGGCTCCGCAGATGCCGGTTGGTGCCGAATCGGATCTTTGGAGTGGGGCAGGGTCGCGGCGACGCGGATCGTGTCAGGCCGAAACTTTGTCGGTATGGCGGCCGAAGGCCCGCTTGACGGTGTACATCGCCTGGTCGGCGTGTGCGATCAGGCGGTCGGCGTCGGTGCCGTCGACGGGGTAGTGCGCGACACCGATCGATGCCCCGACGGTCAACGAGAGCTCGCCAATGCGGAACGGCGTGGTCAGCACGATGTGGCACTTCTCGCAGACCATCGCCGCGGCGTCGTGGGGGGTCTGCTGGTCCATCAGAAGGATGGCGAACTCGTCGCCGCCGATGCGGGCCACGGTGTCGGCGCGGCGCACCGCGCCGGCCAGCCGCTGCGCCACCTGCCGCAGCAGCTCGTCGCCCACGGCGTGGCCGTGCGCGTCGTTCACCGGCTTGAAGTCGTTGAGATCCACATACAGCAGCGCGAAGGCGGTGTCGTTGCGTTCGGCCCGGATCACCGCCTGGCGCAGTCGGTCCTCGAACATCGCGCGGTTGGGCAGCCCGGTCAGCGCGTCGTGGTGGGCCATGTGGGCCATGCGCGCCTCGCTCTCGCGCAGCGCCTCCTCCTGCTCGCGCAGCTTGCCAAGCAGATGGTTGAAGCCGAACACCAGCTCGCCCACCTCGTCCATCCGGCCGACGGGCAACGGCTCCAGCGGCGCGCGGCCCAGCGCCATCTGGTGCATGCGGCCGGCGGCGTCGGTCAGCGGGCGCAGCATGCGGGTCAGCACGACCGCGAACAGGGCCATCAGACCCACGACCGGAAGCAGGATCACGGTGGAGATGAAGCGGCGCAGCCGGTCCACGGCGCTGAACGTCTCGTCCGTCGGCACCCGCGCCACCAGGAACCACCCGGCCGCCGGCACGGACACGATGGCGGACAGTTCCTCCACGCCCTGGGCGTTCACGGTGATGCCGGTGCCGCGGTAGCCGGTCATGGCGCGGTCATGGAGCGGGTTGACGCCGACCGGCGGGGTGTCGCGCAGGATCAGCCGCGGATCGCCGGCGGCAATGAAGAGGTGGTCGCGTGGCGACACCAGAAGGAACCCGCCCCAACGTCCGATCCGGTTGTCTTGGACCAGATTGAGGAACCCCGGCGCTCCAAGAGCGGTGATCCCGGACAGCACGGCCACCGTGCCGCCGTCGTCGCCCCGCACCGGCACGGACAGGGCGATCAGGGGCTCCCCGTCGACGCCGCGGAAGGGGCGGCCGATGGCGATCTCGCCGGCCGAGGAGGTGGTGTACCAGTCGGTCGGCGGGCTGCCGGCCGGGTCGAGCTCCGCGTCCAGGTCGTCGCCGCTGGTCACCGCGCGGCCATCGGGGAACGCCAGAAGCAGCCCCAGGGAAAACAGCGGGAAGCTCTCCTGCCGTTCGCGAAGCCAAGCCCGCATCGCTCCGGGACCGGCCGGGATCACCGCCGGCAAACGCAGGGAGAGGCGGTGCAGAAGCGCGATCCGGCCAGTGATCTTCTCGTCGATATCCTCGGCCACATAGCTGGCCATGGACAGCTGGTGGCTTGCCGAGAGCGTCCCGATCTCCCCCCTGAGGAAATCAGAGAGGAAGAGAATCCGGACAACGGTCCCGACCACCACCACCAGGGCAGCAAACAGCACCAGACGGACGACGATGCTCCGGCTACGCTTCCGCAGTTGTGCGGCGATGATCGCCAGTACACTCAAGGATCGGGTGGTCCGAACCGTTCATACATGAATATGCATGAGATGTAGGCCAGCAATCATGTCCCGTCAATCGTCGCCCCGATGCGGCAAAATGTGCTCTTGCGTCCACCCAAAACAAAACGGGCATCCCGAAGGATGCCCGTTTGCGGATGCGGTGATTGCGGCTGGCGGTCAGCGCGCGTGACCGGCCAGCGTCGGCGGCCCGGAGCGGCGGCCGGTGCCGAGGCGGGTCAGGGCGTGCCAGCCCTTGACCACCATGGCACGCAGGTGCTGCGCCTGCATGGCGGCGGCGGCGCGACGGATTTCCTGGGTTTCTTCGAAGCTCGGGAACTGGAATCGTTCGTTGTTCATCGTAGGAGACCTCCTCTGCGGTGAGAAGACGTCCCTCCCTCATGTTGTGTTGCAATGCACAATATGGGGGCGCGGCGGCTTGGTAAACCGTGCCCGAACGAATTGCTGCAATGCGATATTCGCGCGTCGCGGGCGGCTGGTCGAACAATGGTGACGGTCTATTGATGGCGGCATCAGCAATACCCCGGCGGCGCCCCATCCCCCTGTGCTTCGCCGCCCCGTCACGATGAATTCATGGGCACCTTCCGCCTCATTGTCCGTTTGCGCTCTTGTCTTCGGCCGCCACCGCCGCTGTTGTCGCGGTCCAAAGGCACAATTAGGTTGCCGGGGGAATCATGAGCACCACCAACTCACTGACCGTTGTTGTCGATTCACGCGATCGGTACGACAGCGTTCCTTACCAGTTCAAGGCCGTGGCGGAGGAATGGCGTCGCAATGGCGGGCGGGTGTCGGTCGTGGACCGACCGGATGCGGCGCTCGATGGCGATCTGGTCATCGCCCATGTCGATCTGACGGTCGTTCCCGACTCCTACCGCCGGGCCTTCGCCCGGCACCGGCGGGTTCTCAACGCGGCGGTGACCGACATCTCCAAGCGGCGGATCAGCCGCAACCTCGTCACCAGCCCGGACCAGTGGGACGGCCCCGTCATCATCAAGACCGACCTCAACCACGGTGGCTGGCCGGAGCTGGACCGCTTCCGGGAACGGGGGCTGGCCGCCCGCGCGCTGGGCAAGCTGGTCCGCCGCGCGCCGTGGCAGGTCACGGGCATGCTCGCCGCCTCGCAGTACCCGGTCTTCCCGCACCCGCGCCATGTGCCGTGGTTCGTGTGGCGACACCCGCGGCTGGTGGTGGAGAAGCTGCGGCCGGAGCGGCGTGGCGACCTCTATTGCCTGCGCCAGCACATCTTCCTCGGTGACCGGGCCATCGACACCATCGTCTACGCCAAGCAGCCGGTGGTGAAAGCCGGCAACATCCTGCGGCGCGAGACGCTGGACGGCCCGCCGCCGGAGATCCTGGCCCTGCGCCGGGAGTTCGGATTCGATTTCGGAAAGTTCGATTACGCGATCAGCGACGGCGAGGTGGTGGTCTACGACGTCAACCGCACGCCCAGCTTCGGCGACGATCCGGAAGGGCGCGAACGGCACACGGCGCAAGTGCTGACACCGGGGCTCACCGCCTTTCTGTGACGATCGCAACCGTGATCGCCGGCCCTTTCCAAGCCGCTTGACCTTTGCGGCAGGTCGCCATACGCTCCGCGCAAATCAGCTCACCGAGTTGAGCAGGGCAGGCAAGAAACAAAACAGGAAGGAGGGTCGTCCCCACGGGCGGCCCTCTTTTCAACAGGTGCGGTTCGCGTTCGCAACGCGCCTTGCCGGAAAGCCTATGGAAGGGAATGGGGATGGCGGACGCCAAATTCCTCAAATTCGACACCCTCAGCCTGCACGCGGGGCAGCGCCCCGATCCCGAGACCGGCGCCCGCGCCGTGCCCATCCACATGACCACGTCCTTCCTGTTCCAGGACGTGGACCACGCCGCCGCACTGTTCAATCTGGAGCAGCCCGGCCACATCTATTCGCGCATCTCCAACCCAACGGTGGCGGTGCTGGAGGAGCGGCTGGCGGCGCTGGAGGGCGGGGTCGGCGCGGTCTGCACCGCCAGCGGGCAGGCGGCCCTCAGCCTTGCCGTGACGACGCTGATGGGGGCCGGCGGCCACATCGTCGGCTCGGCCTCGCTCTATGGCGGCAGCCGCAACCTGCTGGGCTACACGCTGCCGCGATTCGGCATCGACACCACCTTCGTGGATCCGCGCGACCACGCCGCCTGGCGCGCCGCGATCCGTCCGGAGACGCGGCTGGTCTTCGCCGAGGTGCTGGGCAACCCGGGGCTGGAGGTGCTGGACATTCCCGCCGTCTCCGCCATCGCGCATGAGGCCGGTGTGCCGCTTCTGGTGGACGCCACCTTCGCCACGCCCTATCTGTGCCGGCCGCTCCAGCACGGGGCGGACCTCGTCATGCACTCCTGCACCAAGTGGCTGGGCGGGCACGGCACGGCGATCGGCGGCGCGGTCATCGACGGCGGCACCTTCGACTGGGAGGCGTCGGGCAAGTTCCCGACGCTCACCGAGCCCTACGCCGGCTATCACGGCATCGATTTCGCGGAGGAGTACGGTCCGGCGGCCTTCCTGATGCGGGCGCGGGCCGAGGGATTGCGCGATTTCGGGGCGTGCATGAGCCCGATGAACGCCTTTCAGATCCTGCAGGGCGTGGAGACGCTGCCGCACCGCATGCGCGGCCACATCCACAACACCCGCAAGGTGGTGGGCTTCCTGGAGACCGAGCTGGCGCGGCCGGACGGGGCCGTCGCCTGGGTCAATTACCCGGAACTGGCCGACCATCCCGACCACGGCCTGACGGCGGAGCTTCTGCCGCGCGGCTGCGGCTCGATCGTCAGCTTCGGCGTGCGCGGCGGCCGGGCCGGCGGCCGGCGCTTCATCGAGGCGCTGAAGGTCTTCTCGCACCTCGCCAACGTCGGCGACGCCAAGTCGCTGGTCATCCACCCCGCGAGCACCACCCACGCGCAGCTCGACGCCGCGGCGCTGGCGGCGTCGGGGGTGGGGGAGGACATGATCCGCCTGTCCATCGGGCTGGAGGATTGCGACGACCTGATCGACGACCTGAAGCAGGCGCTGCGCGCCGCGGCGAAGGGCTGAGGAAGGACCATGGAGATCCGGGTTCGCGGCGAGACCGTCTACGCCCACACCGGCGGGCGCGACTTCGATGGGGCGCGTCCGGTGGCGGTGCTGCTGCACGGCGCCGGCATGGATCACACCGCCTGGAGCCTGCAGACACGCTGGCTGGCGCACCGCGGCCTGGCGGTGCTGGCGCTGGATCTGCCGGGACACGGACGATCCGGTGGGGTGCCACTGGCGTCGGTGGGGGAGCTGGCGGACTGGGTCGCCGCCCTGCTCGACGCGCTGGCGGTGGAGCGGGCGACGCTCGCCGGCCATTCCATGGGCGCGCTGGTGGCGCTCGACACCGCCGCCCGCCACGGTGGCCGGGTGGCGGGGCTGGCGCTGTTCGGCGTGGCCGAGCGCATGCCGGTGCACCCCGATCTGCTGGCGCTCGCCGCCACCGACCAGCCGGAGGCGGTGGAACTGGTGGTCGGCTGGGGGTACGGGCCGCGCGGCCATGTCGGCGGCAGCCCGGTTCCGGGCATGGCCCTGCTGCCGGCGGGACGGCGCCTGCTCCAGGCGGCGCGGCCCGGTGTGCTGGGGGTCGATCTGTCCTTGTGCAACGCCTATGGCGGCGCGGTGGAGGCGGCTGCGGCGGTGGCGTGCCCGACCGTGCTGGTGCTGGGAGACGGCGACCGCATGACCCCGTCGAAGGCGGGGCGCGCGCTGGCATCCCGGATCGCCGGGGCGCGGGTCGAGCTTCTGCCCGGTGTCGGGCACATGATCATGAGCGAGGCGCCGGTTCCCAGCGCCCGCGCCATCCTGGGCGTCGCCCCGAACGGCGTCTGACGGCGCGATCCCCAACCCGCCGGGGATCGCGCCGGACGGTCACTTACCGTCCGGTCGGGTGATGCTGGCGACCTGCTTCTGCAGCTCTTCGATCTTGCGCTGCAGATCGTCGAGCGAATGGTCGGCAACCGGTGCCTTGCCCGGTGCGGCGGGCATCGCCGGCCCCTCGCCCTCTTTCGCGTCGCCGAAGGGGCTGAACATGCGCATGGCCCGTTCGAACATCGCCAGGTTCTGCTTGCCCATCTCTTCGAAGCGGCCGAAGGGGAACATACCGCCCAGCGTGCTCTGGAAATAATCGCGCATTTGCTCCTGATTCTTGGAGAACGATTGCATCGAATATTCCAGGTACTTCGGCACCATCCACTGCATATTGTTGCCGTAGAAGCCGATGAGCTGACGCAGGAAGCTGATCGGCAGCAGGTTCTGGCCCTTGCTTTCTTCCTCGACTATAATCTGGGTGAGCACCGACCGGGTGATGTCTTCGCCGGTCTTCGCATCGTACACCACGAAGTCGAGCCCGTCCTTGACCATCTGGCACAAGTGGTCGAGCGTAACGTAGCTGCTGGTCGCGGTGTTGTAGAGACGCCGGTTGGCGTACTTCTTGATCGTGATCGGGGGTGACTTCTGATCTTCTTTTTCGGCCATCGGGGTCTCTTCCAAGGCGGGGTTGAGGTTGAAAACCCTCCAACGTTAGAACTACTCGATGGGGGAGGGGCTGTCCAGCGCAATGCCGCCGCACTGCCGCGCGTTTCGCCGCGGCTGCGTTGTCGCGACAGCGGCCACTGGCAATACCGATGCGCCTCGCCGTATAGTGCCGGCCATGGCCGACCCGACCAATCCGGACCCCCCGACCCTGGATCAACTGGCGCGACGCTATCTGGAACTCTGGCAGGAACAATGGGCAGCGCTCGCCACGGATCCGGAAGTCGCCGACCAGCTTGCGCGTCTGTTCCAGATGCTCGGGCAGGGGGCGGCGTCCTTCATGCCGTTCGCCTTCGGGATGGGCGGGATGGCTGGCGGAGCGGCGCCGGGTGCAGGTTGGGATCCGCGGCCGGCGGCGGACCCGTCTCCCTTCCGCGTGTGGCCGCAGGCCATGGCGGCGCCACCACCGGGCGCGGGCGGCCGCGGCGATGACACGCCGGGTGCCGCCGCTGCGGCAGGGACCGCGCCCGCTCGGCCTGCATCTGTCGACGGTGATGACGACGCTGCTCGGCTCCTCCGCCGGATTGCCGCACTTGAGGAGCGGCTCGCCGCTGTGGAGGCCACAGCTCCGGGTGCGGGCGGCGGAGCTCGGCCGCCAGGTCGCCGAGGCCGGCGCCGACGCGTTCCGGACAGCGCTTGACCGCGAGGTGCGACGGCAGCTCGACCTGCTGCTGACCGGGTTGGAGCGCTATCGCCACCACCCCTATCGCCGCGACGTGGAGGACCCGCCCGCCGTCTGGCGCGAGGGGGGAAGCCGGCTGCTGGATTACGGCCCGCCCGGCGGCCGGCCGGTTCTGTTCGTGCCGTCGCTGGTCAACCGCGGCTACATCCTCGACCTGTCGTCCGACCGCAGCCTGATGCGCTGGCTGGCCGGGCAGGGGCTGCGGCCCCTGCTCATCGACTGGGGCACGCCGGGCCCGGTGGAACGGCGCTACACGCTGACCGACTACATCGCCGGGCGGCTGGAACGCGCGCTGGAGGTCGCGGCCGACACCGCGGGCGGGCCGGTGCCGGTGGCCGGCTATTGCATGGGCGGACTGCTGGCCGCCGCCCTGGCGCTGCGCCGGCCACGGCAGGTCGCCGGTCTCGTCCTGATGGCGACGCCGTGGGACTTCCACGCGGAGGACGCCGGCGCGGCGCGGCGCGCCGCCGCCTTCTTCCAGCCCTTCGGGCCGCTGGTGGAGGCGTGGGGCGAGCTGCCGGTGGACGCTTTGCAGGCGCTGTTCGCTCAGCTCGACCCCTATCTGGTGCTCCGCAAATTCACCCAGTTCGCGCGTATGGACCAGGATTCACCCGCCGCCCGCGCCTTCGTGGCGCTGGAGGACTGGCTGAACGACGGGGTGGCGCTTCCCGCGGCGGTGGCGCGCGACGCGCTGGCCGGCTGGTATGGTCGAAACGATCCCGCGGCGGGCTCCTGGATGGTTGCGGGGCTGCCGGTGGACCCCGTGCGCATGGCGGTTCCGACGCTGGCGCTGATCCCCGAGCGCGACCGCATCGTGCCGCCGGCCTCCGCCCTCGCCCTGGCACGTGCCATACCGAATGCGCAAATTGTCGCACCCCCATTGGGGCATATCGGCATGGTCGTCAGCGCGGGGGCGAAGAGCGGCGTGTGGCGTCCGCTCGCCGACTGGCTTAATGCCGCAGGTTAGACTCGGGGGGCCGGGGTGCCTTGCATTGGCCGAATGGGCGGCCTAAGGTATGACCACTGTCACGTCGTCTCCGACCCATAATAAATCCATCAAGTTCGAGGAGCGTCATCATGACCGAGGTTGTCATTGCCGGTGCGGCGCGCACCGCCGTCGGTGCGTTCAATGGTGTCTTCAGCACGGTGCCGGCGCACACCCTGGGAGAAATCGCCATCCGGGCCGCGCTGGCCCGCGCCAAGACCGAGGCCGACGAGGTGTCGGAGGTGATCCTGGGTCAGATCCTGACCGCCGGCCAGGGCCAGAACCCCGCCCGCCAGGCCGCCGTGGCCGCCGGCATCCCGGTGGAAAAGACCGCGTTCGGCATCAACCAGCTCTGCGGTTCCGGCCTGCGGTCCGTGGCGCTCGGCTACCAGGCGATCCGCGAGGGCGACGCGGACGTGATGGTGGTGGGCGGCCAGGAAAGCATGACCATGGCCCCGCACCTGATGTACCTGCGCAGCGGCGTGAAGATGGGCACGTCGGAGATGCTCGACAGCATGCTCAAGGACGGTCTGTGGGACGCCTTCAAGGGCTACCACATGGGCACCACCGCGGAGAACGTCGCCCAGAAGTGGCAGTTGACCCGTGACGAGCAGGACGCCTTCGCCGCCGCCTCCCAGCAGAAGGCCGAGGCCGCCCAGAAGGAAGGCCGCTTCAAGGACGAGATCACCCCGGTCACCATCAAGACCCGCAAGGGCGAGACGGTCGTCGACAGCGACGAGTACCCCAAGCACGGCACGACCGTGGAGACGCTGGCGAAGCTGCGCCCGGCCTTCTCCAAGGACGGCACGGTGACGGCCGGCAACGCGTCGGGCATCAATGACGGCGCCGCGGCGCTGGTGCTGATGACCGCCGACAACGCCGCCAAGCGCGGCGTCGCTCCGCTGGCGCGCATCGTCTCCTGGGCGACCGCGGGTGTGGACCCGTCGATCATGGGCACCGGCCCGATCCCGGCCAGCCGTCTGGCCCTGAAGAAGGCCGGCTGGACCATCGACGACCTCGACCTGATCGAGGCGAACGAGGCCTTCGCGGCGCAGGCGCTGGCGGTCAACAAGGACCTGGGCTGGGACACCTCCAAGGTCAACGTCAACGGCGGCGCCATCGCCATCGGCCACCCGGTCGGCGCCTCGGGTGCCCGCGTGCTGGTCACGCTGCTGCATGAGATGCAGCGCCGCGACGCCAAGCGCGGCCTTGCCACGCTGTGCATCGGCGGCGGCATGGGCATCGCCCTCTGCGTCGAGCGCTGAGCCCCGGCCGGCGCGCCGTACCCGTTCGATGGGACGGCGCGCCGACGGCGCTGTTCATCCAAGAAACGTCAACCTGTTTCAATCAAGTCACTCTGGGAGGAGCTCATGGCTCGTGTAGCGATCGTCACCGGCGGCACCCGCGGCATCGGTGAGGCCATCTGCGTTGCGCTGAAGGATGCCGGTTACACGGTGGCCGCCAACTACGGCGGCAACGACGAGGCCGCGAAGGCCTTCACCGAGCGCACGGGGATTGCCGCCTACAAGTGGGACGTCTCCAGCTTCGAGGCGTGCAAGGCGGGTGTGGCGCAGGTCGTCGCCGACCTCGGCCCGGTGGACGTGCTGATCAACAACGCCGGCATCACCCGCGACGGCGTCATGCACCGCATGACCTACGAGCAGTGGGAGGCGGTGATCCACACCAACCTGTCCTCCTGCTTCAACATGTGCCGCAACGTCATCGACAGCATGCGCGAGCGCAGCTTCGGCCGCATCGTGAACATCGGCTCGGTGAATGGCCAGGCCGGCCAGTACGGCCAGGTCAACTACGCCGCGGCGAAGTCGGGCATCCACGGCTTTACCAAGGCGCTGGCGCAGGAAAGCGCCGCCAAGGGCATCACCGTCAACGCCATCGCGCCCGGCTACATCGACACGGACATGGTCCGCGCCGTGCCGCCGAACGTGCTGGAGAAGATCGTCGCGCGCATCCCGGTCGGCCGTCTGGGCCGCGCCTCGGAGATCGCCAAGGCCGTGCTGTACCTCGTCGATGACGAGAACGGCTTCATGACCGGCTCGACCCTGTCGGTCAACGGCGGCCAGCACATGTATTGATCCGCCGGACCCGCGGCGCGGGTCCGACGGTTTCGGCGCCCCTCTCCCGGTCGGCGGGGGAGGGGCGTTTTCTTTTGGGCCGAGGCAGCTTTGCCACGGATTGCGGCAACTAGTTAGTTCGCGGCCTTGTGGGGCGGGGGAGGGCTCGTTAAATTTCGGCCGTACCTAACCTTTTACCCCTGAGGTCTCTATGAAACTTGTTTTATCCCTCCTCGCTCTGTCTTTGCTTCCCCTCGGCGCCCGGGCGGCCTGCACCCTGAACTACCGAGAATTAAAATCCGCCGTCGACGTGGCGAAGACCGAAGTGCGCACGAAGACTAAGGTGCGCTATAGCCGCGGCTCTCGCTCGGTAAGCCAATCGATCACCCGCAAGGATGGCCAGGTGGTGCGCTACCAGGCCGGCGGTTGCGAGCACTACACCTATTCGTTCGCTTATCCGAAAGTGAAGATGGCGAAGGACGCGAGAGCCGACCTCGCCCGCGCCGAAGAGCTCCTGGCGGCCACGCCCGTAACGAAGGCCGGCGCCTCCGAGCGCGACGTGCTCCTAAGCGGTCTTCGCGGCGGTGCCCAGCTTAACGAAGAAGACGGCTCGGCCCACTA
>OFDN01001270.1_pt1 | contig 17266 bp, 16 predicted proteins | sample 1520971 | NCBI WGS metagenome assembly OFDN01 (sample SAMEA94257418, study PRJEB24077) | hot springs metagenome | biome: Aquatic biome; feature: Geographical feature; material: Water | place: India | collected 2012-06-12 | depth 5 m
TCGTTGATGTATAAAGATACTTAACTTTGAATAATTAACCAAGTTTATTTACTTAGAAAGTATCAAAAAAGGCTCATTTTAATAGAGCCTTTTTTGAGTAAAGAAAACGAGGGATTTGTTAGCCGAATTTGATAGTGCCGTTTAATAAATATAAAAGATTTTATATTATTAAATGGTACTATTGTAGTAATTTAGACACTAAACAAAGCACTAAACGTAGGTAACAATTATAGAAGACATCTAAATACTTGATAAATGAATAAAATATTAACAACGTTAACCTTGCTTCTTTTAGTAAACTCCCTCTTTGGACAAAATCGTTCAAATTTTCACCATATCATCAAAAAAGCCCATATTGAAAGTCACTATTTGCCTCTTGTATATAAAGACAAAAATGGTAAAGTTCAAAATGTTACAGTTTGCTCTCCTAAGTTAGATGGTATAATAACACTTGACAAAGGTGTTCCTGTTATAGATTTTTGGGCTATTATTGACAGTGAACATGCCGATAAACCAAATTGTATTTCTAAGAATACTGAACTTGGACGTTTTGAACTTGACTTATCGAGAAAAACAGTTGGCGACCCAACCAAATATGTAATAGTTCCATTTACAGCTTGGACTTTTGGTGTAGGGACCACACCTTTTCGATATAGACCAAAAGCTGACAGTTCATCTTCTACAGTTTCATCAAATCTTGGTCTAAGTATTAGTTATGGTAAAACATGGGGTGTTTCAAAAATTAGTCCAAGGTCTATTACTAATCTATCTTTTACAATTGGTCCTTTCCTTGGGCTTTCATCTGTTGACTTGAAAAAAAGCACTGTAAAAAATCCGAGTACTTGGAAGACTGATAGGACAAATGTTGCGTTTTCATACGGTATTAATGCAATCGTAGCAAGAAATAATTTAGGACTTGTTTTTTCATTAGGATTTGATAAAAATTTGGGCCAAGACAGTAATAAATGGAGCTATCAAAATAAACCTTGGTTTGGACTTGGTATTAATACAAATCTTGGAATATTCTAAAAATTAGGCCACCATTATCATATTGTAAATAATAGGACTAAAAGCTGTAAACTAAATATTTGTAATTCTATTGGCCATTTCTGCAAATGTTGGGCATATATTTTTCAAAATCCCAACATCGCCAATACGCAAACCATTACAGGCAACTTTTATGAAACGACAAGACGACTTCAAACAGACCGTAAAAAATAAACTTGCTGAGAGAGCTGCATACATTTGTTCTAACCCAAGTTGTACACGTATGACAATTGGGCCAGACAATACAAACCAACAAAAATCAATCAAGACAGGTATAGCATCGCATATTTGTGCCGCAAGTCCTGGCGGTCCACGTTACGACATTTCTCAATCTCCAGCAACTCGACAAAGTATTTCTAATGGCATTTGGTTGTGTGGAACATGTTCTATGCTCATTGATAAAAATAAAGGACTTGATTATCCTGCTGACTATTTAAGAAAATGGAAATCAGACCACGAAAAACTAATAAAAGAATGCTTAGATAGTCCCAAAAGAGTAATGCTCAATTTTAGGTCACATGAGGACCAATCACAGACATGTAGGAAAATTGTAAAATTCTTGGAAAATAAAGGGGTATTATTCATGGACGTGAAATATGAAGTCCCAATCCATGTCTTTGACTCGGTAAAAGAAATAAGAACATTTCTCACTCAAATCCAAAGTGAAGTAATTTCTGATAGCCCTTTGGAAGTTATAGTTGACTCCATAAATAATGCATGTAGACATTTTATGAATACAATGCACAACAATATGACAATGCCCGAGATAGCATTTAGTTTAGGAGCTATGAGAAAGATTATTGGACTTAACTTGCTGAATATGAAAAAAGACTATGGAGTTCAATTAGCGGGACAGATTAACGAAATATTACCGACTGAATAAAGATGCTTATAACACGGGTTTTGCGTCAGGCGGTCAGACGTGAAAGCTCGGAACTTTGTGCTCCAAATTCCCCGCCTGCACAAAGCCTAAAACCGTTAGAAGTAGGTTTAAATGACAACATACACTAAATAAAAATAGTATGGCACCTGAACATAAACAAAACATTATACCACTACTTGACGACTTTTGGAAACTAGAAGTAGAGAAAAGAATTGCTGAAGTATACAAGGATTACCAAGACTTGACAAGTGTTTATATTGGTTATTATTCTGTTCTCGAATTTGGCGAATATTCCAAAAAAGCTATTTCACAAATTGGACAATTATTGCAATCTAAAATATTCAGCATTTTACCATTTCAATATCAATTCCAAAATGACTTTGGTGCAGGCAATCTAAGGGACGACTTAGCCAATTTCAATTTATACGTAACTAACAATGACTTCTCCAGTGCAGTTACACACTTATACAGACTTGTTTATTATTTAGTTCAAATTGGTTTTTGGCAAAAAGAAGAACCGCTTGACAGAAAAAAAGAGATCCAAATAATTGAAGAATTAAAAACAAAGCTCTCAATAGTTGTAGAGCAAATTGACAAGAACGTCGAGACCAACAAAAAACTAATTGACGAGCTGAACATTGAAAAAAATAATCTGGCAACTTTAATAACGACTAAAAATCAGGAACTCTCTGAGATTTCAAACCTATTGCCAACTGCACGGACGCATTCAGATGAAATTACAAGACTATTAACAAACAGCACAGATACAAATCAGCAAATATCAGGCCTACTAAATCAACAAAACGCAAATCTTGAGACTATAAAAGAACGAATAAAGGAAGAGAATGACATATTTGATGAATTTTCAGCAGACCTAAAACAGTTGAAAGAAAGCTATACTGAACAAATCGGCATTACTACAAAATATAATGCAACCTTTGAAAAGCAACTTGAAACAATACTTGACAAAAGCAAAACTTTTGATGAGCGAATAAAAGTTCTAAATGAACTAATTGGAAAAGAAGGTGCTGTAAAATTATTCAACACATTTAACGATAGAAAAAAAGAACTTGAAAAACCTGTACAAAACTGGTCATACGTAGTTTTTGTAACAGGCATTTTTGCATTGGCTTTAATTATTGGAATATTCACAAATTTCTTTGGTTTAGTAGGTGGATATCCAACAACAATTGATTGGCACTATTTACTTATAAATTCGCTAAAATCTGTTCCTGTTATGATTGTTCTATATTTTGCTATTAAGCAATATGTTCGAGAAAGAAGTTATCAAGAAGAATATGCTTTTCGTTCTGCAATTGCTTTGACAGTTCAAGCATATGGAGACATTGCAGGAAGTAAAAAAGAAGATTTGATTTCAAAAGCAGTTGAAAATATTTACAATATGCCAACAATGATGAAAGAGAAAAATGGGCTTTTTAGTTTTAAAACACGGCAGTTGACAGAAACACTTAAAGAATTAAACGAGACAATTAAAAACGTAAAGCCCTGACAATGAATAGAAGGCCTACTGCTAACAGCCGTTTGCCGCAATGAGGATGACCTGGTTGAATCAAGTACAGTGCTTCTATCAACATTTGTTCTGGGTTGAAAGTTTTGTGCTCCGAAACCCGCCCGAACGCAAAGCCCGAAAACGTTGTATGTTATTATAGAACCCAAATATACCACAAATGAGTAACACGAAGATACCTGAGAAAGTAAAAAATCAACTTTTAATAAAATCAGGAGGCAGATGTCAATATAAAGGATGCAATGAGTCATTATATCAAGACCTTGTTACAAAAAGATCTTTCAACATTTCCTATATCGCACATATTGTTGCTGACGAACCAAATGGACCAAGAGGCTGTAAAATAAGGTCTAAGTTGTTAGCACAAGAATTAGGAAATTTAATGTTAATGTGTGATAAACATCACAGATTAATTGATAAAATTGATGTAGCTGGTCACCCCGAAAAATTATTACTTGAGTGGAAGGTTGAACATGAAGAGAGAATAGAAGTAGTAACAAGTATAAATCCTAATAGCCATTCTCATATTATAACATATAAAGCAAACATTGGACAACATTCGCCAACATTTGATTTTAAATATTTAGCAAACTACTTATTACCAGACTTTTATCCAGCTCAAACTTCAACAATTGATTTAGGTTTAGCGGATAGCCCATTTAGAGATAAAGACAAAATTTTTTGGGATGCTGAATTAAATGCTTTAGAAACGAATTATACTCAAAGATTAGAAACATTGTTGCGACAAAATCATATTAGTCACATTTCATTGTTTGCTTTTGCACCAATGCCCCTTTTAATAAAATTAGGCACCTTGATTAATGATATTCATAATGTTGAAATACACCAACCAATTAGAAATCCAAAAACTTGGAATTTATCTAAAGAAGTTATACCTATTAATTACAAAATAATAGAACCTATTGAGAAAAATCCAATAGTTGCATTAAATATCTCATTAAGTGCTTCAATTGATAATTCAAGAATTACGAATGTACTTGGTGAAAAATGTTCAATTTATACAATAACTATTGATAATCCTTTTAATGATTTCCTACAAACCAAAGGACAGTTGAATGAATTTTCCAAATTGATAAGACTACTATTTAATCAAATAAAGTCTGAATATGACAGCTCAATTGAAATAAACATTTTTCCAGCTATGCCAATTGCCACAGCAATTGAATTAGGTAGAGTTTGGATGCCAAAAGCAGATATGCCATTGACGATTTATGATGAGAATAAAATAAACGAAGGTTTTTTTAAAACCATTGAAATAAAATAACATGCTAACCATAGAACAAAAAAAACAATTCGATGAGATATTCGAAGAATTGGTAAATAATTTAGACATTACAGAGTCCCAATATAAAGCTGCGGTTAGTAGTTATAATGCGGTAGGGAATTGGTTGTCAAGCAAAGATTGCATTTTATCAAAATACAACCCAGAAATATTACCACAAGGTTCATTTCTAATAGGCACAATGATAAAGCCAATGAACGATGAAGATGATTTAGATATAGATTTAGTTTGTGAATTAACAGGTAAAAATATTGATTGGACACAAGAAGATTTAAAAACTATTGTTGGAAACAGAATAAAAGAGAATGAAACATATAAAGAAATGCTTGCAGATGAAGGACGAAGATGTTGGACTTTAGAATATCGAAATGATTCAGAGCAAGTTAAAGAAAGGTATCATATGGATATTCTTCCAGCTATTATTAATGAGGGTTATAATGTTATACTTGAAAAAGCATTTTCAGAAACTAATGAAATGGATTTGGAATCTCTTTCAATAAGAATTACGGATAATGAAACCGATAATTATAAATCCGAAACTGATATTAGTGAATGGATGAAGAGCAATCCTTTTGGTTATGGTAAGTGGTTTATTAATCGAGCAACTTTATCTTTGCGAAAAGCATTTTCATTAAACGAATCTATTAAACCTGTTCCAACTTATCAAAAAGAAAAATTACCATTACAAAGAGTTGTTCAGATTCTAAAAAGACATAGAGACAAAATGTTTTTAGGAGACGAGGATAAACCTATTTCAATAATTATTACCACATTAGCAGGTAAGGCATACAATAAAGAAACAGATTTATTTTCCGCACTTTCAAATGTGATTAGTAATATGGAAAGCCATATCGATGAGAAATATGATTTTGAACTTCAAAAGAGAATTAAATTTATTTCAAATCCAATAAATGAAGAAGAGAATTTTGCTGATAAATGGGTTGATTATCCGAAAAGAGAAGAGAATTTTTTCAAATGGTTGCGTAAACTTCAATCTGATTTCAAAAATATTTTAAATCAAACAAACGGGTTACAATTCATAAATGAATCTATGAAAGAACCTTTTGGTGAAAGTTTGATTACTAAAACATTCAGTAATTATGGTGAACGGCTTAAAGGAGAAAGAGAAAAAGGTAATTTAAAAGTGGCTTCCTTAACAGGCACAATTGGCACAATTGGAGCTACAATTAAAAATCACAATTTTTATGGTTTTGAAGAAGAAAAATAAAATTTCATTAATAGTTCAAGAAGGAACTTTGAAATCGAAATATCCAAATAGCAAAATTATACGAGATAGAGAAAATAAAATTAAATGGGAAGGAATTTTAAAACCAACGCCTTTAAGTAATAGTTACAAAATACAAATTATATATCAAACAGGAAAAGGAATAGATGTTTTTGTTAAAGAACCCTTTCCTTTGAAATTGGCAGAAAACAAAAAAAGTTTGCCACACGTTTATTCAACAAAGGAACAAAAACTGTGTTTGTATTATCCTAAAGGCAACGAATGGAACAATGGACAATTATATACAGAAACAATAATCCCTTGGACTTCAGAATGGTTATTTCATTATGAAATTTGGTTATCGACAGGAATTTGGTTTGGTGGTGGAGTACATAACGAAACTGAAAAAGAGGATGACAATAAAGAATAACGGCATACAACAGCAGTTTGGCAAAATGCCGAGTTTAGTGCTAAATTGAACGGCAGTTCTTAGATTAAACTTTTGTGCAAAACTGAACATTTGTGCTTCGATTTCCGCCACTTCACCAAGCTGAAAACCGTTATACGGCAGCTTAAAACGGCACTCAAACAATAAACAATGGCACGGACAAGACAAGATAGACGAAATGACTTTGACGAATTTTTTAGGACTGCTGTGGCGACATTTACAGAATTTCGTGACAATGACCCGAGAGCCGAAAAATTTCAAAATATTTATATGCTCAACATTTGCCCTGGTAGTCGTGCCGGTGAGACAAACAATCGAGTAGTAGAAGTTTTTTGGGTAGCAGACTATTTGAAACAATTACACAAGGACGGAACTGGACTGCTTTGACAGAATACGGAGCAACTATGTTATACGAACGTGACGATAGTGGTTTTGTAATCGTTTCTATTTACCCAGCAAACACTGACAATAGAAAACCAATTGAAAGCAGCATTACACTTGACATTTGGTTAGACCCAATCAAACTAAACGACAAATCTTTTTTAAAGAAACATTGGAATGACCTAATGGCATATATGGAAAATACGAGTTTAGACGGCAATCCAACATTCCTACAAAGACAACGAGTTTCTTATCTGCGGACTTTTAAAAACTTGGTAGTTGACAACAAGTGGTGCTGTTTCCCTATAATCGGTGGTGCTTATTTACTGGAATATATATCCTTTTTGATAATCGCTCATTCGTGCATAATTTCTTTGTCCTTCGTGCAGCTCCTCTTCAAGTGTTTGCAGCTCTCTCGATATTCGCCCAAGCTCATTGTTATACTCCGAGCGTTGTGCGGAAATTTGTATTTCCAGTATCTCAATTTCTTGCCTTTGGGCTGAATTGTCTTTTTTTTCAACAAAGAAATCGAAGCCTTGCACAAACTCCTTTTCAATCGTTTTGCCAGTTTTCATAACCGCACCTTCAAAATAATTCAAATCCACGCTCGATTGAATTTGCATCTTGAGCAACGGCAGCTTTAACCACACTTTTAGACTATCTGGAGAAACATTAAATACTTGAACTTGCTTAAATGCGAAAGGCTTACCAGTATGCTTAAACGCTAAAAATTTGCAGTCTTTTACCTCAAATTCTTTGAATCTGCCTTGCTTCGATGCCTGAGCGTAGTCGAAGGCAGCAGATGTAAAAGTGTAGGCAACAAACTTAGTCTCAGTCTGATTTATCAAAACTCCTTTCACCGTATCTTTCTGAATATCTACAAAAGTTATCTCCAGTAAATCGCCTTTACGTTTTGATTCTCGTTGGATATGGTCATAATTCAAGAATTGCTTATTGTATTGCATCCAAAAGCCGTTTGTAAAGAGCGGCATACAGAAAAGCATCATCGAGCAAAATACTACAAATATTATTGCTTCAGAGCGTAAATCATTGGTGCGAACTCTCATGTTTGGGTTCGCTGGCAACACACACGGCCGAGTAGAAAACGGATAAAAGAACGGAATTCCTTGGCGTGTACACATATCAAAAATATTGTGAGATAATAAGGCATAACCACACAAAACTGAAAATACTGAAGTATGCAAATAAAGCAGCTCAATAGCCCTAACCATGAGCATAACAGCCACATAAAAGATGAGTGAGTGCGTGATGGTTCGGTGCCCAAATTTACGACTAAGCCATCGAGCCAATGGATAAACCGTTTTGCCGATGATGCTACGCGTATGGTCGATATCAGGGAGCATTGCAAACACAATCGTAACCGTTAAGTATTCCGGCTTTTCAAAAACGTTGACGTCGTGGAAGCTGGCAAAAATACCCGTGAATGTAAGCCCACCAGCAATATGATTAAATACTTGCATTCTTTTTCTGAGATTTTTTTTGTCCTCCCATTTTACCTGTATTTGTATTTTTATTTTTATTTGCCCCTTCATTCATATCGTTCGTGGGTAACATTATATCGATTACACCAGAATCGGAAGGCTCTAAAGTGATATCGATTACCTTATTACCGCTAATTACATGCACCCTAACAAAGCGTTTAGTGACCACAATTTGTGGTGAAACACCTTCAATAGTTCGCATAAATGAAATGTTATCTTGCTTTTTTGGAAGTTGATAATAATCGTTCCAGTAAGCAAAAATGGGTAGTAATTCATTGTATTGGTTAACAAAACGTAGTGTAATGCGTTTTTCTTGCTGCAATAAGCATACAGCAAGAACCATTGACAGCAAAAGTTTCATCGTTATTTTATTTAATTGTGTAATTTAATAATTATGTAATTTAATAATTACATATCATTTCTTTTTAGATGATTTATCAAAGCCTAAGCTTTTAGCAATATATGCGGTGGCATTTTCAACATTTCTCAATCCATTAAAAATCTCACTATCAATTTGCATAAAGGTTGCCCATTTTTCTGGGTCTGCAATTATTTCATCTTGTTGAGCACGAGTAAATTTATAGTTATTTAAAAGCCTTACTAAGTAGTCTCTTTTTTCTAATGGTGTGCCTTGGTTGAATTCATTCGCTTCTGATGCTACAGCTTCTAAAGCCAATTCAGTTTTTGATTTAACTGTGAAAGTTAACTCAAGAATTTTCTTACCTTCTTTTTTAGATGGTTCATACGTAAAGATAACACCTGCCTTTTCTTCGAGTTCTTTCTGTGCTGGAGCAAGAGCCCATCGCTTAATCTCTTTAAAGGTGTATGTTTCAGGGCAATCAAACATAAATTTTAACTTTTCAATTGTGTAGGTAAAGCTTCTTTGATTTCGACCCACAAACATCATAATAATTTCGTAAAACCGTTGAGAATATACCGATTTCAAAGAAAGTATTATTTCAAGACTATATCGAGTATATTGTTTTCCCAACTCAATAAATAAAGGAACAACATCAGAAAGCATGGTAAGCCTTACAAAAGTATTTTTGCCACTTTTATAATACTTCACCCTTGGGAATGGTATAAAAGCCTCGAAATACACTTCCTCTTTACCGATTTTCTTTCCAGTGGTGCCGAAATCTTGAATTATCTTTTTGGTCATTATGCTCTCTACAGCTGCCCTGATTCTATCGTGTTTTTTCTCAGTCAAATCAGCCACAGGAATAAGAAATTCTAAATTATTTCCATTCCAATTGATAGCAACATCTTTCCGTAATTGATTGATAACCAATGATACAAGTTTCTTTTCAATATCAGAAAACTCCTGTCGGCTTTCTGTTATAAGGTTAGGTTGGTAGTTGTGTTCTTTACGAGCGTAATCGACAACAGAATTGTTTTGTGTGTTCATTTAGGTTAGTGTCAAATAATTGAAATAATCATTTAAGAATCATAATTTTATAAGTAATAATAGCGACAAAATCTAAATACATTTCCCCCATTTCCTCACTTTTCAAATTGTTGTTTATCACCATCTGATGTCGTTTGTCACCAATTAAAGTCGTTTGTCACCAATTGATGTTGTTTATCACCACTTTATGTCGTTTGTCACCAATTAAAGTCTTTAGATTTTGTCGTTTATCACCATTTATTGTCGTTCATCACCATTTTTTTATTTCATTTTTTATATAAGTGCCAAGAGAAATAAAAGAAAAATAAACTCCCCCATTTTCTCACTTTTCAAATAGTTTTTTCTTTTTTTTGAGCTCATTTTTTGTGGATGCAAAGTTATCAACAAAAGGTGAGAAATAAAAACATATCTCACCTTTGTAGGCTAAAATTCCCCCCATTTCCTCACTTTATTCCCCCCATTTCCTCACTTTTAAGACCCTTTATTTCCCCCATTTCCTCACTTTATTCCCCCCATTTCCTCACTTTTCTCTTTGTAACTTATTGAATATCAATACGTTACAAGGCCCATAAATCAATCAAATTATATTTGATAAATCAATAAATTAATGATGTTCGAAAAAAATAAGGTTTTTAAGGCCTTGTTTGTCCGAGTTTTCCACAATTTCGGAAATCAAAAAAAATCAAAAAAGGAAAATTTTTAGTAAAGTTAATCTCTAAAAAGGCGGTGAACTAAGTTTTTAGTTGTATCCTGATTTTGCTAAAATTAATAGTATGGGTTTGGCCGTTTAGAATTTAATAGACCTTATAAATTTCCGTTACTTTTAGCACCATCGAAATCTCAAGGCCTTGAAAAAAATTGCTAAAAGATTCAAGTTAAAAACTGTATTTCAATGCGTGAAATACTCGTTCGGAAACTCGTATTTAGCATTTTTCTCCAGCTCCAGCACCATTATTTTTATATTTAACCATGATAATTTTTCTGTTTGCTCGTGTTCAAACATTTCCATTTCTGCTTTTTTACATTCTTCGGGTGTGCACTCACGCTTTAGGCAGCATTCAAGCTTAATTGAATGCAAGGCTTTCAAGTATTTCAATTTACCCTGAAGCACTGAAACTTTGTCATATTCAACTTTGATTTTTTCGTATTCAATCTTCAAAGCTTGCAGCCGCTCGTTCATTTCAAGTTCTAATTGCTCGTCTAAGCTGTTTAATTTGCTCCTGAGGAGACTTTTATCCCTTTTGTAGGTAGCATAGTCCCTCGTTGAAAATTGAATGCTTGGAAGCCCGAATTGGAGGCCAATCGAGGGGAAATAAAACAAAAAGCTTTTTTCGTTTAGGTCTTTAAACTCAGCACGCTTGGCATGCCAAAGCTTCAGATAGTAAGATTTTAGACTTTTTTTATACTCCGAAAATTCTTTTAGTGCAGAAATATTTGAGTTTTGGGCAGATAAATTGCTGATTTTTAGGAAAAAAAGCCCCAAAATCAATAGTTTTTGAGTCGGTTTATTTATAAGCATGGTGGTAAAATTTCGTAAAAATTTGCCCAAAATTTGAGTTTTGGCCAAAAAACAGCAAAAAGTAATTTGGAATAGTAATTAAGCAAAATTTTTCAATTTTTTAAAACGAGTTGGAAGTCAAATTTTCGCCTTTTCAAAAAGAGTCATTTTTTAAGTTTTTTAAAACTAAGCCTTTTGTAAATTTTCAAGATGGAAAAATGAAAAATGAAATTTGATTATTTTTCTAACAACCAGGCTCTTGGTTTACATTATTGCAATAATGTGTTGACGCTCCAGCTCCAGAAGTTTACGCTGCTTTCTTGTATCGCAGTTGTATTATTCTTACTTTTAAACTTTAAAAGTAAATGACGATGAACAGAGACATCTTCCAGCTTATTAAAATTAAGCCTTTCACACAGTTGTTAGGAATTTCGCACGCACGATTCACACAGAAACTACATCAGTACAATGTAAAAGGTCTGCCGCAGGATTTCAACGAGAGCGATAAGGTAAAATTAAAACGAGGTTTGCTCACATTATCGGACATGATAAGGGAGGAAGCTAATAAGCTATGAACGTCCTGACCAAATATTATTTGGATGTGTTAATTCCTTCTTTTCAAGTTATTAAAAAAAATTACTTAATTACCTGACAACGAATGCTTGAGGGAGAAATTGAGTATTTTAAACACAATTAGAACCTAAAATAAAAGTAATGCTTCACAAAATAATACAGCAAAAAAAAGACCAGTGGCTAAATTCTGAAGAATGCAGTGTGGTTGATTTAGTAAAATATATAAGAAATAAAGGTCAATTACGTGATACCCAAATCGAAGCTATTGAAACTTATTTATATCTAAAAATACAAGGTCAAAACAAACCGCTTTGGCAACTATTTTCAGAGGGCTTTTTTACCAATGGAACTGACCTTTCAAAATTGAATATCAACCAGACGGCAAGAGAATATTTAAGCGAACATAAAAACGCTTTTGCATTGTATGACTTCGCAAGAACCAAAACAGACAAAGGAACATTGCTTCCTGAATTGGAAAAACTAATTGTTGACAAGCCAACTGAATTAGATTATGATACCATCATTAAAAGCATTTTTTACAATGTAAGCTATGCCGACTATTTAATGAGTTTGCCAATGGGAGCAGGTAAAACTTTCCTAATGGCTGCATTCATTTATTTAGACTTGTATTTTGCAGAAAACGAACCAGAGAACAAAGCATTTGCTCATAATTTTTTAGTGCTTATTCCTTCGGGCTTAAAATCTTCTATCGTTCCGAGTTTAAAAACGATTGAAAACTACGACCCTTCTTGGGTTTTGCCCGAACCATCGGCAGGCAAACTGAAAAAGCTATTGAGATTTGATGTATTGGACGAGCAGAAATCAGCAAAGAAAAGTAACAAAGCAAGAAACCCGAATGCACAAAAGGTAAATGCTTGTTTGCCTAATCCTTTCGGGCAAGTATTTGTGGTAAATGCGGAGAAAGTGATTTTGGAAAGTTTCAAATTCAATGCTCAAACAGAATTGGAACTTGACGAAGAAGAAAAAGACACAAGCAACGATTTAAAAAGGTTGTTCGGACAAATTCCGAACTTGACAATCCTGATAGATGAAGTTCACCATGCTGCAACGGATGATATTAAGCTAAGACAAGCCGTAAACTATTGGCACAGCAAAGGAAACATTACAACCGTTTTAGGATTTTCGGGAACACCTTATTTGCAAAGTCAGGAAATCATCAAAGCAGGCGTTTACGCTTTTAAGTTTTCGCAAATAACCAACACCGTTTATTATTATCCGTTGGTTACTGCTATTAAAAAATTCCTGAAAACCCCAACGGTAAAAATCGGACAAAACCTTGACCGCTTTCAAATCATCAAAAAAGCTATTGAAGACTTTGATAGCTTATACAAAAATAAGGTTTACGAAAATGGGGCAATAGCCAAAATAGCCATCTATTGCAGCAACATTGAAGTGTTGGAAGAAGAAGTTTATCCGTTCCTTACAGGCGAACTAAAAATAAATCCTGCTGAAATTTTAAAATATCACGGAGGAAACAAAACCTATTCTTTGCCCAAAGAAAACGAGTTAGAGTTTCGTTCATTGGATTTGCCGATTTCCAAAAAGCGATACATTCTTTTAGTGCAGGTAGGAAAAGAAGGTTGGGACTGCCCGAGTTTGACAGGTGTAATCCTTTCCCAAAAAGGCGACAGTCCGCAAAATATGGTGCTGCAAACTTCTTGCAGATGTTTACGCCAAGTGGACAAAGACAAAGAAGAAACCGCTTTGATTTGGTTGAATAAAGACAATGCCGAAACGCTTAACAAACAACTAAAACAAGAACAAAACAGCAGCATTGACGAATTGAACAACACCAAGCGAAGCGGAAAACCTGATATGGTGGAACGCACAAGCCGTATGGATTACTTACAAATGCCAAGGGTTGAGTTCTACCAAATGAAATTAAATTACCAAAGTATTGATGAAGAAGAAACGGCAAACACTAAAGCCAAACTCAAAAACATCATCAAGCATTTGGAAGATTTCAAAGCTTCTGCCTTAATCAGCACCAGCGAAATTGCCAACATTGACACAGGAGCTATTGACATAATCAACGAAACAGGAATAGCCTTTGCCAATTTTAATCAATGGCTTTTTCAGATTTCAAAAGAAAGTTTTGGCTTGATAAAAGAAACAGACTTACATCAATACAATAATGAACTCAAAGAAATTTTTGAAACAATTTCTTATGAGAACGATGGCAACCGATTTTTCAATGAGTTATATGATTTGCATTTGATACAATCAAAAATCCGTGTGGCGTTCAGTATCAAACGAAAATTGCAAACCGATACCGAAGTAATTCCGAAACAAGCCGAATTGCTCATTGCTTCTAAACTGACTGATGTAGAGAAAAATCCGAAACTCTTCCCTAACGAAGCAGACAGTAAAAAAATATTGGAATTAGACAACACCAACGCCACTTTTGACATTGATTTAAGTGAAGTAGAAAAGGCGTATCAAACTTTGAAAGAAACATTAGAAGCCCAGGGTATGGGCAACTTTGTTCCTGCCTTTGACAGTTACAAAACACAGTTTGAATATTCACCCGTTGTAAAATTTAAAAACAAATCGTTTCACTATTTGCCCTACAACTTTGGCGGTGGCGGAAGCAGCGGTTTTGAAATTGAAACTTTGCAAAAAGCATTGTTGCTTTCCGATTTCCAGAAAAAGGAATTGGAGATTTACTATAATGGTGAACGAGGCTTAACCGAGTTTGTGATTAACTGCTTTGCCAAAGAAGGCAAGTATTGGAAAAACATCGGTAAATACACGACCGACTTTTTGATTGTGAAACGCACCGCAAAAGATAAAATTCACAAAGCTTTGTTGATTGAAACCAAAGGAGCATTATATGCAGAAGACAAAGATTTTCAACGCAAGAAAAACTACGTAGAAACCGAGTTTTTAAAACTCAATCAAGAAAAATTCGGCTATCAGCGTTTTGATTTCCTGTATTTAGAAGACAGCAAAAACATTGAAGCCAACATTACCAAGTTGAATAACAAGTTGAACCAGTTTTTTAACGATTAAGATATGCCAGTAAAATACATTCCATATTACCCCAACACAGTTGAAGGACAAGCAATATTAGACAATATCACCCGAACACAGCGTGTGTTACGTTACCGTGAAAACGATAAGGTTTACGACCGCATTAAAAGAGGTATGCCTTATTACGAGGTAGAAACTTTGGAAGCCGTAGGCGAGCCATCTGAAAATTTGGTTATTCGTGGCGAGTGTATTTCGGCTTGTGCTTACCTCAAAGAAAAAGGCATAAAAGTGGACTTGGTTTACATTGACCCACCTTTTGCCAGCGGTGCAGATTACGCCAAGAAAGTCTATCTGAGAAGAAACCCGAAGCTTGCTGAAAAAATAGCTAAAGCAGAATTGAAATTTACTTCAAACGAAATGCAATCCTTTGAGGAAAAAATGTATGGAGATATTTGGCAGAAAGAAGATTACTTAAATTGGATGTATGAAAATCTATGTGCCATCAAAGGTATTATGAATGAAGCAGGCAGTATTTATGTCCATTTAGATAGAAGCATTGGACATTATGTAAAAATACTTTTAGATGAAGTCTTTGGTGAATTCAATTTCAGAAACGAAATAATTTGGAAGCGAACAACATCAAGGTCTGGTAGTCAATTTTATAACCATATTCACGATACAATTTTTTTATACACAAATAGCGATGAGTCGTATTGGGAAGAACAATATACCGAGTATTCTGATGATGCATTTCCAGAGGTGGACGAAGATGGGAAAAGATGGCATTCAACACCTTTAACAGGCCCAGGATTAAGAACAGGGAGTTCAGGTGAGTCTTGGAGAGGATTTGACCCAAATAAAATGGGAAAAGGAAGACACTGGACAATTCCGAGTTACATTCGTAAAAGTTTATCCAAAGATGCACAAACTAATACTCAGAAAGCTTTAGATGAATTGGATGTTTTAGGTAGAATTTATTGGGGAAAGAATGGGAATGCAAGTCCAAATTTTAAACAATATGAAGGAGATTTAGAAGGAATAGAACTCCAGTCAATATGGCTTGACATTTCTAATGATGATACATCATATTCAACTCAAAAACCTGAAGCACTTTTACAAAGAATAATAAATGCAAGTAGCGATGAAGGAATGGTAATAGCTGACTTTTTTGGTGGCAGTGGTGTAACTGCAAAAGTGGCTAATGATTTGAACAGAAAATTTATTCACGCAGATATTGGTGTAAACAGTATTCAAACAACAAGAGACCGTTTGAAAGAAGCCAAAGCAAACTTTCAAATTTTAGAAATAAAAGACGGAGTAAGTCTCTTCCGTAACCCACAGCAAACAATGGATAAGTTGGCAACACTTATTCCGGGTTTGCAAAAAGGAGTTAAAGGCATCAGCAGTTTTTGGTTTGGTGCAATTACAGAAGCAAAATTAGGTACTATTCCTGTGTATGTTCCTAATTTAATAAACACTCAAGAAAAAGTATTGGATATTCCAACCATTAACACCATCATTAATCAGGAACTGCAAAATTTGGAAGTCAATGCCAAAAAAGTAATTGTTTATTATATTGACATTGACGACCAAAAGGCATTAGAAAAATTCATTAAAGTCAATAATGCAACAGAAATAGAAGTTGAACTTAGAGACCTGAAAAATCTGCTTCATGACATTGTAATTGAGGACATCATAGAACTGAAAACTACCCAAACCAAAGACGGTTACGAAACAGAAATCACCAAATTCATCAGCGACCGCCTTATTCAAAAAATTGGAGAGTTCAACCAAAAAGGAAATCTACAATCCATTGCCAAGGGCAAAACATTCAATCCAATCAGCATCAGCGAAGAAGGTTTAGAACTTATTGAACTTATTGCCCTTGACTGCGAAAACACCGAAGGACAATGGCACACCACCACCGAAATCAAGATTGATAAACTTGGTTATGTAATCAAAGACGGAGTGAAATCAAAAGAATTTTGGGACGGAAAAATTATAAGTAATACAGAACCTCGTAGGATTAAAGTTAGAAATATAAGTGGTGACGAAACCATTAAAATAATAGAATGAAGTATTTAATAATCTTTGGATTCCTCTTTTCTTTTAGAGTTTTTGCCCAAACCGACACATTAACTGCCGAGCAAGCCAAAACAATGATTAACAAAGAAGTGATTGTAAAAGCTACCGTAGCCGGGACAAGACTTTTTGACAAAGAAGGTAAGAAAACGTTTTTAGTAAATTTAGATAAACGCTTTCCTCAAACGCCTTTAACGGTTGTATTTTATGATAAAGCTTATAGGGAGTTAAACTTGCAATATGAGTTAGAAGAGAAAGATATTGTTGTAAAGGGTACAGTAACGCTGTACAATGATAGATCTCAGATAATTGTAAATGATGTTAAGAATTTCAAAACATTAAAGTAATTCAAAGCCCTTTCAATCGAGAGGGCTTTTTTGGGGCTTCCCCTTTC
>OFDN01001273.1_pt1 | contig 17228 bp, 11 predicted proteins | sample 1520971 | NCBI WGS metagenome assembly OFDN01 (sample SAMEA94257418, study PRJEB24077) | hot springs metagenome | biome: Aquatic biome; feature: Geographical feature; material: Water | place: India | collected 2012-06-12 | depth 5 m
CCCCGCAAGCCGTTCGGGTTGCAGGGCAAGCCGCCCACGATTTTCGGAATACCACCGGCCGTCGCCTCAGGCCGCCACGCCCCGCAGACGGGCAATGACCTCGGGCAGGGTCGCGATCACCCGTTCGACTTCTGCCTCCGTGTTTTCGCGCCCCAGCGACAACCGCACGAGGGCATTGGCCTCCGCGGGCGCAACGCCCATGGCCTGGAGCACATGGCTCGGTTCCAGCGAACCGGCCGAGCAGGCCGAACCGCTGGACGCACAGATCCCTTCGAGATCCAGCGCCGCCATCAGGGCGATGCTGTCCGTGCCCGCCACGGTGAACGCCACCGTGTTCGGCAGCCGTTCCGACGGATGCCCGCGGAGGGTGACTCCCGAAATCGCCGCTGCGGCCTGGGCCAGCCGGTCGGTCCAGTCACGGAGCCGCTCCGCCGGAAACGCCGGGACCGGGACACACTTTTCAAACGCCGCCACCAGTCCGGCGATGGCCGCAAGATTCTCGGTGCCGGCCCGGCGTTCGTTCTCGTGGCCACCGCCCACCTGCGTCGGCTGCGGCTGCAGCGGCGACCGGACATAAAGCGCCCCGGCACCTTTCGGCCCGTGGAATTTGTGGGCGCAAACGCTTACCAGATCCGCGTTAAACTGGTGGATGTCCGCGAACGGCAGCTTGCCGAAGGCCTGCACCGCGTCGGTGTGGAACTTCACGCCCCGCTCTCGGCACAGGGCTCCGATCTCGGCCACCGGCTGCCGCGTGCCCACCTCGTTGTTGGCCGCCATCAAGGACACCAGCACTGTGTCCGGCCGCAGTGCCGCGGCGACGTCTGCAACCCGGACCCGCCCCACAGCATCCACCGGCAGAAGCGTCAGCTCGAAGCCTTCGTGCCGGGCCAGATGCTGAAAGGCATGCAGCACGGCATGATGCTCCACCGGCGAGCAGACCAGATGGCGACCGCGGCCTTTCAAAGCGCGGGCGGTGCCGAACACCGCCAAGTTGTTCGCCTCAGTGCCGCCGCCGGTGAAGACGACCTCGCTCGGCTTGCACTTCCAGAGTCCGGCCAGCCGGTAACGGGCATCGTCCAACGCCGCCCGCGCCGCCCGGCCCACGGCATGGACACTCGACGGGTTGCCCCACACTTCATCCAAAAACGGCAGCATCGCCGCGCGCACGCTCGGATCGAGCGGCGTCGTGGCGTTGTAATCAAAATAGACCGGCGGCACTCCGCCGATCGTGCTCCCGCCCGCTTCGAATTTCGAGTTTCGAGTTGGCCGGCAGCAACCGGAGTGCGGAGCTCAATCCGCAGCCGGCAGCCACTTCGGAGAGCATGACAAAAAGCAGGTTGCCAAGGGGGTGTCCACGAGCCGAGCTTCCACTGCCCCCATGATCCGCCACTTTCGCCACGCTCGGAAAAGCTGCTGCTGGCTAATGGCTTTGCTCACTGCTCCGGCAGCCATCGCGGAAGACACGGTCTATTTTCTGGTGGGGCCGCCTTCGTTCGCCTCGCCCCAAACGCCGAGGGAGTCTTATGTGCTGCCCATTCCGAAGAACCGCCCGATTGAATTGGAGCAAGCGCGAAACCTGATCCGGTATTACCGCAGTTACGATAGCTGGATCACGGGGCGAATCGTCGTGGCCGACGTCGCGGTGGGATCGGGTGGGGTCAATCACGACCTCTTGAACCCTGAACTGCCGGCTTGGAACTGGCGGATTTGGGGCGTCCCCCGTTTCGCGGACATGATTCTGGGCTGGCCCGCCAAGTCTCCCTCGGAGATCGAGCAGAATCCCTCCTTCTGGACCCAGGGTGGCGTCCGGTTCAGCGATTACACCGTGATCCGGGAACTCGGTGTGGATCCCGTTTTCGTGCACGCCCTGCCGGCACCGGACGGCCACCGTCTCAACTGGTGGAGCCCGGGCACCAACCTGGTGTTCACCGTGGAATCCACCGCCTCGCTGACGGCCCCGGACTGGAAACCGGTTCCCGGCACCTCCTGGCCTATCACCGCTCGAACTTGGACGGCCAGCAACGCCGTGACCGATCCGTATTTCCGGGTGGTCCGTGCCGACGGGCCGGGACGCTGACCGCCCCCAGCCGGCGGCAAGCGCCGCGTTGAGCTCACCCGGTAACTCTGCCTGGCCGGATTGGCCGTTTTGGGTTCCCCGCTGTTTCCATTGCCCACAACCGGGCGGCCCCACCGGTCGCTGATCCAATCAGACGCTGGCTGCGCATTCTCCCGCTCCCACGGGACAGGAAACCACCGACCGACGCTGCCTGAGCTTCGCCAACCACGGGGCTGGATCCTGCCCAACAACCGAAGACAGCGAGGGCCAAAAGCCAGACTTCAGGGCGCCACGACGGGGAAACGCTCGACCGCGAAGACGACGTCGTAGCCGTCCGTTTTCTCAGTCCCGGCGGGCTGACGCAGGCCGCCGTTGTCGGTGAAGTCGGGGCCGACGCTGTAAACGGTGAAGCCCTGCGGCAGCCGGCGGTAACGTAGCGGTTGCTCGTCGAACGGGTCGGCGGGAATGGCCGGCAGCGTGTCGGGCACCAGTTCGGAGAGCGATTGGGGCGACTTCGATCCCACTGCCGAGTGGGCTACTCGCACTGAGACTCCCGACATCTGACAATTCCACACAAGCACCCTAATCCAAATACCGAACTCTGAAGAACTGAACCGACTCCGCGGGTTTCGAGATTTGGTTCCATGCGTCTACACCTTCGAGTTCCGTGGCTGAAGATGAACGAAGCTGTCCTGTAGCGATAGCCGACCACTTGCCGAGGTCGGCGCTGGCTTCGATGGCGAAGCGTTTATCGCGCAAGCCCCGGATTACGACGTTGAAAGCGGGAATCCCGTTGTCCTGCGTTGGAACCCAATCACAGCGCAGGCGGGGAACGATTAGCAGCCGATCCGAAGCATATCGGTGGCGTTTGACGGAAGTTCCCTTCCGAATCTCAATTCCCACCCGGTAGACCGCGGGCTTGAGTCCTGCGATTAGGTCATCGAGCAACAACCCCTTCTGGGCGGCATATTTGCTGCCGGTTGCCGGAACCGAATAGGACACTTCCTTGGTGACCCCATTTGCCACGTTTTCGTCATTGTCCGCAAAGAGCCTGATTATTGCGTCACCTTCGCTGTATGCCTGATAGAAAAGCATTCCCGACACACCCGATTCCCCAGCCGTCACGATTTTGAATTTAATGGGGGCTCCAAGCGAGAAATCCGAATACCGCTCCTCGTTCTCGGCGGTGATCCCGATGTCAATTACATTTGCAAATTGCACTGGCACGCCATTGATCGAACTTCGGTTATTCGGATCCCCAGGCAGGCCAAGGTCTTTTAGCCAGCGCCCGTTAATCCCTGCTGCGAAGTGGGATCCAACACTTAATCCCCCGCCCCGCTCTGATGCAAAGTATCCCGCCTTCCGACCCAGATCTTCGCTTTGCGAATACCACCTATTCCGCCCGCTAAATGTGAGTGACGCTTCGCCATTGGATGTGGGAAGGGGTGAGCTGTCCGCTATCGTGCAGTAATACCACAAATGCGCGTTAGAATGGAATGAGTTGTAGCCATCTGTAACATCAAGAGTCGGGTCCAACTTTCGATTGTAGGCGCCAAATGCACCGGTTCCCTGCGGACTAAACGTCGAAAGCGTTTGGTAATACGCATCGGAAAAGAACACGTTCTCGTAAACCCCACGGAGAGCGGTTCCGTCTGTAACGCCGACAGCAAGCGACTCCAAGAAGCTGTCAAATCCGTCATTGCCGACGGGATGCGCATCAAGAAGGGTAAGTTGGTCAACGTAAACACCTCGCGTTCCGAGCCCTTTTGCAATCTCGCAGACAAGCGATCCGCCCCGAGAATGTCCGATCAAGTGCAAGGGGAAACGGGTCGCTACGCCATTCAGTTCAGGAATAAGCGCCGAGTCAGCAGCAAGCCTTCCCGCGACATAATCTCCCACCGTCTCCGTGCTGAGCGCCTCATTTATCCAAAGGCTCCCCGAATAAGGATTCCAATCGAGCATCAAAACGGCATCTCCCGAAGATGAATCCCGATATGCGGGACCGCTGACCTTTTGGCTGTATAGGCGGCCTTCGGAGAAATAGAGCCTGTAAATTGGCGTCGTGCCGTATCCGTATTCAGCAACCTTGCGTGGATAGTTCGAAATCGCGTCCGCCATTGCATGAACCCAACCGCCATTCTGAGCGTGCGAATTGTAACCGTGGGTAACAAGCGTGAGCACACCCGCGTTCAGCCCACATTGAATGGAAAGCCCCAGCAACAAGACCCACGACTTCATTTAGGACGCTTATATGTTCCGCCGCTTCCTGAGACAAGCCTCGCCGCACGCCAACTTTGGGTATCCGGAATGGGCTTGTCACCACTTCAGCGCCTGAATCCGCCGCGCAACTTCCTCGGCGTTCGCACGGCTGTTAAAGGCGCTCACGCGGAAGTAGCCCTCGCCCTTCGAGCCAAAGCCGCTGCCGGGGGTGATGACCACGTTGGCCTCGTGCAGGATCTTGTCGAAGGCCTGCCAGCTCGTGAAGGCGGCCGGTGCGCCGACCCAGATGTAGGGCGCATTCACGCCGCCGAACACGCTCAGGCCCGCCGCCTTGGCCCCGGCGACCAGCACGCGGGCGTTGCCGAGGTAATGCTCGATGAGTGCCTGCACCTGCGCCTTGCCCTCGGGCGTGTAGAGCGCCGCGGCGGCGCGCTGCACGATGTAAGAGACACCGTTGAACTTCGTCGTCATGCGGCGCGACCAGAGCGGGTGCAGCGGCTTGCGTTCGCCCTTGGCGGTGCTGGCCAGGAGCGTCTTGGGCACGACGGTGAAGGCGCAGCGGGTGCCGGTGAAGCCGCCGTTCTTGGAGAAGCTGCGGAACTCAATCGCGCATTCGCGGGCGCCGGGGATCTCGTAGATGGAATGCGGGATGCCGGGCTCGGTGATGTAGGCCTCGTAGGCGGCGTCGAACAGGATGATGGCCTGGTTCGCCAGCGCATACTTGACCCACGCCTCCAGCTGCGGCCGGGTTGCGGCGGCGCCGGTGGGATTGTTGGGCGAGCAGAGGTAGATGACGTCCACCTTTCCCTGCGGCGGCTCGGGGATGAAGCCGTTCTGCGCGGTGCAAGGCAGGTAGGTGATGCCCGCGTAGGCACCGGATTCGTCGGCCTCGCCGGTGTGGCCGGCCATGACGTTGGTGTCCACATACACGGGATAGACCGGGTCGCTGATGGCGAGGCGGTTCTGGTCGCCGAGGATGTCGAGGATGGCCCCGCAGTCGCACTTCGAGCCGTCGCTGACGAAGATCTCGTCGTCGGCCACGTCGAGGCCGTGGGCGCGGAAATCGTTCTGGGCGATGGCGGCGCGAAGCCATTCGTAGCCCTGCTCGGGGCCGTAGCCCTTGAAGGTCGTGCGGCTGGCCATCTCGTCCACGGCGGCGTGCAGCGCGGCGATGACGGCGGGCGGCAGCGGTTCGGTGACGTCGCCGATGCCGCAGCGGATGAGGCGTTTGGCGGCCTCGGGGTTGGCGTCGGTGAACGCCTTCACGCGGCGACCGATTTCGGGGAAGAGGTAGCCGGCTTTGAGCTTCAGGTAATTGTCGTTGAGGTGGGCCATGGTGCCAGTCGGTCAGTAATCAGTGGTCAGTAAACAGTGTCCAAAGGCCGGCCGGATGCCGGGCAGCGGGACGGGGGCGGACGGTAGGAAGGCGGCTCCAGCAGGGCAAGCGGCCTGTGGCATTGACCGGCGAGCGGGTTTGGGAGAGTGGATTGGCCCGTGGGCACGCTGAACTTCGCCTTTGGCTCGAACATGGACCTCGCACAGATGCGCGAGCGCTGCCCCCATTCCACGCTGATCGGCCCGGCACTTCTGGCCGGCTGGCGTTTTCGGATCACCCGCCACGGCTACGCGACGGTCGTTCCGGAAGCCGGCGGGGGCGTCCACGGAGTGCTCTGGGACCTGACATTGCGGGATGAAGCCCGGCTCGACGCCTACGAGGGCATTGCCGAAGGGCTCTATTCCAAGCTGCACCTGCCGGTCACCACGGCGGACGGCCGCGAGGTCTCGGCGATGGTTTACGTGATGAACGACGCCGAACCGGGAGACCCGATGCCGGGTTACCTCGAGGACGTGATGGCCGCCGCCAAGGGCCACGGATTCCCGCAGGAGTATCTCGAGGAATTGGCCAGTTGGCGGCCGGAGTGACGGTAGGCGGCCAAGGCTGTGTCCGGGGCAACCGGCTGCAACGCACTTCCAGCCGCCGCTGCGGGTTTTGGGGCAACCTGCCCAATTGGCAGTCGCGTTACTTCTTCTTCCGGAAACCCTTGGGGAGATTCGTCGGATCCGGCTCGGAAATCGAAGCGGGTTCCGCATCCGGGGTCGAAGGCTCCTCCGCCACCGCTTCGGGCGTCGGCTCGGGAATGCCCAGGCGCTCCCGGGCTTTGCGGGCCGCCGAAGTGTCCGAGTAGTCGCGCACGATGCGGTCCAGCACCGCGAGCGCCTTGTTCGGTTGGTTGAGCCGGCCGGAGTAGAGATTCGAGAGGCGGATGGCCGTCCAACCCCACTTCTCGCGGGGCAGCTTCTTGTTCAGCACTTCCTCCAACTCCAGCGCCGCGGCCAGGTAGTTGCCCAGATCCTTTTCGTAGATTTCCGCGATGCGGATGGCCGCGTGCTGCTCGCTGGGGTTTTCCTTGAGGTAGTCGCGCAGCAACTGGATCGCGTCCAGATGATTGCCCTTGGCCCATTCCTCTTCGGCCTTCTCGTAATCTGGCGATTTGAACTCGGTATAATCCTCCGCCATGACCGACCGTCCCGCCCGGCTGCCGAACATTTGCGCAACATCCCAGGCCGCCATCGCGCCCAGACCGATGATCGAGACCAGGAAACAGCCGAGATACACCACCGAGGAGGACTTGTCGGACTTCTTGGGCGGGGAAACGGCGATCGGTTTGGCCTCCACCGCCGGCGGAGTATTGGTCACCGCGTCGGAAACGGCATTCGTTTCGGTTACGGCCACAGCGTTCGTGCTGGCCTGGGCGTTCGTCGCGACCGCATTGGTGTCCGCGCCCGCGGCGGCCACGGGTAGAGCGGCCGGCGTCCTGTCAGGCTCCACGGACTCGATCACCCGGGTCGGACCGGTCTGATAGGCCGCGCGGAACTTGGAGAACGTGATTCCCGCAAGCACCAGCAGCACCAGATAGATCGCAAGGCGGACGACGAGCTTCATTGGACGGCGGAAGCATTGGAATGGACCCGCCGCCGGAGCAACGCCGATTTCAGCCTTCCGGCATTAGCGAGCGCATCTGGACGATGCCCCCGAAGTGGCACCGGCGCCTCGCCGGTGTGGGTTCACCGGGCGCCCTCGCCCGGTGCCCGGCAGACGAGGGCGCCTGCCGGACAGGTGACAGCCGAGGCGGCTGTCCCACTATGGGTGCAGTGTCCAGCTGCGCCCAGCATTAGCCGGCTCCCCTTCTGAGCACTCACGCCAAGATCCGTTCCCGCCTCGGATCGTAAACCGGCTTCAGGTGCGGCGTGGCGGCGAGCCGGCGGCCGTCCACCAACAGCTCGTAACGGCCCGCCAATATCCACTCCGGGGTGACGGGTTCGCCGCCGTTCTTCACGTAGCCCATCGCGATGCCGCCGCCGACGGTGTGGCCATAGCTGCCGCTCGTCGTGTAGCCGACGCCCACGCCGTTGCGGAAGATGACTTCACCGCCCCACACCGGCGGCTCGGGATCGTTCAGCACAAAGTCCGTCAGCAGCTTCTTCCGCGGCCGCTCCTTGGCAGCCAGCATCGCCGCCTTGCCGAGGAAGTCCTTGGTGAAATCCACCGCGAAGGCGAGCCCGGCCTCGAACGGCGTTTCGTCCGGCGACAATTCCGCGCCGAAGGCCCGGTAGCCCTTTTCCAGCCGCAGCGAATTGATCGCATAGTGACCGGCATTCGCGACCCCGAGGTCCGCGCCGGTCGTCATCAGCAAATCGTAAACGTGGCCGGCCTGCTCCACGGGCACGTGCAGTTCCCAGCCCAGTTCGCCCACGTAGGTAAGGCGGACTGCGCGGACGTTGGCCATGCCAATGCCGATCTGTTGCGCGGTGCCAAACGGGAAGGCGGCATTGCTCAGATCCGCATCGGCGATGCGGGACAGCAGCTCCCGGGAACGCGGTCCCATCACGCCCAGCACGGCGTAGGCGGCGGTCACATCCACGACCTCGCAACCCTCGCCGGGCTCCAGGTTCCAGCGCAGCCAACTGGCATCCCGCGCGGCCTGAGCACTGCCGGTGATCAGGTAAAACTCGTCGCGGCTCACCCGCACCATGGTCAGGTCACTCTCGAAGCCGCCCCGCTCATTGAACACGCCCGTGTAAACGACCTTGCCGGGCGGAACATCCACGTTGTTGCCGCATAGCCGCTGGAGCATCGCGCACGCATCGGCGCCGCGGACGAGGAGTTTCGCGAAGCCGGTTTGGTCGAACACCGCCACGCGCTCACGGCAGGCGCGGTGCTCGAAAGCGTGGTTCGCGAACCAGTTCTGGCGACCGAAGCTGTAGCTGGCTTCCGGCTTAGCGGCGAAACCAGAGTCGCTCCGCGCGAACCAGTTCGGCCGTTCCCAGCCGCCCTTGGTGCCGAAGCACGCGCCGGCCGCTTTGAGCCGCTCGTGCAGTGGGCTGAGACGCACATTCCGCGCGGTCACGGGCTCACGATTGGGCCAAGCCATCTCGTAGTGCAGCCCGAGCGATTCCGTCACGCGGTCGCGCAGAAAGGCCCGGTTGTTGGCCCAGCCGCCAAAACGCCGGATATCCACGCCGGTGAGGTCGTAGGGCATCGCCCCGCTGAGGATCCATTCGGCGAGCGCCTTCCCTGCCCCGCCGGCGCAGGCGATGCCGGCGCTGTTGAAGCCCGCGGCCACGAACAGTCCGCGCAGTTCCGCGGTTTCGCCCAAAAGGAAGTTGTTGTCCGGCGTGAAGCTCTCGGGACCGTTCACGAACTTCGAGAAGCCGGCTTCCTTCAATCCGGGAATCCGCAAAAGGCCCTGCGCCAGCGGCTCGCTGAACTTCTCCCAATCCGGTTCCAGCAGGCCGAAGGAGAAGTCGTCCGGCACGCGCGGCACGTCCCAGATCTTGGTCGTGCGTTGGAACGCGCCCAGCAGCACACCGCCGCCGCCTTTGGGCAGGTCTTCGCCGCGGAAGTAGGTGGAGCCGTCCATGTCGCGGGTGCACGGACAGTTGCCGTCGGCACCCGGAAGCGGGTTGCTGACGACGTAGTGATGCTCGACCGGATGCAGCGGGATGTTCACGCCCGCGGTCAGCGCGAGCTGCCGGGTCCACATGCCGCCGGTCAGGACGACCACTTCGGCATGAATGGTTCCCAGGTGGGTCTCGGCCCCGATAACCCGGCCGTCTTTCGCGAGCAACTTCGTGACGCGAACCCCTTCGAAAATCTGCGCGCCGCCGGCCCGGGCGCCTTTCGCCAATGCGAGCGGCACTTCGCCTGGCAGCACCCGCCCGTCATGGGGAATCCAAAAGGCACCCGCCAAGTCGTCCACGCGGATGCACGGGAACTTGGCCTGCGCCTCGGCCGGGGTAATTTCGTGGCATTCGACGCCGAGGTAGCTGGCAACACCGGTCGTGCGCCGAAACTGGACCACACGGTCGCGATTCCGGGCGAGCAGCAGGCTGCCGACCATGCGCCAGCCGATGTCGTGGCCGGTAAGTTCCTTGAGCTTCGCGTAGAGGTCGGCGGAGTCCTGATTGATCCGCATCATGCTGCTCGACACGCGCAGGCGCCCGACCATGCCGGCGGCATGCCACGAGGTGCCGCCGGCCAGCTTGTTCTGCTCGACGAGCACGACGTCGCGCACACCCAGCTGCGTAAGATGCCACGCCACACTGGTGCCGGCAACGCCACCGCCAATGATCAGAACGCGGGTGTGGGAAGGGAGGGAAACGCTCACGCCAACAGGCTAACCGCAGGGCGCCAGAAGTGAATCCCCGGCATCGGTGAAGCCGCGGGACCCGCAGAGTGTGCCCGTGCCTGTCATCTCGTTCGCCCGTCCGCTTTGGCGAACTCCGGCGTCCCCCGCTCGTCCCGTTACAATTCGCCGCTGGAAATCCCACTCGCCGCACCGCTTCGCTTCCGGTAGTCCGTTGTGCGTCCCGTCGCTGAAGTCACGGCCGCAGTGGGCCTTGGACCTGGCACACAGAACTACCTGGCAACGCAAAACCCGGAGAATTCCAACATGTTCCCCATCCTCGCCCTCGCGGCCGTCCTCGTTCTCGCCGCCCTCGGCATCGTCGCCGTTTGCATCCGCAAGATCCCGCCCGGCAAGGCCGGTATCATCGTGGGCCTCGGCGGCATGCGAGTCTCGTTCGACTGGATCCTGCGGTTTCCGATCTTCCAGTCCCTCGAGCTCGTGGACATCTCGGTCAAAAAACTCGAGATCCACCGCAAGGGCAAGGACGGCCTAGTCTGCCGCGACAACATCCGCGCGGACATCTCGGTCGCCTTTTACATCCGGGTGGAAGCCACCGAGGAAAGCGTGCGCAAAGTCGCCCAGATGCTCACGCCCGAGCGCGTCTCCGACATGGCCCAACTCCGCGAGCTGTTCGAGGCGAAGTTCTCCGAGGCGCTCAAGACTGCCGGCAAGCAGATGGAGTTCCACGAGCTGTTCACCGAGCGCATCAAGTTCCGCGAGCAGATCCAGGCCACCATCGGCAAGGACCTGGACGGCTTCTTCCTCCAGGACGTCGCCATCGACTACCTCGAGCAGACCCCGCTCGACCAGCATGACCCGAGCAACGTGCTCGATTCCGAGGGCATCAAGAAGATCACCGAGATCACCCAGCGGGAACGCGTCATCGCCAACGAGTTTTCCCAACGCGCCCAGGTGCAGGTCGAGAAGGAGAACGCCGACGCCGACATCGCCAAGCGTGAACAGAAGCGCCGCAACGAGGAGGACACCGCCCGGCAGACCCGCGCCATCAACGAAGTGAAGGCCACCGAGGAGGCCGAGGCCCGCAAGGTCATCGAAGCCCGCCGTCAGGAAGTGGAGGCGAAGCGCCTGGAGACCGAGGAGGCGATCCGTCTCCGCACCGAGGACATGAACCGCGCCGTGCAGGAGCGCGAGTTCACCGTGAAGAAGGAGAAGCAGCGCCTCGAACAGGAAGCCGTCCAGGAAGGCGAGGAAGCCCGCGTCCGCCGCGAGCGCACCGTATCGCTCGCCGAGATGGACAAGGAAGTGAAGGTCAACGAGGCCGCCGTCGAGGTGCAGCGCAAGCGTGCGACCGTCGTCGCGGAGGAGAAGGCTGTCACCCAGCAGCAGCAGGAGAAGGACAACATCGAGGCGCGCATGACCGCCGAGCGCGTCCGCGAGGTCACGCTCATCGAGGCCGAGATGAACGCCAAGAAGGACCAGACCGAGAAGGTCGTCGCCGCCGAGGCGCAGAAGGACGCCGAGCGCAACCTCGCCGAAGCCGGCAAGATCAAGGCCATCATCGCCGCCGAAGCCGCCCGCGAGGCCGCCTTGCGCGACGCCGAACGCCTCCAGACCATTGCGGACGCCGAGGCCAAGGCGGCCGATAAGCGCCGCCATGCCGCCGAACAGGAAGCCGAAGGCACCGCCGCCCGCGAGGCCGCCAAGGGCCTTGCCGAAGCCAAGGTCACCATGGCCAAGGCCAGCGCCCGCAAGTCCGAGGCGGCCGCCATCAAGGAAGTCGGTTTGGCCGAAGCCGAGGTCATCAAGGCCAAGGGCTCCGTGCAGGCCGAGAACACCCAGACGCAGGCCGAGGCCGAAGCCGAAGGCACCAAGGAGAAGGAACTCGCAGTCGCCACCGGCATCGAGGCCCGCGGAACCGCCGAGGCCAAGGCGATCCAGCAGAAGGCCGACGCCATGAAGCTGCTCCACGCCGCCGGCCAGGAGCACGAGGAGTTCAAGCTACGCCTCCAGAAGGAACGCGACGTCGAGCTCGCCGCCATCAATGTCCAGCGCGACGTGGCCCAGGCCAACGCCAGCGTCGTCTCCGAGGCGCTCAAGACCGCCAAGATCGACATCGTCGGCGGCGAGAACGACTTCTTCGAGAAGATCGTCCGCAGCATCGGCACCGGGAAGTCGGTGGACCGGATGGTTCAGAACAGCGCCACGCTCACCGACATCAAGGAGACCTTCTTCAACGGCGATCCCGAGCACTTCAAGGCCCAGGTCCGCCAATGGGTCGCCGACTTCGGCATCAAGACCGAGGACCTGAAGAACCTCACGCTGTCCGCCCTGCTCGCCAAACTCGTCGCCTCCACCGACGACGCCGGCGTGAAGGCCACCATCAAGTCCGCCCTCGCGCTGGTAAAGGAGAAGGGACTGGGCGAGGTGGCGGCCAAGCAGGCTTTGGAGGGCTGAGGATTACTCCATGGCGGAGCCCGATAACTTGAAGGTGGTGTTCCGACTGTTGGAATTCTTTCGTGAAGAGTTCCGGCGGGAGGAGGAGGCAGGATTCCCTCTTCTCTCCAAGATCCCCGATACCATGTTAGCCGCCCAATTAGCCTACTACAAAAGCCTGCCGCCCGTTGATAGGGCAGATTACGTCGACTACATGGCTCACCGAGCATGTGGTGGATTTGATTGGTTGGTTAGTTTTCCGGCGATTGACCACACAAAGCATTCATTTTTCCCGCGGCGCTCGGAATGGCTGCTCTCGGCAAACAGGTATTGGAACATCGGGAGAAGTGTTCCGCACCTCAGGGCACTGATTAGCCAATTCATGATAGACATGAAACGGGACGGAGTAAGCCAAATTCCCCAAGTCGAGTTCGATCGCGCCAGTGCGATGAAGCCAATCAAGGCCCCTGAGTTGCGAAAACGGGTTCGGGAGGCCTTGAAACAGCTCGGATACCGAAAGATCGATGAAAAGGGCTCGCTCCTCTGCCAGCAGGGCACAATCGAGTTCCGCGTCGACATCGACTGTGGTGGGCGCCGCCAACTTGGCTACGCGGTCACACGTCCTGACTGTTCAAATGGTCATTATCCGTGCCGATTTGTTTACGAGGGATTCTTTGCCGGAACGAACGGCGACTGGGATTCAATATTTGAAGACAACGTCGATGCCGCCTTCGAGGCATTCACCGAAGCGGTGAAACGATCATATGAACTTCCTGACAAGATTCGCGCAGCGGTTCTCTGGCAGCTCTAGAGTTCGCCGGAGCCCCAACGGGGCACCGTCTCCTAGCCCAGTGTTGGCGCACCCGCGCCTACCTTGGGAATGCCCGTCCGCAGGCGCGGAGCGCCGAAAGAAAGTAGCCCACAGCGTGAGCTGTGGGTTCCCATCCCCTTTGATTCCCAAGCCCCGGAGGGGCGGCAGAATCACACGATCACAGAATGGCCTTCGCACTCTTTCGCCCCTCCGGGGCTTGTCCTGCCTAATCTCGCAACCCACGGCTCACGCCGTGGGCTACTGTCTGTCGGTGCTCCGCGCCTACGGGACAGGACCACGGGCCTTGGGCCAATCGCCGTCTCTCGTTCGGACCCGTTCAGTCCAAGGATCATTTCCTCCATGCCCCGCACCTATACCCAGCTTCTGAACCACATTGTGTTCAGCACAAAGGAGCGTCGGCCGATGCTGACTCCCGACCTGCGGGCGCGGGTGTTTCCCTATATGGGCGGGATCATCCGGGAGCTCAGCGGCGTGGCCTTGCTCATCAACGGCGTCGCGGACCACGTTCACATTCTCGCCTCACTGCCCTCGACCGCCGCCCCATCGGAGTTCGTCGGTAAACTGAAAGCGAATTCCTCGAAGTGGGCGCACGAGAGCTTCCCCGAGCACCGGCTGTTCGCTTGGCAGCTCGGCTATTCGGCGTTCAGCGTGAGCGTTTCCCAAAAACAGGGAGTGTTGGACTACATCGCCGGACAGGAGGAACACCACCGGAAGGTTTCGTTTCAGGAAGAGCTGATCTCGTTCCTGAAGAAGCACGAGATCGAATACGACGAGCGTTACGTGTTTGAATGAAGATGGAACGCACTCAATCAAGCCAGGCTCAGACGTCCTCGCTTAACCGGGGGGCGGCAGCAGAAAGTAGCCCACAGCGTGAGCTGTGGGTCAGCTTCTCCATCAAAGATCCGGCCCCGGAGGGGCGGCAGTGTGTCGCTCAATCGATCTGGCCCAGACATTCTTTCGCCCCTCCGGGGCTCACAATTCGTCCACACGAAACCCACAGCTTACGCTCTGGGCTACTTTCTGACGGTGCTCCGCACCTTCCGCATCTCGTTCGCACCGCTTGCCTCACCCCCCGGCTAATGGCTGGCAGCCCTTCAGGCTGCAAACCGGCCGCTCGTTCGCCTCACGCATCCCGCTTTTCTCCGCCACCTCATGGCTGATCCCACTCCATCCGCCCCAGCCCCCGCCTCGCCCGCTCCGGCGCAGCCGTCCGCCCTCGCCGGCGCGACCTACGAGATCATCCGGCAGCGGTTGGCGGCGAACTCGGCGACGTTGCGCGAGCGCATGGGCAAGCTCGACGCCCGGCGGCAGGAGGTCTTCGGTCGCATCGAATCCAAGCTGCTCCAGGCCGATCGCGTCACCACCGCGCACAACTGCATCCCGCGCGACATGGTCCAGCTCGGGCACGGCCGGTTCCTCTTCGCCTTCAACGTCCGCTTCGGCCTCAAGAAGGAGATGGATCTGGCGGACGTCTTCGCCATCTACCGTCGCGACGAAGCCACGGGCGGGTTCAAGGAAGAGCCGCTGGAGCCGCTTCAGGACAAGCAGTTCGTCGCCGACTTCAAGCGCCTCTACAACGTCTACGAGAAGACCGCGTTCCGGAAGTTCGCCGTCATCGGCGGGAACCTCTACGCGAAGTTCGGCACCGGCGCGTCGCTCAACGACTACGCCGTTTTCAAGTGGGCCTTCAACGACGGCAACCTCCGTTTCCTCGACGGCCGCGCGGAGGCGGAATACCGCCGCGTCGGCTACCCGGCCACGCACGATTTCCGCTGGCAGACGCCCGACCGCGAGTCCTACCGCTACGGCGACCATCCGCACGTTTCCATCGCGGAGCGCGTCTTCGTCGAGTGCGTCGGCGGCGACCTGACCATCAAGGTCGAGGACAACACGGCCACCGGCGAGGGCATCTACTCGGAGCCCGTGGACGACCGGCACCAGAAGGTGGACGACGCCGAGATCGCCTTCGCGGAGCTGGACCATCTGATCCTGCTCAAGATCCGGCCCTACAAGGAAACCGCCGCCCGCTTCTTCATCTTCAACGAGAAGCTCCGCTCCGTCGTGCGGGTGGATTCCATCGGCGACTCCTGCGTGCGTTTGCCGGAGGAACACGGGCTGATCTTCCCCGACGGCTACTACCTCGGCACCGGCGAGCTGAAGCGCTTCGACGCGAAGGAAACCGGCATGATCCTGGAGCGCGTGGTCCATTCGCCCAACGGCGAGGATTCGCTCTTCGTCTTCTACGGACGCGCTTCCGGCGAATACGTTCTGATGCCCTACCGGCTGATCGAGCAGAAGGTGGAGGAACGCATTGCCTGCCACGGCTTCGCGCTGTTCCCCAACGGTCAGCTCATCCTCTTCCGCGCGGACGACGTGCCGCAAAAGCACCACCAAGTCCAGCTTCGCCAGACGCCGTTCTACCAGCTCGGCCACGAACCGGCCGGGCAGAAGGACGCGTTCCTCTACCAGGTCGGCAACAAGGACGTCGTCCGCTGTCTCGCCGAGTGCAACGAGGTGCTCACGCTCGCCGGCAAGGACACGCCTTACGCCGAGCTGTATTCCGATCTCGTCCGCCGCTGCACCGCGATGCTCGACGCCTATCCGTGGCTCGCCAGCGCGGATGGGTTCCAGATCAACGACGCGCTCCAGCAGCTCCGCGAGATCGCGGACAAGGCGGTCGATGAATTCGCCAAGGTCCGCCGTCTCCAGCACGAGGCCGTGCTGAAGCTGGCCGACGTGAAGAAGCGTTGCGAAGAACGCTTTCAGGCGGCGCGCCGGGCGGCGTTCTCCAAGCTGGAAGACTTCGTCCACAACCTCGCCGCCTTGCGCCATCTCCGCGGTGAACTCATCACCACGCGCGAGGTCCGCCACATCGACGTCGCCGCCATCGAGACGCTGGAGCAGGCCGTGACCGCCCAGCTCGGCGAACTTTCCGCGCAGTGCGTGAAATTCCTCCTGAAGCCCGAGGCGCTCGAACCCTATCGCAAGCAGGCGGCCGAACACCTCGCGTCCGTGGACAAGGTCGCGAAGGTCGCCGACGGCCGGAAGCTGGAGAAGGCCGTGGCCGACGCGGGCGGCGAGCTGGAGATGCTCATCGAGATCGTCAACAGCCTGAAGATCGACGACGCGACCGAGACCACGCGCATCATCGACAGCATCACGGCGGTCTATTCGACTCTGAACCAGGTCAAGGCGGCTCTGAAGAAGCATCTCCAGGCGCTCGTGGCCTCGGAGAGCGCGGCGCAGTTCAACGCGCAGCTCAAGCTCCTCGGCCAGTCCGCTTCCAGCTACCTCGACCTCTGCGACACGCCGGAGAAGTGCGACGAGTATCTCAACCGCCTCACCGTCCAGCTGGAGGAGATGGAGGGCGCCTTCGCCGGGTTCGACGAATACACCGTCCAGCTGTCCGACCGTCGCACCGAGTTCTACGAGGCCTTCGAGCAGCGGAAGATCGCGCTCGTCGAGCAGCGCAACAAACGCGCCGGCGCACTCCTGACCGCCGCCGAACGCATCCTCAAGGTCGTCCAGAACCGTCTCGCCGGGTTCAAGTCGCTGGAGGAGATCCACACCTACATGGCGTCGGATCTGATGACGGCGAAGGTCCGCGAGACGATCGAGCAGTTGCTGGCGCTGGGCGATTCGGTGAAGGCCGACGACCTGCAAGGCCGGCTCAAGACCGTCCAGCAGGACGCGGTGCGGCAGCTCAAGGACAAGCAGGAGCTGTTCGTCGACGGCACGGCCGTCATCCAGCTCGGCAAACACAAGTTCAACGTCAACACGCAGCCGCTCGACTTGACCATCGTCCAACGCGACGGCCAGCCGCACTTCCACCTGACGAGCACGAAGTATTTCGACCCGATCACCGATGCGGACTACCTGGCCACGCGGCAGGTCTGGGACCAGGAAGTGATCTCGGAGAACGCCGAGGTCTACCGCGCGGAGTATCTCGCGTGGCAGATGCTGCGGAGCGCCGTAGTGATTTCTTCGCCGGTGGGGCGAGACTCCGTCGAGCCCACTTCCGAGCGCAGCGAGGCGA
>OFDN01001276.1_pt1 | contig 17204 bp, 22 predicted proteins | sample 1520971 | NCBI WGS metagenome assembly OFDN01 (sample SAMEA94257418, study PRJEB24077) | hot springs metagenome | biome: Aquatic biome; feature: Geographical feature; material: Water | place: India | collected 2012-06-12 | depth 5 m
CGAGTGCCTGTCGATCCAGCTGCGCGACCGCGACCGCTTAGATCCCGCCATGCAGGCGCTGTTGGCGAATCTGCACCTCGTCGCCAAGCGCGATTTCGCCGGGTTGAAGCGCGTCTGCGGCGTCGACGACGAGGATATCGCCGATATGGTCGCCGAGATCCGGCGACTGGATCCCAAGCCCGGCCGCGGCTTCGGCGGCTCGGCGGCGGAGACGGTGGTGCCCGACGTCTTCATCCGCGCCGCGCCGGACGGCTCATGGCTGGTCGATCTCAACCCCGACACCTTGCCGCGCGTGCTGGTCAACCAGACCTACCATGCCCGCGTCTCGCGGGCGGCGCGCAATGACGAGGACAAGGCCTTCATCGCCGAATGCCTGCAGACGGCGAACTGGCTCACCCGCTCGCTCGAACAACGGGCGCGCACCATCCTGAAGGTCGCAAGCGAGATCGTGCGCCAGCAGGACGGCTTCTTCGCCCATGGCGTCGAGCATCTGCGACCGCTCAACCTCAAGACCGTCGCGGATGCGATCGGCATGCATGAATCGACGGTCTCGCGCGTCACCTCCAACAAATATCTGACCTGCGCCCGCGGCGTCTTCGAGATGAAATACTTCTTCTCGGCCGCCATCGCCGCCACCGGCTATGGCGAGGCGCATTCGGCCGAGGCGGTGCGCTTCCGCATCAAGCAGATGATCGACGAGGAAGCGCCGAGCGAGGTTTTGTCGGATGACGCGATCGTCGCCAGGCTGAAATCCAGCGGCATCGAGATCGCCCGCCGCACCGTGGCGAAATACCGGGAATCCCTGCGCATTCCCTCCTCGATGGAGCGCCGCCGCGAAAAGGTCGCGATGGCGATGGGCAGCCGCTGACAGGTCGCTCGGCCGCCGCGCTTCGCACGGACAGAGCGCTGATGCGCAGCGCCTCGGCGCGAGTTGGCCCCGCCAATGCGTTCAAAACATGTCCGTTGACCAAAGGGGAGATGTTCCGACAGGCGGACGATGAGCCGGCGTTGAATGAATGTCGCCCGCCTCATTGACAGGGCAGGGGGCCAGTTCTTAGCTCCGATACATGGCCGTTCACTGGCCATGGCAAATGAGGGGTAACACTCCATGAGCTTGCGGATCTCCGGCAAGAACCTCGATGTCGGCGAGGCCCTTCGCGGCCAGGCCGAAGCCCGCGTCGCCGCTGCGCTGAGCAAATATTACGAAGGCGGCTATCAGGGCCATGTCACGGTCGGGAAGGACGGCACCGCGTTCAAGACCGATGGCGTGCTGCATCTCTCATCGGGAATCACCCTGGAAGCCTCGGGGACGGCGCATGACGCCTATGCGAGCCTCGACAAGATGGCCGAGCGCATCGAGAAGCGCCTGCGGCGCTACAAGCGCCGGCTGAAGGACCGCTCCGCCGCCAATGGCCGCGAGCCCGCCATCGAAATCCCCAGCTATGTGATTGCGGCTCCCGATGACGAGCTCGAGGAGCTGGACGCGGCGGGCCAGGGCGACAACCCGGTGATTGTGGCCGAATCAACCAAATCCCTGCATAATCTCACCGTGAGCGACGCGGTTGCCGAGCTGGATCTGACGGGCGCGCCGGTCATCGTCTTCCGCCACGCTGGTCATGGGCGGGTTAACATCGTATACCGCCGGCGCGACGGCAATATCGGGTGGATCGATCCGCCGGCGTCGCTTTCATAAGATCGGCGTCGTACTCGCCGATTACCACGGTTGACCCGTGCCGAGTCGTTTGGCCGGCACGGGACATGCATGGACTGGCGCATGACGCTGATCGATCTCCTGACGCCTGCCGCCATCGTGTCGCCGCTGCGGGCAAACAGCAAGAAACAGGCGCTGCACGAGCTGTCCCAGCATGCAGCGCAGCTGACCGGGCTCCCCGAGCGCGAATTGTTCGAATCGCTGCTGCAGCGCGAACGGCTCGGCTCCACCGGCATCGGCGACGGCATCGCCATTCCCCATGGCCGCATGCTTGGCATCGACCGGCTGGTCGGCCTGTTCGCGCGGGCCGAAAAGCCGATCGAGTTCGAGGCGCTGGACGGGCAACCGGTCGACATCATCTTCGTGCTGATCGCGCCGGAAGGGGCGGGCGCCGACCATCTCAAGGCGCTGGCGCGTGTCGCGCGGGTGCTGCGCAACCAGGCGGTGCTCGACCAGGTTCGCCATACCCGCGATCCCGCCGCGATCTACGCCATCCTCGCCGAATCGGCCGCCAAGGCGGCCTGAAGCGCGCGCCACTCTCGATCGGTTCCAGCCTGGGCTTGGACAGTTCCTCCCGAGAGGCTATGACGCCGCGACGGCGCCTCCCGGCCCTGCGGGGCGGCAGGCGCGCCCTTCTGCCCCGGAGCCGCTGTCCATGGCCTATCAGCATGTCGAACTCTTCCCGCTCGGCGAGGATGCGACCCCCTACCGCAAGCTCGGCTCCGAGGGCGTATCGGTGCAGAAGCTCGGCGACCAGGAGGTGCTGACAGTCTCCCGCGAGGCGATCCGGCGGTTGAGCGAGCAGGCTTTCATCGACATCAACCATTTGCTGCGTCCCGGCCATCTCGCCCAACTGGCGAAGATCCTGGACGATCCGGAGGCGACCTCGAACGACAAGTTCGTCGCCTACGACCTGCTGAAGAACGCCAACATCGCCGCCGGCGGCGTGCTGCCCATGTGCCAGGACACCGGCACCGCGATCATCATGGGCAAGAAGGGCCGCAAGGTCTGGACCGACGGGACCGATGAATCGGCGCTCGGCGAGGGCGTGGCGGATGCCTATTTCAAGCGCAATCTGCGCTATTCCCAGGTCGCGCCGCTCTCGATGTTCGAGGAAAAGAACACCGCCACCAACCTGCCGGCGCAGATCGACATCTATGCCGAGGGCCAGGGCGCCTATGACGACGCCTACAAATTCCTGTTCGTCGCCAAGGGCGGCGGCTCCGCCAACAAGACCTTCCTGTTCCAGGCGACGCCTTCGCTGCTGAGCAAGGAGCGGATGATGGCGTTCCTGAAGGAAAAGATCCTGACGCTGGGCACCGCCGCCTGCCCGCCCTACCACCTCGCCATCGTCATCGGCGGCACCTCCGCCGAGCAGAATCTCAAGACCGTCAAGCTCGCCTCGACACGCTATCTCGACGCGCTGCCGACGCAAGGGTCGGAGAGCGGCCACGCTTTCCGCGACCTGGAGATGGAGGCCGAGGTGCACAAGATGACCCAGGCGCTGGGCGTCGGCGCGCAGTTCGGCGGCAAGTATTTCTGCCATGACGTCCGCGTCATCCGCCTGCCGCGCCACGGCGCCTCGCTGCCGATCGGGCTCGGCGTCTCCTGCTCGGCCGACCGCCAGGCCAAGGGCAAGATCACCCGCGACGGAATCTATCTCGAGGCGCTCGAGACCAATCCCGCCAAGTACCTGCCTGAGGTCGAGGATGCGTCGCTCGGCGGCGCCGTCGTCGAGATCGACCTGAACCGTCCGATGAGCGAGGTGCTGGCGACGCTGTCGCAACACCCGGTCAAGACCAGGCTGTCGCTGACCGGCACGATCATCGTCGCCCGCGACGCCGCCCACGCCAAGATCCGCGAGCGGCTCGAGGCGGGGCAGGGCATGCCGGATTATCTCAAGAACCACCCGGTCTACTACGCCGGCCCCGCCAAGACGCCCGACGGCATGGCCTCGGGCTCGTTCGGGCCGACCACCGCCGGGCGCATGGATTCCTTCGTCGACCAGTTCCAGTCCTTCGGCGGCTCGATGATCATGCTCGCCAAGGGCAACCGCTCCTCGGCCGTGCGCGACGCCTGCGCCCGCCATGGCGGCTTCTATCTGGGTTCGATCGGCGGACCCGCGGCGCGGCTGGCGCAGGACTGCATCAAGAAGGTCGAGGTGCTCGAATATCCGGAGCTCGGCATGGAAGCGGTCTGGCGCATCGAGGTCATCGACTTCCCCGCCTTCATCGTCATCGACGACAAGGGCAACGACTTCTTCAAGGAGTTGAACCTGGGATGATGCGGCCCGCTCTCATCCCGCTCGGGCTGGCGCTGGTCGCCTCGGCCCCCGCCATTGGCCAGACGCGGCCCGTGACCTGCGCGCGCGACCTGCTGCAGAATCAGGCCGGGATGAACCGTCAGCTCCGGCTGCTGCGCGACAGCGGCACGGCCGATCAGGCCGCCCAGTGCAAGATCTGGCGCGATCATGTCGGATTTCTGCAGCAGGCCCGCTCCGTCTTCGCCAGCTGCCAGAGCGGGGCGGAGCGCGAGCGCAACGTCGCGCAGATGGATTCGGAGCTGGGTGAATTCCGCGGCCTTCTCGCCGGTCGCTGCAAGCGCTGAATCAAGAGGATCGACGGATGTCCGACCAAGCCCAGCCGCCGCTCGGCGTCGCCGTGGTCCCGGTGACGCTGTTCCAGCAGAACTGCTCGATCGTCTGGTGCACCCGCACGATGCAGGCCGCGATCGTCGATCCCGGCGGGGATGTCGACAAGCTGCTGCAGGCGGTGAAGGAGCTTCAGGTCACGCCCATCGCGATCTGGCTCACACATGGCCATCTCGACCATGCCGGCGGCGCGGCGGAACTGGCGGAACGGCTGGCTGTGCCGATCATCGGGCCGCATCAGGCCGACAAGTTCCTGCTCGACGAGTTGCCGGCGTCAGGCCTGCGCTTCGACATCCGCGACATGCGCGCGGTGACGCCGACGCGCTGGCTGAGCGAGGGTGACGAAGTCGCGGTCGGAGACGTCGCCTTCTCGGTGCAGCACGTGCCCGGCCACACGCCCGGCCATGTCACCCTGTTCCAGAAGGAGCTGCGCTTTCTGCTGGCGGGGGACACGCTGTTTGCGGGCTCGGTCGGCCGCACCGATTTTCCCTATGGCAGCCATGAGCAGCTGATTTCCGGGATCAAGGCGAAGCTGCTGCCGCTGGGTGACGACGTCCAGTTTCTGCCCGGCCACGGCCCCGCCAGCACGCTGGGCGAGGAGCGGCTCAACAACCAGTTCCTCGCAGGCTGAAGCCGCCTCTCAGCCGCTGTCCTTGCTGAACTGGTCGAAGGCCCGCAACGCGTCGGCCGCATACATCAGCGCCGGCCCGCCGCCCATATAGATCGCCATGGCCGCGATCTCGGCAACCTCGTCCCGCGTCGCGCCGAGAGTCGCCAGCGCTTTCGTATGGAAGCCGATGCAGCCATCGCAGCGCTGGGTGATGCCGATCGCCAGCGCCACCAGTTCCTTGGTCTTCTTGTCGAGCGCACCCGTAGCGCCTGCCGCCTTCGACAGGGCGTAGAAGCCTTGCATCGCCTCGGGCTGGAGTTTGCGCAGCTCGTTCGTATAGGCCGAGATATGGGAGGTGATCCCGCGGTAATCCTTGGTCATGAGCCTTATCCGTCTGTCATATCAACATATAGATTTATGACGATATGAGACGGCGGCGGGATGCGACTTGATTCAGGTCAAGCGGCTCGGCAGCGCCGATGCAGCGTGCAGATACGAAAAGACCCGCAGCGAAAAATCGCTACGGGCCTCGGAAGAACCAACGGCCAAGGCCCTGAACGGTGCGCGTACATCCGGCGTCACAGTTCGGCCATGGCCGTCTTCTCGACTATGGAGGGCAGTGGAACGCCCTCGACATCGCCGTGACCCTCATATGGGAGAGCCGTCTTGCGGTTACAAGGGCTGATCGATCAGCTGTCGAGCAGGCCGAGCAAAAAGTCCTGCTTGCCGATCTGGATGCCGTTCTCGCGCAGGATCGCGTAGGCGGTGGTAGCGTGGAAATAGAAGTTCGGCACGGCGAACAGGGTCAGATATTTTTCGCCGCGCATCGTCACGGTCGCGCTCGGGCCGCGCGGGAAGGTGACGTCGCGGGCAAGCCCGGCCTCGAAGGCCGCGTCATCGACGCCTCCGACGAAAGCCAGCGCCTTGGCGATGCGCGCCTTCAACTCGTCGAAGCTCTTCTCCTCATCGGGATGCTTGGGATTGTCGCCGCCGGCGAGCCTGGCCGCCGCGTTCTTGGCGAAGTCGCAGGCGAGCTGGACCTGGCGTGTGAAGGTCAGCATGTCGGGCGCCAGGCGCGCATTCAGCAGCACCTCGGGCTGGATCTTGCGTGCGGCGGCCTGTTCGACGGTCTTGTCGAGAATGACGTCGAGCGCCTTGAGCGTCTGAATGAAACCGGCGAGCGAGGCGGAGCGGGCGGAGATGGGCATGGGTCTGTCCTCAAACGAGAAACGGGCCCGGTCGGGCCCGCTTGCATCGTCGATATAAGCCCTGCCGCGCGAATTGCAGCATCGAGTCTGCGTCAGTCCTTGGCGCGCTCGACATAGGAACCGTCGGCCGTCATCACGACGATGCGGACGCCGGGGCCGATATGCGGCGGCACGGCGGTGCGCACGCCATTCACCAGGATGGCGGGCTTGTAGGACGAAGACGCGGTCTGGCCCTTGGTGACCGGCTCGGTCTCCGCCACTTCGACGGTGACCCGCTGCGGCAGCTCGATCGCGACGGCCTTGTCCTCGAAGACGGAGAGCGAGACCTTCATGCCTTCCTGAAGATAGGGCGCCATGTCGCCGACCACATCGCCATCGACATTGATCTGGTCGAAGGTCTCCGGGTTCATGAACACGTATTGCTCGCCGTCCTGGTAGAGATAGGTGAAGTCGCGATCCTCGACATAGGCGCGCTCGACCTGCTCGGTGGTCTTGTAGCGCTGTGTCATCTTCACGCCGTCGGAGATGCGGCGCATGTCGATCTGCGTCGTCGGCGTGCCCTTGCCGGGAAAAAAGCTTTCGGCGGAGAGAACCGAGCAGAGATGCCCGTCGAGTTCGAGCACATTGCCCTTGCGGACGGAGGAGGCGATGACCTTGACCACGGCGATGTCTTCCTTGCTGCAGCGCGGCTTCCGCGCCATCCCAATGCGTTGCCGCGCAACTACCGCATCGGGGCCGAAAACGAAAGCGTTTCGCCGCCGGGACGCGGCGTGGGGCATTGACAATGCCGGGGCGTAGCTACAATTAAGGGGTGAAGCTGAGCTACGACCCCGCGAAGGACGCCCGCAACGCGCAAGAGCGCGGCCTGTCGTTCGAGCGGGTCTACGAGTTCGATTTCGATACCGCGATCATTCGGCCCGATTTGCGTTTCGCCTATCCGGAACCGCGCTTCGTTGCCACCGGGTTCATTGGCGAGCGGCTGCACGTGGTCTGCTACACGCCTGCCGTCGACGGGATCAGGATCATCAGCCTTCGCAAAGCCAATGCCAGGGAGTTGGCCCGCTATGAAAAAGAAAAGTCCTGACGCTGCTCCTCTCACGGATGAGGATGGCGAGGTGCGCGAACTCACCAGGGCCGATATCGCCCGGATGCGCCCGGCCACGGAATTCCTATCGCAGGAATTCCTGGACGCCATGCGCGAGCAGCGCCGCATCCGCGGCGCCCAGAGGGCACCGACCAAGAAGCTGGTCAGCATTCGGCTCGATCAGGATGTGCTAGAGCGGGCCCGCGCCGAGGGGCCGGGCTGGCAGACGCGCATCAACGCCATCCTGCGCGAGGCGCTGCTCAAGCGCGCCGGCTGATGGGGCTGTCATGACAGCCGCCCACCCGCCCTTCTGGCGGCCGGATATTCACGCCGACCGCAGGCCGGCCTTGCTGGCGCGCGGCCGCATCAAGGCGGCGCTGCGGCGCTGGTTCGAGGCGCGGGATTTCATCGAAGTCGAGGCCGCGATCCTGCAACTCTCGCCAGGCAACGAGACGCATCTGCACGGCTTCGCCACCAGCCTGGTCGACGATGCTGGTCAGCCCCACCCGTATTACCTGCACACCTCGCCCGAATTCGCCGCCAAGAAGCTGCTCGCGGCGGGCGAGGCGCGCATCTTCGATTTCGCCCGCGTCTTCCGCAATCGCGAGCGCACGGCGTTGCATCACCCCGAATTCACAATGCTCGAATGGTATCGCGCCGGCGAACCCTACGACGCCTTGATGCGCGACTGCGCCGAACTGCTGGCCCTGGCGGCCGAGGCGGCTGGCGCCGCCACCCTGCGCTGGCGCGGTCTCGAAGCCGACCCTTTCGCCGAACCCGAGAAGCTGACGCTGCAGCAGGCCTTCATCCGCCATGCCGGCATCGACCTGCTGCGCACGGTGACCGCCGATCACGATGTCGACCGCGAGGGTCTCGCCGCCGACGCCGCGCAGGCCGGCATCCGCATCGCGGCGGATGACAGCTGGTCCGACATCTTCAGCCGCATCCTGTCGGAGCGCATCGAGCCGCAGCTTGGCCGCGGCCGGGCCACCATCCTTTGCGAATACCCGATTTCCGAGGCCGCGCTGGCGCGACCCAAACCGGGCGATCCGCGCGTGGCGGAACGCTTCGAGCTTTACGCCTGCGGCGTCGAACTCGCCAACGCCTTCGGCGAGTTGACCGATCCTGCCGAGCAGCGCCGCCGCTTCGATGCCGATATGGACGAGAAGGCGCGGATCTATGGCGAGCGCTATCCCATCGACGAGGATTTCCTGGCCGCGCTGGCCCTCATGCCGGCCGCGTCCGGCATCGCACTCGGCTTCGACAGGCTGGTGATGCTCTGCACCGGAGCGCGCCGGATCGAGGATGTGCTCTGGACGCCGGTGGCGGAACCGGGCAGGGAACCGCGATGAACGCCCACACCCCCCTCCGCAGCATCGACGCGCTGGTCGCGCAGGGCCTGGTCGATTCCGCGAGCCGCCCTGAACTCGACGCCGTCGCGGCGCGCTATGCGGTTGCGGTGACCCCGGCCATGGCGGCGCTGATCGACCCGGCCGACGCGGCCGATCCGATCGCCCGACAATTCGTTCCCTCGGCTGCGGAACTGGTGACCGAACCGCAGGAACTGGCCGACCCGATCGGCGACGCAGCCCATTCGCCCATTGACGGCGTCGTGCATCGCTATCCCGATCGCGCCTTGCTGAAACTGGTGCATGCCTGCCCGGTCTATTGCCGCTTCTGCTTCCGCCGCGAAATGGTCGGTCCGGGCGGCGATGCGCTGAGCGGGGAGCGGCTGGATCGGGCGCTGGCCTATCTGGCGGCCCATCCCGCGATCTGGGAGGTGATCATGACCGGCGGCGACCCGCTGATCCTCTCCGCCCGCCGCATCCGCGAGATCGCCACGCGGTTGGCCGCCATTCCCCATATCAAGGTCGCGCGCTGGCATACGCGCGTGCCGATGGTGCAGCCTGAGCGCATCACTGCGGAGTATGCGCGTGCGCTGCGTGTCCAGGGCAAGGCGAGCTATGTCGCGGTCCATGCCAACCACCCGCGCGAATTCACGGCCGCAGCCCGCGCCGCGCTCGCCCGTCTCGCCGACGCCGGCCATGTGCTGATCAGCCAGAGCGTGCTGCTCAAGGGCGTCAATGCCGATGTCGACACGCTGTCGGCCCTGATGCGCGCCTTCGTCGAGAACCGGGTGAAGCCTTATTACCTCCACCATCCTGACCTCGCCCCCGGCACCGGCCATTTCCGGCTCTCGCTGGAGGAGGGGCAGGCGCTGGTCAAAAGTCTGCGCGGCCATCTTTCGGGCCTTTGCCAGCCCACCTATATCCTGGACATCCCCGGTGGGGCCGGAAAAATCCCGGTTGGCCCGTCGTTCCTGTCGGGTTGCGAGACCCCGGGAGCCCAAATCGCCGCCGAGGATCGACATGGCGGGCTGCACGCCTATCCGGCTTTCGAGGGAAGGGCGCATCGGCCATAGTGGGTATGGCAGGAGAGGCGGGTGCGAAAATGAACAGGGTCAGCTTGCAACAGGCCAAGGCGCAACTGTCACGTCTGGTCGACGAGGCGGCGCGCGGGGAAGCCTGCATTATCACCAGAGCCGGCAAACCGATGGCCAAGATCGTCGCTGTGGACGACGCGACCCGTCCAGCGCGGGCTATCGGCTTCATGCTCGGTGAATTCACGACGCCAGACGATTTCGATCGCTTGGGGGAGAGGGAGATCGCCGAAATGTTCAACGCCTCTTGATGAGGTTTCTGCTGGATACCCATCTGCTTTTGTGGCTCGCAAGCGAGCCAGGTAAACTCTCACCTGCTATGTTGGATCTGGTTGGCCAGCCTGACTACGAATTCAACTTCAGCGCAGCAAGCCTTTGGGAAATCGCGATTAAAAATGCGCTGAAGCGGGCTGATTTCTCAGTGGATGCACGCCGTGTTCGGGCAGGTCTGCTGGGGAATGGTTACAGAGAGCTGGCGATCACAGGTAATCACACCTTGGCGCTGGAGGCTCTGCCCGCGCTTCACAAAGACCCGTTTGATCGTATCCTGATCGCTCAGGCGATAACCGAAGACATGGTTCTACTCACCGCCGACCGTCAGCTGGCCGCTTATCCGGGTCCCATCAGACCTGTCTGACGCCACGCTCTCGGTCAGAATCGACAGCTACCCCAAGACCAATCACGAAAGCCCGTCATGCAGGACAAGCTCCCCATCGCCATCGTCTCCGACATCGTCTGCCCCTGGTGCTTCATCGGCAAGGCCAGGCTGGAGACGGCCTTGCGGACGCATGGGCTGAGCGAGCGCGTCGCCGTCACCTGGCTGCCCTATGAGCTCAACCCCGACATGCCCGACGAGGGCATGGACCGCACCGCCTATCTCGACGCCAAGTTCGGGCCGGGCAAGCGCAAGGAGATCGAAGTCCGCCTGTCCGAGGCGGCGCTGGAAAGCGGCGTCACCTTCAACTGGGGCAAGGTCACCCGCAGCGTGAATTCGCGCCGGGCGCATATGCTGGTCGCGGCCGCCTCGACTGTGCAGCAGGGCAGCGAAATGACCGCGGCGCTGTTCAAGGCCTATTGGCAGGATGGCCGCGACATCGGCGATCTCGAGACGCTGGTCGCCATCGCCGTCGAGCAGGGTTTCGAGGAACAGGCGGCCCGCGACGAGCTGGAGAACGACGAGCTGCGCGAGACCATCATCGGGCTCGAGGCGCACGCTCAGAAGGTCGGCGTCACCGGGGTGCCCTTCTTCATCGTCGACGGCAAGCTCGCCGTCTCCGGCGCGCAGACCGGCGATGTCTGGGCGCAGGTGTTCCAGCAGGTGCTGGGGCAGGGGCAGGCAGTCGGCAGTAGGGAGTAGGCAGTCGGCAGTCGGCAGTCGGCAGTAGGCAGTGGGAGGGGCGGTTTGACACAACTGCCGACTGCCTAGAGCCACGCGACTGCCGACTGCCGACTGCCGACTGCCTACTCCCTACTGCCGACTGCCCACTGCCCATCTTGCATCCCCCCTCGAATCATGTCCCATCCCCGGCTGGCAGCGGAGGGCAGGCGGCGATGCAGAAGATCAACGATATGCGCGACCGGATGATCGTCGCGCTGGACGTTCCGACCATCTGGGACGCCTACCGCATCGTCTCGACGCTGGGCGACGGCGCGAGCTTCTACAAGATCGGCTACCGCCTGGCCTTCGCCGGCGGTCTCGACCTGTCGCGCCAGCTCGTGTCCGAGGGCAAGAAGGTGTTTCTCGACCTGAAGCTGCACGACATCGGCAACACCGTCACCGAGGGCGTGGATTCGCTGACCAAGCTCGGCGTCACCTTCCTCACCGTGCACGCCTACCCTCAGACCATGCGCGGCGCCGTCGAGGGCAAGGCCGACAGCGACCTCAAGCTGCTCGCCGTCACCGCGCTGACCTCCTATGACGATGGCGATCTCAGGGACGCCGGCTACAGCCTCGCCGTGCGCGATCTGGTGCGGCTCCGGGCTGAGCAGGCGCGCACCACCGGCATCGACGGCATCGTCTGTTCGGCGGCCGAGACCGAGATCGTGCGCGATGTCATCGGCGAGGACATGGTCATCGTCACGCCCGGCATCCGCCCGGCCGGCGCCGATGCGGGCGATCAGAAGCGCACTTTGACTCCAGGCCAGGCGATCCGCGCCGGCGTCGACCATCTCGTGGTTGGGCGTCCCATTATCCGCGCGGCCGACCCGCGTGGCGCGGCTGCCGCGATCATGGACGAGATCGCCGCCGCCTCCTAAGCTCGCGGCCCCATCGGAATCAGGATATCGACCATGCCCAAGGGATATGTGGTAGCGCGCGCCAAGGTGACCAACGCGACGCAATGGGCGGCCTATGCCGCCAAGGCCGGCGAAGCCATGAAGATCTATGGCGGCACGCCGATCGTCCGCGGCGGCCAGATGACGGTGGCCGAGGGCGAGGGGCGCGCCCGCAATGTCGTGATCGAGTTCAAGGACTTCGAATCCGCCAAGGCCTATGCGAATTCGCCTGAATATGCCGAGGCGCGCAAGCTGCGCGAAGGCGCTGGAGAAATCGACATCGTCATCGTCGAGGGCATGTGATCATGGCGAAGGGCTATTGGATCGCGCGCGTCGATGTCGAGAACCAGGCGGCCTATGACGCCTACCGTTCGCTCAACGCCATCGCCTTCGCCAAATATGGCGGCAAGTTCCTGGTCCGCGGCGGCGAGTACAAACTCGCCCGTGGCGAGGGGCGCAAGCACAACGTGGTGATCGAGTTCAAGGACGAGGCCACCGCCCGCGCCTGCTATGAGTCGGCCGAGTACCAGGAGGCGGTGAAGCACCTCGCCCAGGCCGGCAAGACCGATCTCGTCATCATCGGCGGCTATGACGGGGCGCAGCCCGGCGATTGAGCGCCGACACCCGCCAGCCCTCATCCTGAGGAGCTGCGCAGCAGCGTCTCGAAGGATGATCCAGCGGTCTCGGAGCCTTCTGGAGCATCCTTCGAGACGGCCCTTGCGGGCCTCCTCAGGATGAGGGCTCAAATGTTTTATCCCCGCTCGTCCCACCCACCAGCCCTCATCCTGAGCCACTGCGAAGCAGCGTCTCGAAGGATGGCAGCGCAGGCTCCGGACCATCTGGAGCATCCTTGGCCGCTCAGCCGCGAAACGCCCCGCCGCCGTCGACATCGAGCACCGTTCCGCTGACATAGCCGCAGGCGGGCGAGGCGAGGAAGGCGGCCGCGTTGGCGATCTCCTCGGGCTCGATCAGCCGGTCGAGCGGCAGGTTCTTCAGCATCTCCTCCCAGCGCGATTCATCGCCCAGCGCGGCCTGCGCCCGGGTTCGGCTCAAGGAGACGATGCGGTCGGTGCGGGTTTGCGAGGGGTTGATGCCCAGCACCCGCACGCCCCAATCGACCGATTTGCCGCCGATCGCGCTGGTGAAGGCCATCAGCGCCGCATTGCCGGTCGCGCCGCAGACATAGTCGTAGCGCGGGCTGCGCCCGGCGCTGCCGATGATGTTGACGATGGCGCCGGCGCGCCGCTCCTTCATCCCGGCGAGATAGAGCTTGGTGAGGTGGATGTAGCCCATCACCTTCAGCGCCCAGGCCTGCTCCCAGGTCTCCATCGACAGATCGAGCAATCCGCCGCCCGGGATCGCCCCGGCATTGTTGACGAGAATGTCGATGTCGGGGAATGCAGCCGCGACCCGCTCGCGCTCGGCTGACTGCGACAGATCGGCGGCGCAGGTCGTGACCCGGTTGGCTTCGCCGAGACCGGCCGCGCAGGCCGCGAGCCGCGCGGCGTCGCGCGCCACCAGCACGACCGAGCAACCCTCTGCGAGGAAGACGCGGGCGCAGGCCTCGCCGATGCCCTTCGAGCCGCCGGTGATCAGCACGCGGGCGCCGTTCAGTTTCAGATCCATCGTGCTTCCTCTCAGCCGCGCAGCGGCTCGGCCTGCATGTACCAGTCGCAAATCTCGCTGCCGGTGACGAAGATGACCTCGCTGCTGGCCTGCAGCATCTCGATCATCTGGACGAGCTCGTGGAAGCGATGCGGCACGGAGATCAGATGCGGATGCAGCCCGATCGCCAGCACGCGCGGGTTCTCCGAGACCTCCTCCTCGAATAGGCGCAGCGTATGGGCCAGGCGCTTGGCCATCTCGCCGGTGGCGTGGCGCTCGACGGCGTAGATGATGGAATCGTTGATCTCGAGATTATAGGGCATGGCGACCATCGGCCCGTGGCGCGTCGCCATCCAGCTCGGCAGATCGTCCACCACCCAGTCGCAGACATAGTCGATGCCGTTGCGCTTCAGCAGGTCCGGCGTGTCGACGGTCTCGCGCAAGCCCGGCGACAGCCAGCCGCGCGGCTTGATCCCGGTGAAACTGCTGATCTTCTCCAGCGCGCCCTGGATCACCGCCTCTTCGCCGCCCTCGGCATGGTTGATCGCCTTCTGGTGGATGCCGTGGCCGATGAATTCCCAGCCCGCCTCCAGCATCGCTTCCGCGGCGGCGGGGTAGGCGTCGACGACGCCGGCGTTGAAGCTGGCGGAAGCCGGCAGGCCGCGCTCGTAGAACAGCTTCAGGATGCGCGGCAGCCCGGCGCGCATGCCGTAATCGGCCCAGGAGAAGTTCGGCACGTCGGGCACCGTCTCGCGCCCATGCGGCGGGGTGATGATGGTGCGCGGCATCGGCTGGTCGAACTGCCAATGCTCCACATTGACGACGAGATGCACGAAAATGCGCTTGCCGCGCAGCGCAGGCAGCTCGGCGCGCTGCGAGGAGAGGCGGTAGGGGATGCGGGGATTGGCCATGCGCGTCCTCGTCAGTGATGGCCGGCGCGCATCTGCGCCATGATCATGGCCTTGAAGCGCGTGAAATCGGCGGTGGTGAGGTCGTCGAGCGAGCGCGGCCGCGGCAGCGTGATCGGGATGTCGCGGGTGATGCGGCCGGGCCGCGCCGTCATCACGCAGACCCGGTCGGCGAGCAGGATCGCCTCGTCGATGTCATGCGTCACGAACAGCACGGTGGTCTTCAGCCGCTGCCAGACCTCCAGCAGCAATTGCTGCATGGAAAGCCGGGTCTGCGCATCGAGCGCGCCGAAAGGCTCGTCCATCAGCAGGGCGCGCGGCTCCATCACCAGCACGCGGGCGATGCCGACGCGCTGGCGCATGCCGCCCGAAAGCTGCACCGGCAGCGCCTCGTGAAAGTTCTCGAGCCCGACGATCTTGAGGATGTCGCGCGCCTTGGCCTCGTATTCGGCGGCGGCGCGGCCCTGCACCTTCGGGCCGAACACGACATTCTCCCAGACGCTGAGCCAGGGCAGCAGCGCCGCCTCCTGGAACACCACGCCGCGATCGGGCCCCGGCCGGCTGATCGCTTTGCCGTCGAAGGTGAGAACGCCCTCGCTCAACGGTTCGAAACCCGCGAGCAGGTTCAGAAGCGTGGACTTGCCGCAGCCGGAGGGGCCGAGCAGCGCGACGAACTCGCCTTCGCCGATGTGGAAATCGACATTGTCGAGCGCCCGCACCCCGGCCGCCCCGCCATAGGTCTTGGAGACTGCGTTGAAGGAGATCGTGCCCATCGTTGCGCTCAGCTGTTGAAGTTCTGCAGGCGGCGCCAGCGCAGCACCCACATTTCGAGCCTGACGATCAGCCAGTCCGAGAGGAAGCCGACGAGCCCGATCGAGACCATGTCGGCGATGACGATGTCCATGCGCCCGACGTAATAGGCATCCCAGAGAACGTAGCCGAGGCCGGATTTGACCGCGACCATCTCGGAGACGATCACCGCCGTCCAGCCGATGCCGAGCCCGATGCGCAGGCCGGTGAAGATCGAGGGCAGGGCGGCCGGCAGCACGATTCGGCGCAGGATGTCGAAGCGGCCGGCGCCCATCATCAGCGCGGCGCGGATCCAGTTCTTCTCGACATCGCGGGCGCCCTGCGTCGTGTTGATCACGATCGGATAGAAGGCGCCGATGGTGATCAGGAAGACCGCGCCGAAATCGGCGATGCCGAAAATCGCGATCGAGATCGGCAGCCAGGCGGTGATCGGCACCGGCCGCAGCCACTGGATGGTCGGATCGACCATCGCCTGCGCCAGCTTCGACCAGCCGATGAGGATGCCGAGCGGCACGCCGACGACGATCGCCAGCGCGAAACCCTTGGCGACGCGCTGGGCCGAGAACAGCACGCTCTCGGCCCAGCTGCCGACATAGGGTGACAGGCTCATGCCGGTGGGCGTGCCGAACGCCCAGATTTTCCAGGCCGCCCAGACCCTGTCGGGAGTCGGCAGGGCGCCGCCCGCGATCGACCCATCCTTGCCGGCGAGCTGCCAGAGCACGACGAGGGTCAACGGCAGCAGGATCGCGGCGCCATACTGCTTCAGCCGCGCCCCGAGATAGCGGGCGGTGTCGCCGCTGACGGAGGCTGGCGGAGAGGTCTCGGCCGTGGCGGTCATGATTGAAATCCAGTCTCGACCTGAAAGGGGAGGCGTGGGGACGAAGCTGCGCCCGGGCGGGGCTCCGGCCGGGCCTGGCTCGACGAGTCAGGCCCGGTGTCAGGCTTCGCGCAGCGCGGTCGGGTTCAGCTCTTGGCCGCCTGCTCGAGGAATTTGGCGTCCCAGTACTTGTCGATCTCGCCGGAGACGTCCTTCGGGATCACGCCGAGCTCGTTGAAGGCCTTCGCCTGGCGCCGGATCTGGTCGACGGTGATGACCGGCCCGAGCTTGATCACCTTGGCGATCTCGGCCGAGACGGCCTCGTCCAGCCCGGTCAGCTTGGCAATGGCCGTGCCGAAGGCGGCAGGCGAGGATTCCAGCTCCTTCATCTTCTTCACATAGGCGGTGACGACGCGCTGCACCGCCTCGCGCTTGCCGTCGACGGCGGCCTTGGAGGCGGCGAGCATGCCGAGCTCGGCTCCGACCGATTTCGAGGTGGAATAGTCGAGGTTCTTGGCGAAGAAGCCATAGCCCTTCATCACCGGGATCGACTCGAAGGGCTCCCAGGTGACGATGGCGTCGACCTCGCCCTTCTCGAGCGCCTGGTTGAAGTTCGCGCCGCCGCCCTGGATGTTGATGGCGTTGAACGAGTTGTAGGGGATGCCCTTTTCGGTCAGCGTCGCCGCATATTGGAACCAGACGGCCGAGCCCGGCGCGATCGCGATCTTCTTGCCCTTGATGTCGTCCCAGCTGTCGAGCTTCACGCCCTTGCGGCCGATGACGTATTTCGGCGAGGCGCCGACGCCCATGATGCCGACCATGCCGGTCGAACCATTGGCCAGCGCGATGGCGAGGTCGGCCGGGCCGACCGAGGCGACGTCGAGCGAACCGGCCAGAAGCGCCGTGCGCGCATCGGCGTAGCGGGCGAATTCGACCAGCTTGATCTCGACGCCCTGCTTCTTCAGCTCATCCTCGATCAGCGTCATCGGCGCGAGATGGCCGACCTTCTGATAGCCGACGGTGAGCTGCACTGGCGGGCTGAGCGGCGCCTGCGCCAGCGCGGGCGCGGCGAGGGAAAATGTCACGG